>Ga0255052_10002539_pt1 | contig 13099 bp, 13 predicted proteins | sample JV7_2_21_MG_FD_188632 | JGI IMG/M metagenome (GOLD analysis project Ga0255052, IMG submission 188632) | Seawater microbial communities from Jervis Inlet, British Columbia, Canada - JV7_2_21 | ecosystem: Environmental > Aquatic > Marine > Inlet | place: Canada: British Columbia | collected... | reverse complement strand
GACCTGGGTCCAGGAGAGTTTGGCACGGTGGCCGGCAGCCAGGCCCCGTTTGGTGACGAAGTTGAAGATGCCGCCCTTGCCGGTCTTCATATCGCCCGGATACCAGTTCTGCACCGTCGAGTACTTGATCTGAGCGTCTTCGTGGGCATAGAGCTCCACCACCGCGGCGTGCAGCTGGTTCTCATCCCGCATCGGAGCGGTGCAGCCCTCGAGATAGCTCACATGGGAGCCCTTGTCAGCGACGACCAGGGTGCGCTCGAACTGACCCGTATTCATGGCGTTGATGCGGAAGTAGGTGGACAGCTCCATGGGGCAGCGCACGCCCTCCGGGATGTAGACAAAGGAGCCATCGGAAAAGACCGCTGAGTTCAGGGCGGCAAAGAAGTTGTCCTTTTGCGGTACCACCGAGCCCAGGTACTTTCGCACCAGCTCCGGATGCTCGCGGATGGCTTCCGACATGGAGCAGAAAATGACACCGGCCTCTGCCAGGCGGTCCTTGAAGGTGGTGGCAACCGACACGCTGTCGAATACCGCGTCCACAGCCACCCCAGCGAGCATCTTCTGCTCCTCCAGGGGAATGCCGAGCTTCTCGTAGGTGCGGACGATCTCCGGATCCACATCGTCCAGACTCTTGGGGGCATCACCCTTCGATTTCGGCGCCGCCCAGTAGGAGATCGACTGATAGTCGATGGGCGTGTATTTGATGTTGGCCCAGCTGGGCTCTTCCATGGTCAGCCAGTGCCGATAGCCCTTGAGGCGCCACTCCAGCATCCATTCGGGCTCTCTCTTCTTGGCCGAAATGGTGCGAATGACACCTTCGTCCAACCCCGGGGGCAGCATCTCCTGCTCGACGTCGGTGACGAAGCCAGCCTCGTATTCCTGGGCGACTCTCTCTTCGAGAATTTCCATCTCACTTTCGGGCATGGTCTCTCTCCAGTAGGTCTCTCGCGCTCCTACTCCAGCTCCGCACTGGGAGCTGTGGGGCCGCTACCCAGCGTGACCAGCATGGGCGCTACAGGGTGTGTCATCTCTTCGAGGGTGATCTGCTCCAGGGCGCTACGGACCGCATAGTTGATCCGCTGCCAGTTGCTGCGCACCGGACAGACGGGCTCCTGGGAGCACTCGCCGGGCGTCTCATCGACACACTCGGTGATGGCGATGGGACCTTCAACCGCCTCGATGATTTCCGCCACCGAGATGTTCTCGGCGGCCCGCGCCAGCCGATAACCGCCCTTGGCGCCACGATGTGAGATCAGAAGCTCGCGACGGGCCAATAGCTTGAGGATCTTGCTGACGATCGGCTGTGGCAGACCGGTTTGGCTGGCGATCTCGGAGGCGTTGATCTGCACCTCGGGCATACCGGCCATTCGTGTCAGCAGGACAATGGCGTAATCCGCCTGTTTGGTCATCCGAAGCATGTTTCTTCTTCCTGTTCTCGAAAATGGACCGATGTGGTCCTATTTAGGAAAACAAATGATATTTGCGGCCAATTCCGTTGTCAAGCGGTCATGCTGTAGGGGAGGGCCTCTATGAAGGCGGGCCCTGCAAGCCCAGATCGGCGACGCTCTCGCGCACGGCGGTCATGAAGCGGTCGCCCGGGTCTGCTTTCTCTGTACGGTAGCCCTCATCCAGCTCCAGCCAGAGTGGATGGCCTTCGAATTCTCGGTACTCCATGTGGCCGATGAGGTGCTGGATCGTGGGGTATTTCTCCACCAGGTAGCGGACCAGTTCGATGTTGGATTCGATCTGCTCATCGGTCATGTTGTCGACGCTGTCGCCTCCACCTACGTTCTCCACACCGATAGCCGAGTAGTTGAGACCGATGACGTGCCTGGCCATCCAGGTCTCGGGCATGAGTCGGTAGACAGTGCCGTCGCGGTCGACGAGAAACTGGATGGAGACGTTGACCTGTCCCGCGATGGCAAGCTCGGGTCGCGAATCCCCTAGCGTCTCGGTGTTGAACGCATCGAACGAGTCCTCGAAACCGTCGATGGCTGTCCAGTGGAGAACGATGACCCGGGGCACGATGGAGATGTCCTCGGGCTCCTCGCCGTAGTGCCCGGCAATATACGAGAGGGTCGCCTGCTGCCGATCGGCTGAGAAGGAGATGGGACGATCGTGGATTTCCAGCGAGGGCCCGCAACCAGCGAGCACCAGAAGCGACAGCAACCCGCCCCACGAGCGATGATTTCGGTGCATGGATCCAACCCTCCTCCAGAAGTCTACTCGGTGCAGGAGAGAGATAGGATGTGTCGGTGAAGTTCATTCGCCCACCCCGTTTACAGGCCGGTGACCGGGTTCGAGTCGTCGCCGCTTCGGGTCCGGTCAACAGAGAGAGGTTCGAGGCCGGTGTCCGTACCCTCGGCGAGCGCTACGAGCTCACCTACGACGAGGACACCCTCTTCGCCCGCAGCGGGTTTCTGGCCGGGGAGGATGCTCATCGGCTGCAATCTCTCAACGCTGCCATCGCCGACCCCGAATGCCAGGCCATCATCCTGGCCCGTGGCGGCTATGGCCTCACTCGAATTCTGCCCGGTATCGATCGCATCTCCCTACGGACCCATCCCAAGCCAATCGTCGGCTACTCCGATGTCACTGCCCTGCTGTCGGCTTGTGCTCATGCCGGTGTGGCTTCGATCCACGGTCCCATGGTCAGCGACTATGCCGGGCTCTCCGCCGGGGACCAGAGGTCCCTTTTCAACCTGCTCGAGAATCCCGATCCAGGGATGCTGTTGGAGGGTCTGAAGATGCTGGTGGAGGGCCGGGCCCAGGGGCCTCTGCTGGGGGGCAACCTGGAGGTTTTGACCCGCCTGTTCGGGACCCCTCTACAGCCGCACTTCCAGGACGCGATTCTCATCTTGGAAGAGATCGGCGAGCTCCCTTATCGGGTGGACCGCCTGCTCACCCACCTGGAGCTGGCGCGGGTCTTCGATCAGGTAGCCGGCATCGTCATCGGCGACTTCACCGACTGCGACGAGATCAAAGATGGTCAAATCCAGTCACCTACCACCCACGAAGTTCTGGTGGAGCGATTGGGCAGACTGAAGGTTCCGGTCGCGTTCAATGGCGGCTTCGGTCATGGCGACCGCAAGGCCTCCCTACCCTACGGCGTGCGCGTCGAGCTTGATACCAACTCCGGTCTGTTGACGGCGATCGAGGGTGCGGTCTCCTAGAAGCCTCCGTCAGTTGGCCCTTCGTCTTGGCAGGTATCGAGCACCGTCGAATCCCTCGAACAGCTTACCGATCAGCGGGTGCTGGATGGGCGCTGGATCTGATGTGGGCTCCAGGTTGCGCTCGGCCACGTAGGTTGTATGGGTGGCCCCATCGGGCAGCACGTGATACCAGGGTCGGTCCTTGGGCGGGCAAGACTTGGCAACGTTCTCGTACCACTCCTCGGTGAGCTGAAAGACGGGGTCGATATCATAGATCACGCCCCGGTACCCGAACCGTCGATGGTCGATCACTTGCCCCAACTCGAATCGGGCGCGCGTCTCATCGGTCATGCAACGTCTCCCGGGTGACAGAACAGTGTCATCTGTCCTACCCTAACCGAGGATACACCCCGTGGAAGTGGAGGCTGCAGTTGCCAGGTCTCTCTGTTGCAGGCGATTGCAGCCGATGGGTGTCGAGTGAGGCCAGTGGCTGAGACAATCCAGAAGTGGGGCCCGGTCGTAAGTTGTTGGCAATGAACGCACTCTCGAAATTCATGCGCGGCATGTGGCGTTTTCCTGTCGGGGTGAAGCTGTGGCTATTCGTCTTGATGGTCGTCAATATGATTGTGCCCCTGATCTACTTTGATCACCTCGAGGCTCACATCGTTCTGATCGCCTTCTTCGCGGGTGCTGCTCTGTTGGTCGTTCTGACCGGCAAGTTCGGTTTCACCCGGATTCTGGGACTCGGTCACTTCCTCTGGATTCCACTCGTTGTCTATCTCATCAGCCGCCTCGGGTCTTATCCAGCCACGACTCCATATGGCCTGTGGATGCGATCGGTCATCGTCCTGAACTCCATCTCACTCGTCATCGACATCTGGGACGTCGTTCGCTACGCCAGGGGCGAACGGGAAGAGATAATAGCCTTCGAGTAGGTTTCCAAACCGGACAACGCTCAATGTTTGTTGGTCATTTCGGCGTCGGCTTCGGCGCCAAGCCCCTCGCCCCCAAGGTCTCACTCGGATCACTATTTATGGCGGCGCAGTTTGTCGATCTCTTGTGGCCAACCCTGTTGTTGCTGGGTGTCGAGCGTGTCCGCATCGATCCCAGTGCGACCGTTGTCACTCCTCTCGCCTTTGATCACTACCCCGTTTCTCACAGCCTGTTGGCCGCTGTCGGCTGGGCCCTGTTGGTGGGCTTTGGATATCTGCTCCTGCGCGGGAACCGGACCGGGGCAGCAGTCCTTGGGGGGCTGGTGGTGAGCCATTGGCTGCTCGATGCCATTATGCATCGGCCCGATCTGCCGTTGTTCCCAGGTAGCACTACCTTGGTCGGGTTGAATGCCTGGTCATCTCTACCACTTACTCTGGTGATCGAACTGCCGGTATTTGCGCTGGGCGTCTGGCTCTATACCCGGGCAACCTCGCCCCGGGATGCTGCGGGTCGCTGGGGGCTGGTGTCTTTGGTCGTCTTTCTACTCCTCGTCTATGCCAGCAATCTCTTGGGACCGCCACCTCCAAGTGCCAAGGCCATCGCGTGGCTTGGCCAGACACAGTGGTTATTGGTTTTGTGGGCGTTCTGGATCGACAAGCATCGGAGTGTGCCCACCGCTTGGACAGCCCCTGAGCAAGCAGCAGCCCAGAGAAATCCTCTCAGCTGATGCGCAGATCTTGCCAGAGCTCAGCACATTCGCGGGGGAGACGAGCCAGACGTTCTTCGACCAGCTGCTTCCACTCTTCGGAGGGCCGAGCCGCCAGCATTTGCTGGATATCCCACCGATCCTGAGGACCGCCCGCGTGGAGTTTGAGAAGCACGAGATCGGCCGGTTCCGCCACCGCAATCTCGAGACCCTGGATCGTCAAGGGCACAGCTCGCTCGATGATGCTGGTTTGCCAGGTAAAGCGGCCAATATACAAGTCGACAGCCCGTTCGTCGGGCGCGGACAACCGCACGACCCCGGCGAGAGGGTCTTCGGAATCGCCTCGCCTCACCTGAACCTTCGTTTCTGACTGATCCAGGGATGCCCACAGCGACTCGTCCAAGGTCCGCCTGTCGGTGGTGAGCAGATCCAGATCGAGGGTGGATCGGGGAGCACCATGGGCCGCCATGGCAGCGGCTCCGATCAGGCAATGCTCAATTTCGGACTCTTCGAGAAGGTCGACGACCCGGCGGAGAAGTCTCATCGGGAACTCTCCTGGGGGGCCGAGGTGCGGCGCCCGACTTGACGGGTCTGGCGTAGCCGCTCGTGTGCCACCGCCGGCTCGAGCTTCTGGCTCGCACAGAAGAGAGCCAGGTCGAAGTCACCCAGCTCTAGCGCCCGGGATACACGGTCGTCTGGGCTGAGGTGTCGCACCTCTTCCAGGGTTTCTTGGCGGAGCTCATCTGCAACCGATGGCATAGCAGCAGTATAGAGCAGCGTTCGTCCTGAGCAGGATAGAACCCAGCGATTGTGGTGGATCCCGACGACCTTTAGCGAAACGAAATGTCTTGGAACAGCTGTTCGCTCTCGATGAGCGGCTGCGTGGCTTCGTCGGCATTCGTCCAGGCCAGGCGCACTTTCTCTTCGAGATCAGGTTCCGCCAGCAAGACACTGACTTGGGCGCGCTTGAACAGGGCCATGGGATACCCAGGATGCGAAGCGGAGACCTTGTCCAGGCTGGCCGCCGCCTCGGCGAGCTGCCGGTTGGCCAGGTAGAGCACTCCCAGCTCCAGGCTGTAGGTGAACCGATCAGCCAGGAACTCCTGGGCTTTCTCGAACACTCGTATCGCACCTGCGGTATCCCCCTGGGCCATCCGTAGCTCACCAAGCCGCGCTAACTCCAGGCCCGGTGAATCCTTGATCTGTACGATCTGCTCCAGCTGTCGGGCCGCATCCTCGATGCGACCTTGGCGGGTATAGATCTGAGCCAGGCCTTCGAGGGCAGGGAGTCGATCGGGCGTCTGCGCCAGAACCGACTCGAAGAGGGGCTCGGCCAGATCCCACTGCTGGTTCTGCAAGTAGTGCATGGCCTGATAGTGGCGCAGATCGACCGAGGAAGGGTCGATCTCCTTGGCCCGTTCGAAGTACTCCAGCGCTTTGTCTTCGTTCCCAACCACGGACTGTGCCACGGCCAGACGCAGCGCCACCATGAAGTTGTTGGGGTCGGCCTGGAAGATCCGAGTGAACACCGGGATCGCCTGCTCGTACTCCTGTCGGATGAACAGACCGGCACCGATATCCAGATCGCGGTAGAGATGGACCCTATCCTTGGGATTGGGTGCGTCCTCCCGCAAGGCGGGGCGACCGGCCGAGCCGAAGTAGCCCAGACTCGCCAGCTTCTCCCGATTCTCCTGGCTGAGGTTGTCTTCTCCCGGATCGTCCTCCGCGAGAGCCCGGGCCGCATAATCACTGATGGCCTGGCGGAGGCCCGGATCGAGCTCGACCTTGCCGTCCAGATTCTCGGTCTCCCCGGGATCGGTCTCCACGTCGTAGATCTCCGTCTCTCCCGAGCGGATGACCTTGATGCCGTCGTGGACGGCCATGAACTGGGGTTGCCACCCATACTGGAGATAGGGCTTCAGGGCCTCGGCCAGTACCGGCTCGTCGATCTCACTGAGCAGGCCACCCGCCCGCTCTTCACCTGCCCATCCCAGAACGGTGGCAAAGACCTGGCGCACACTAACGGGTCTCTCTACCTCCCCCGGTGAGATGTCCGATCCGGCGACGATCAATGGCACGCGCATCACGCCCTGATAGAGCAGATTGCCGTGCAGGGCCTCACCGTGGTCACCCAGGCCCTCACCGTGGTCACCAACCACGAGGATCTTCCAAGGCCCCGAACGGAATCGCTCCTCGAATCCGGCAATCAGGCGTCCGAGCTCCCGGTCCATGTAGGCGATCTCCCCCAGATAGGGATTGGTCTCGTATTGGGAAGAAAAGGGCTCGGGTGGCTCATAGGGATCATGCGGGTCGAAGTAGTGCACCCAGAGAAGCAGTGGCTCGGCCGGATGCTGCTCCAGAAAGCTCAACGCCCGATCCGTTGTCTGCCCAGCATTCCTTTCCACGCGATCCTGTCCAAAGTCATCGTCGTAGTGATCGAACCCACGGTCCAAGCCGAACTCGCTTGCCAGGGGAAAGCCGGAGACAAAAGCGGCCGTGGTGTAGCCCTTCTCCTGGACCAGACTCGACAGCAGCTCCAACTCCTCTCCCACCCGACGGCCGTTCTCTCGAATGCCGTGATCCTTAGGGTAGAGACCGGTCAACATGGACGCATGGGAAGGCAGGGTCGTGGGCGTGGTCGAGTACGCGTGCGAGAAAAGGAGACCCCGAGCTGCCAGGCTCGACAACTGCGGCGTCTCGACCTGGTTCGACTCGATCCCCAACCGGTCGGCCCGCGTCGTGTCCAGACTGATGAGGAGAATGGAGGGCTGGTCGGTTCCCGGCCCTGTCGCTGAACCTGGCGAATCCAGTGAGCACGCCAGCGCCACCACGCCGATCACTAGACAGAGAGAGCAGTTTCTAGAAGCGCTTGCCACGGAGGTTCCTCGATCTCTGTATAGCACAGCGTCCTGTAAGATCCGTCCTCATGCTGGAGATCGTCAGCAACGCCATCAACTGGACCAGCAGCCTCGTCTGGGGCCCCTGGACCATCGCTTTCCTCTTTGGCACCGGGATCTTTCTGACCCTGCGATTCCGCTTTGTCCAGGTGCGGAAATTCAAAGAGGCCCTACTCAACTTCAAGCCCCAGACCGACGAGGACGCCAAGGGTGTCCTGAGCCCGTTCCAGGCCTTCATGACCGGACTGGCAGCCTCGGTGGGCACGGGCAATATCGCCGGTGTGGCCACAGCGGTCGTAGCTGGCGGTCCAGGTGCGGTGTTCTGGATCTGGGCCTACGGCTTTGTCGCCACCGCGATCAAGCTGGCCGAGGCTACACTGGGAGTGCGCTTTCGCAAGGTCGAGAACGGCCATCTATCGGCGGGGCCCTCACACTATCTGAAGGATGGTCTGGGTTCGCCGAGCCTGGCCTGGATCTATGCCCTGGTGGCAGGCATCGCCGCATTGACCACGACACCCTTCACCCAGCCCAACTCCATCGCTGTTGTCTTCGAAAGCGAATTTGGCATCGCCACCTGGGTGAGCGGTGTGGTGCTGGCGGTGATGGCCTGGCTGGTGGTCATCGGCGGAGTGCGGTCCATCGGTCGCGCTGCCGAGAAGCTCGCCCCCACCATGGTGATGCTCTACCTGGTCGGCGGAACCGTCGTCATCTTGGTCAATTTCGGCGAGCTACCGGGTGTCTTCCGACTCATCCTCCGCGAAGCCTTCTCGATGGAGGCCGCCGGTGGTGGGGCCTTGGGGACGGGCATGATGATGGCGGTGCGCTACGGGCTGGCCCGGGGCATCTACGCCAACGAGGCGGGCTACGGCACGGCAGCAGTGGCCTACGGCACGGCCCAGTCAGCCCAACCGGTCCAACAGGGTCTGAACGCCATGATGGAGGTCTACATCGTCTCCTTCGTCACCTCCTCCATCAGCGCCCTGACCATCCTGGCAAGCGGAGTCTGGCAGGACACCGGGCTGAACAGTACTGCCCTGGTCGCAGCCGCCTTCGAAGGTTCCATGCCCTTTGGCGGGGTGCTGGTGGCCTTGTGCGCCCTGCTCTTCGGCTACACCACTCTCATCGGCTGGGGCTACTACGGGGAGCAATACCTGGGCTTTCTGTTCGGGGACTGGGTCATCCTGCCCTATCGCTGGGTCTACTGTGGGCTGATGGTTCTCGGCGCCATGACGAAAGTGGAGCTGGTCTGGGCCTGGGGCGACCTGATGAACGGTCTACAGGTCTTCCCCAATCTGATCGGGGTCCTCGGGTTGTCGGGTCTTGTCGCCACCCTGCTCCGTAACCGCACGAAGACCACCTGAGCCCGATCCACTCCAGGAGGCTGGTCATGATCTCCCTACGTCATCGTCGCCAGGATCTCCACCTTCGCCACACCTTTCGCTTGGCCCGTGGAGCCAGCGATCAGCGCAGCAACCTGATCCTGGAGCTCGAGCACCAGGGGCTCGTGGGCTTGGGCGAGGCCGCTCCCATCGAGCGCTATGGCCAGGATTGGCAGTCAGCGGCACACGCGGCCGAGGAGATGGTGGGGCAGCTGGGCGATCCACGACTCTTCTACGACACCGTCAAGCAAACCGCAGTAGAGGGACAGCCCGCTGCCGAAGCCGCCATCGACATGGCCTTGCGTGATCTGGCGGGGAAACGGATGCAAGCACCCCTCTACGAGATGCTCGGGGTCGACTCGCAGGCGACGCCTCCCACCTCCTTCACCATCGGCATGGACACACCCGAGGCGATCGTCGCCAAGGTCGAGGAGGCCAGTGACTTCGAGATCTTGAAGATCAAGATGGGATCGGACGATGACCGCCAGATCCTCGAGGCGGTTCGCGATGTTACCGATCGACCACTTCGGGTGGATGCCAACGAAGGCTGGACCCTCGAAGGAGCGGTCGAACGCCTGGAGTGGCTGCAGGCGATGGGTGTGGAGCTGGTGGAGCAACCCCTGCCCGAAGGGGAGCTGGAAGAGATGCGTGAGCTACGTCGGTTGAGCCCGCTGCCGCTCTTTGCCGACGAGAGCATCCATCGGGCTACCGACATTCCACAGCTCGCCCGGGCCTTCGACGGCATCAACATCAAGCTCATGAAGTGCGGTGGCATCGGGGAAGCGCTGCGGATGATCGCCGTAGCCCGCGCTCACGGTATGCAGATCATGCTGGGCTGCATGGTGGAGTCCTCGCTGGCCATCACTGCCGCGGCCCACCTCTCGCCCCTGGTCGACTACGCCGATCTCGACGGCAATCTCCTGGTTACCAACGACCCCTTTGTCGGCGCTACCGTCGAGGGTGGTCGCCTGGTTCTGCCGGAGAAACCGGGGCTCGGTGTGCGGCCTCGCGAGCCCCAGAACGGCTGACAGCACAGCGCGGATCCCATGCTAAGGTCCCAGGCGATGTCCACAAGCTATGTCATCGGTATCGATGCCGGCGGCACCAAAACCGTCGGGCTTCTGGCCGACGAAGACGGCAACATCTCCACCAAGGCCCGAGGTGGCGGTGCCAATCTCGTGGTGCACGGGGAGCTGGCGGTGGAGAAGGTTCTCTACCAGATCATCGAAGACCTGGAAGCTCCCGGACCGATCGCCGCCATCTGTCTCGGCATGGCAGGTGTCGATCGCCCCGAAGAGAAGGAGTTGATGCACGGCTTGATGCGACGCCTGGGAATGAGGCAGACGGTGCACATCGTCCCCGATGCTCTGGTGGCTCTGGTGGCAGGAGCGCCCGAGGGCGTCGGCATCGTGGTGGTCGCCGGGACCGGCTCCATTGCCTATGGCGTGGATCCGGATGGCAACACCGCGCGTTCGGGCGGCTGGGGCTACCTCCTCGGTGACGAGGGCTCGGCCTTCTGGCTGGGTCATGCCGCGGTCAGGCAGGGCATTCGCGCCCTCGACGGACGCGGACCGGCCACGACCCTCTTCGAGCGCATCTCCGAGAAGCTCGATCTCGCGGTCCCCGATGGGCTGGTCAAGTGGTTCTATGACCAGGAACTCTCCCGCCACCGCGTCGCCGATCTGGCCAGCATTGTCGAGGAGGCCGCCAACGAAGGCGATGATACCGCCAGCTCACTCCTCGATCAGGCGGCCCAGCATCTGGCTCGGGCCGGCAGGTCGGTGGCCCGCCAACTCGATTTCCAGGATCCCTTTCCCATGGTTCAGGCGGGCGGCGTTTTCAAGGCCTGTCCCAGTCTCCACCGTCGGCTCGAGGCCATCCTCGATCTTCCCCAGGCCAGGCCGGTGCGCCTGGATGGTGAGCCCGCCCGGGGAGCCATTACCCTGGCCCTTCAACATCTCGGCAAGCCTTGAGCGTCGGCACCCTAGATCTCTTCATCCTGTTGGCCTACATGGCCGGCGTTGTCGCGCTGGGAACCTGGGTCGGCCGGGTGACCCGCTCGGCCGCGGACTTCATGCTCGGGGGCAAGGATCTCCCCTGGTGGGTGATCCTTTTTTCCATCGTTGCCACCGAGACCAGCACGGTCACTTTCCTGAGTATTCCGGGTTTTGCCTACGGCCGGGACATTACCTGGTTGCAGATTGTCATCGGCTTCGTCCTGGGCCGTTTCGTAGTGTCGTTTCTGTTGTTGCCCCAATACTTCAAGGGAAACTTCTTCACCGCCTACGAGGTGCTGGACAAGCGGTTCGGTGGGGCCACCAAACAAGCGGCTTCTCTCCTGTTCATTATCACTCGGAGCCTGGCCGATGGGTTGCGACTCTTCCTGTCGGCCATCGTGCTGCAGGAGATGACGGGCATTGCCATGCACTGGGCGGTGGTCGCCATCGGCATCGCCACCATCGTCTACACCTACTTCGGCGGCATGCGGGCGGTCCTGTGGACCGACTTCATCCAGTTCACCGTCTATATGGCCGGCGCCATGCTGGCCTTCGGACTGCTGCTGAACCGACTGCCCGGTGGTTGGGAGCAATTGGTGAGCCTGGGTGGTGAGGCCGGCAAACTGCGTCTCTTCGATCTCGCCCTCGATTGGAGCGAGCCCTATGGGCTGTGGGCGGGTCTCATCGGCGGCCTATTCATCACACTGGGCTCCCACGGCGTCGATCAGATGATGGTGCAGCGCTATCTCGCGGCCCGCAATCTCTCCGACGCCCGCCGCGCCCTGATCACCAGTGGCTTTGTGGTGTTGGCCCAGTTCGCGCTGTTTCTTCTCATCGGTGTGGGTCTGTACGTTTTCTATCAGCTGACACCGCCGGAGGTGGCCTTCGAGCGTGCCGATCGTGTCTTTGCCCGCTTTATCCTGGACGAGATGCCGACCGGGGTTCTGGGGATCCTGCTGGGGGCCATCTTCGCCGCTGCCATGTCGACGCTTTCGAGCTCGCTCAACTCCTGCGCCACGGCCGCTACCAACGACCTTTACTTCCCGTTGTTCGGCAAGGAAGAGTCACCTGAGCGTAAGCTGCGGGCGATCCGAATCTTCACCGCGATCTTTGGGCTGATTCAGATCATCGTCGGCATCGCGGGCCAGTGGCTCAAGGCCACGGTGGTCAGCAGCGTGCTGGGGATCGCCGCCTTCACCACCGGTATCGTTCTGGGGCTCTTCTTCCTCGGTATCTTCACGCAACGGGTCGGACAGAGGGCCGCGTTGGTCGGACTGGTGCTCGGATTGGTCGGCATGACCTGGATCTTCTTTGCCACCGACCTGGCCTGGCCCTGGTTTGCGCTGGTGGGCTCTTTCGGGACGTTTGCGCTTGGTCTGGCTGCCAGCTTTGTCTGGCCGCGTGAAAGCACCGCTCCCGTCGGTCAATAGAGAAGTGACGCCTGGCGTCGATCACGCCAGCTGGCGTGATCTGCTGAATTGGCTGCCACGATCTCGTCCACGATCTTGCCTGCCAGGAGATCAACCAGGAGGCGATCGGTGCCGAAGAGCCAGGTCAGGGCTTCGCCATCACGCCGCCACTGGAAATCGGGCTGTTTCATCAACTGGGTGACCAGGCTCACGCCCAGGCGGTAGGGCTCCGCGGCCGCTGCGTCGGTAATCTCTACGCGGAAGCCCGCGCACTCCTGATCCAGGTACTTCGGCTTGGGCGCTGCCGGCGATGATTCCGGTGTGAACCGGGTTGGCTCGAGCTCGAATCCCGGCACCGAAATCTGAATGGCCGCCGGATCCAGCCAGGGCGCCCCGATCAAGAGAAACGGATCGGTCGTTCCCCGACCCTCGGTAACGTTCGTGGCTTCGAGAAAAGCGGTGCCCGGATAGGCCATGGCGGCTTCGACGCTGCGTAGATTGGGAGATGGAGAGACCCAGGATCGGCCGGTGTCTGCCCAGACCATGCTCCGCTCCCAGCCCTGCATGGGAACGACGGTCAGGTCGGCGGGCTGATCGAGGTCTGTGTTGACGTACTGCGCCATCTC
>Ga0255052_10002538_pt1 | contig 13100 bp, 8 predicted proteins | sample JV7_2_21_MG_FD_188632 | JGI IMG/M metagenome (GOLD analysis project Ga0255052, IMG submission 188632) | Seawater microbial communities from Jervis Inlet, British Columbia, Canada - JV7_2_21 | ecosystem: Environmental > Aquatic > Marine > Inlet | place: Canada: British Columbia | collected... | reverse complement strand
GCTCGTTATGCCCGGTACTGCAGTGTTGTCCGTGGACGCCTCCTGATTAATCATTAGAAACAATCGGTTAACATCCAATGGCTGGATTCGGGAGGCAGGGGTCCACTCAATAGATCCCTCAATGCATGCCGGACCGCGGACGCAATTCCGTGCATGTTCGCACCGGGACCGACAATAAGCCCAGCCGCCAGATTGGCGATCCGGGCTAGCGCCCGCTCCCAATTTTTCCTTATCCAGATCAATCCCTTACAAACCTATATGTAGTGATTTCCAATTCTGTCGCATAAATTCGTATGAATTCCAAGTCCTGTTGTGCCGGTAGCGGCTGTTACGGTGATGGCGCAATGCGCGATCCAGCCTGCTACTGGCGTGCGGTTGCCGGTTACGATATCAGCATGGACGGCCACGGCGCCTGGCGTGGTAATATCATTGTTGAATAACTGTGGCCGTCTGTGAAGTATGAAGTGGTTTATCTTGACGCCTACGACACGCTCTCTGACTCACATGCCGGCATTGGTCGCTGCTTTAATCTGTACAATCGAAGACGACCGCATTTATTTTCAGCCGCCGTTAACTCTGGCTGCTTGAACGACAGCCTTGGATCCACCTAAAGAATCGGGTTTGGCCGTCCTAAGAAACGCGGCCACTTCTGTGCACAGACTACTGATTCATATCAACTGAATCCTGAAAGTCGGCTGCAAGAATTGACTACTATTGAGTCAGTCGCAATTTACATTGATCTTGATAACAACATCAAGGGAGATAAGATATGAGTCGTTTACTCGACCATTTGACCTTTTTTACTCGCAATGTCGATACCTTCTCAGGCAAGCATGGCGTCGTTACCAATGAAAACAGAACCTGGGAAAAGGGTTATCGCCAACGCTGGCAGCATGACAAGATCGTACGTTCTACCCACGGTGTTAACTGTACGGGTTCGTGCAGCTGGAAGATCTATGTGAAAAACGGTCTCGTGACCTGGGAAACACAACAAACCGATTACCCGCGTACCAGAGCTGATTTACCCAACCACGAGCCACGCGGTTGTGCACGCGGTGCAAGTTACTCCTGGTATCTGTACAGCGCCAACCGTCTGAAATTCCCCAAAGTACGCAAGCGCCTGTTGAAAATGTGGCGTGAAGCCAGGGCCACGATGGAACCCGTTGAGGCGTGGGCGAGCATTGTTGAGGATCCGGCCAAGACCAAAGAATACAAACAGATCCGCGGTCATGGTGGTTTTGTTCGCTCTCACTGGGAAGAAGTAAACGAACTCATTGCCGCTGCCAACGTGTATACGGCAAAAACCCATGGGCCCGACCGCATTATCGGCTTTTCACCGATTCCTGCAATGTCGATGGTTTCCTACGCTGCCGGTTCCAGATATCTGTCATTGATCGGCGGTGTCTGTATGAGCTTTTACGACTGGTATTGTGACCTGCCGCCGGCTTCACCCCAAACCTGGGGTGAGCAAACCGATGTACCCGAGTCTGCAGACTGGTACAACTCCAATTACATTATCGCCTGGGGTTCGAATGTGCCCCAGACCAGAACCCCCGACGCTCACTTCTTCACCGAAGTTCGTTACAAGGGCGCAAAGACGGTTGCCATTACACCGGATTATTCCGAGGTGGCAAAACTTACCGACCAGTGGTTGAACCCAAAACAGGGAACCGACGCTGCGCTTGGGATGGCCTTTGGTCACGTTATCCTGAAAGAATTTCATCTCGATAATCCTAGTGAATACTTCACCTCCTATTGCCGTCAATATACCGACATGCCGTATCTGGTGAAGCTCGAAAAACGCGATGATGGCAGTTACAAACCCGGGCAATTCTTACGTGCTTCGGATCTCGATAATGCGCTGAGTGAAGAAAACAATCCTGAATGGAAGACCATAGCCATTGACGAAAATACGGGCAACCTGGTGGTGCCGAAAGGCTCTATCGGCTTTCGTTGGGGTGAGAAGGGCAAGTGGAATATCCAGGAACAGGATTCTGCGAGCAATGCAATCCAACAGAAGATGACACTGGTGGAGGATCATGACGAGGTGGTTGATGTTGCGTTCCCCTATTTCGGTGGCATCAAGCGCGTTCATTTTCAACACAATGAACAACAGGATATTCTGCTGCATAAGCTGGGTGCGAAGAAAGTTACCCAGGCTGATGGCTCGGAAGTCTATGTCGTCACGGTATTCGACTTACTCTGTGCCAATTATGGTCTGGATCGCGGACTCGGTGGTGATCATGTAGCGAAGAGCTACGATGATGACAAGGCCTACACGCCCGCCTGGCAGGAGTGTATTACCGGCGTCTCCAGGGACAAGGTGGTTCAGGTGGCCCGTGAATTCGCCGACACCGCCAACAAAACCCGCGGTAAATCCATGATTATTGTCGGTGCGGCAATGAACCACTGGTATCACATGGATATGAACTACCGTGGCCTCATTAACATGCTAGTGATGTGCGGTTGTGTCGGACAAAGTGGCGGTGGTTGGGCGCACTATGTGGGGCAGGAAAAACTGCGTCCTCAAACCGGCTGGACGCCGCTGGCATTTGCGCTGGACTGGAACCGTCCTCCACGCCATATGAACAGCACATCTTTCTTCTACAGTCATACCGATCAATGGCGTTATGAAAAAGTAGGCATGGATGAAATCCTCTCGCCTCTGGAAAACAAAGAAGACTGGCAGGTTTCGACTATCGATTACAATGTGCGCTCTGAACGTATGGGCTGGTTACCTTCAGCACCTCAGTTTAAAACCAATCCATTGCAAATTTGTAAACAGGCCGAAGACGCGGGCAAAGAGCCGGCTGCGTTTGCTGTTGAGCAGCTGAAAAGCGGTGAGCTGCAGTTTTCCTGTGAAGATCCTGACAACCCGGCGAACTTCCCGCGAAATATGTTTGTCTGGCGCTCAAACCTGCTGGGATCCAGCGGTAAAGGCCACGAATACTTCATGAAACACCTGCTCGGTACCACCAATGGTGTGCTGGGCAAGGATCTCGGCGAACAGGGCGGACAAAAACCCGAAGAGGTCGCTTGGCATGACCAGGCACCCGAAGGCAAACTGGACCTATTGGTGACGCTGGACTTCAGGATGTCCACTACCTGTCTTTATTCTGACATTGTGTTGCCAACCGCAACCTGGTATGAAAAAAATGATCTGAATACTTCGGATATGCACCCGTTCATTCATCCTTTATCGGCCGCTGTGGATCCAGCATGGGAATCACGTAGCGACTGGGAAATCTACAAGGGTATTGCCAAGAAATTCTCTGAAGTCGCCGCAGGCCATCTCGGTGTTGAAAAAGATTTAGTCACTCTGCCGATGCAACACGATAGTCCCGGTGAACTGGCTCAGCCTTTTGATGTAGCGGATTGGAAGCGTGGTGACTGTGAACCGATGCCGGGCAAGACCATGCCCAGTCTGATCGTGGTGGAGAGAGATTATCCTGCCACCTATAAGAAATTCACCTCTGTTGGACCTCTATTGGAAAAACTCGGTAATGGCGGCAAGGGTATCAGCTGGAATACCGAAGACGAGGTTGAGCTGCTAAGAGGGCTGAATCATACGGTTCTCGAGGAAGGCGTAGCCCATGGTCAGCCGGCTATTGAAGAAGATATCGACGCAGCCGAGGTCATCCTTGCCCTGGCTCCTGAAACCAATGGTCAGGTAGCCGTAAAAGCCTGGCAAGCGCTCGGTGAATACACCGGACTGGACCATACTCATCTGGCCATGCCCAAGGCGGAAGAAAAAATTCGCTTCCGTGATATTCAGGCGCAGCCGAGAAAAATCATCTCGTCACCGACCTGGAGTGGTCTCGAGGATGAGCACGTCAGTTATAGCGCCGGCTACACCAATGTCCATGAAACCATTCCCTGGAGAACATTGACCGGTCGTCAACAGTTTTATCAGGATCATAAGTGGATGCGCGGATTTGGTGAGAGTCTCAATACCTACCGTCCTCCAATCGATATGCGCACAGTTGATAACATCAAAGGTGTTCAACCAAATGGTAACGAGGAAATCGTTCTGAACTGGATCACTCCTCACCAGAAGTGGGGCATTCACAGTACTTATACCGATAACCTGCTGATGCTGACTCTGTCACGCGGTGGACCCTGTGTCTGGATCTCCGAGATTGACGCCCAAAAAGCCGGGGTCGAGGATAACGACTGGATTGAGATCTTCAATGTCAATGGTGCAATCGCAGCGCGTGCGGTGGTCAGCCAGAGGGTGAACCAGGGCATGGCAATGATGTACCACGCCCAGGAAAAAATTATCAATATGCCGGGTTCAGAAATAACCGGAACGCGCGGCGGTATACATAACTCCGTGACCCGTACTGTAATGAAACCAACCCATATGATCGGTGGGTATGCTCAGTACAGTTATGGCTTTAACTACTACGGCACCGTCGGCTCAAATCGAGATGAATTCGTCGTATTAAGAAAAATGAAAAATGTTGACTGGCTCGACGAGCCCGACACCTATGCAGACGCCGAGGAGGCTTAACCATGAGAGTACGAGCCCAAATTGGTATGGTCCTGAATCTGGACAAATGCATCGGTTGTCATACTTGCTCCGTAACCTGTAAGAATGTCTGGACCTCCCGAGAGGGCGTCGAGTATGCCTGGTTCAATAATGTTGAAACAAAGCCTGGCATCGGCTACCCGAAACAATGGGAAAATCAGGACAAGTGGAACGGTGGCTGGAAGCGTAAAGCCAACGGCAAAATTGAACCAGCCATCGGCGGCAAATACCGAGTATTGGCCAACATATTTGCCAATCCGGATTTACCCGGGATTGATGATTATTATGAACCCTGGGATTACGATTATCAGCACCTGCATACGGCAAAGGAATGTAAACACCAGCCTACTGCAAAACCGCGTTCGTTAATCACCGGTCTGCGGATGGAAAAAATAGAGTGGGGGCCGAACTGGGAAGAAATTCTCGGTGGTGAATTCTCTAAACGCAGTGTTGATTCAAACTTCAAAGATATCGAAAAACAGATCTACGGCGAATTTGAAAAGACCTTCATGCTGTATTTGCCAAGGCTTTGTGAACATTGTTTGAATCCGACCTGTGTTGCTTCCTGTCCATCGGGCGCAATTTACAAACGGGAAGAAGATGGCATTGTACTTATCGATCAGGACAAATGCCGCGGCTGGAGAATGTGTATCAGCGGCTGCCCGTACAAAAAGATCTATTACAATTGGCAAACGGGTAAGTCAGAAAAGTGCATTTTCTGTTATCCACGGATTGAAGTTGGGCAACCGACGGTATGTTCCGAAACCTGCGTCGGAAGAATCCGCTATCTGGGTATTCTGCTTTTTGATGCCGACAGAATTGAAGAGGCTGCGAGCACAGAAAGCGAACAGGACCTGTACCAGGCACAACTCGATATCTTCCTCGATCCGAACGATCCGGAAGTCATTAAGGCTGCCAAAGCGGCAGATATTCCCGATTCATGGTTAAAAGCGGCGAAACAATCGCCGGTATATAAACTGGCGATGGACTGGAAGCTGGCCTTGCCACTGCACCCGGAGTATCGCACTCTGCCGATGGTCTGGTATGTGCCACCACTGAGCCCAATCCAAAATGCAGCAGAAGCCGGTGTGGTCAGTAGCAACCATGGCATGCCCGACGTGGAATCGTTGCGAATTCCGGTGAAATACCTGGCTAATCTGTTTACCGCTGGTGACGAGGCGCCGGTGATTAGTGCCCTGAAACGGTTGTTGGCAATGCGCGCTTACAAGCGCAGTCAAAATGTCGACAATGAAGAAAACCTTGCAGTCCTGGAAGAAGCAGGATTAAGCAAGACCCAGGTGGAGGAAATGTACCGCTATCTGGCTATCGCCAACTACGAAGATCGCTTTGTGATACCCACCAGTCATAAAGAATATGCCGGCGATGCGCTTGCAATGCGTGGCGGCTGTGGCTTTACGTTTGGCGGTAGCCTCGATGAAAGTCAATCCGGCTTGAACATTTTTGGCAAGAAGAAAATGACCCGGCTCCACGTTGAGCGCAAAGGGGAATTGCCCTTCAAGCTTGAGGAATAAGATAATGAAAGTGTTAAAAGTTATCTCGCTGTTACTTTCTTATCCGTCGCAGGAGTTAATTGATGAACGGGCGGCACTTGAACAGGCGGTCATCCAAGACCCGACCCTGAGTGCAGAGGCGAAGCAGCGGTTACTTAATTTTGTTGCCGAGCTGCTGTCCATGGATTATCTGGACGCACAGGAGGACTATATCGCGACCTTTGACAAAGGGCGATATACCTCATTACTTTTGTTCGAACACGTCCACGGTGAATCCCGTGATCGTGGCCAGGCAATGGTAGAGATGATCAATATCTATAAGGAAAATGGTTACGAATTATCGGCTCGGGAATTGCCGGATTTTATCCCGTTATTCCTGGAGTTTTTGTCCTGCTGTGAGCCGGCGATGGCCTTGGAATGGCTCGATGAAATCAACCATATTCTGGCCTTGCTCGAAGAACGCTTGTCTCTACGGGACAGTCCTTATGCGGCGCTGTTCACGGTGTTACTGAGTCTGGTTTCAGCAGTGGAGACCCGGAGTGACATCGTAAAACAGGTTGCCGCTGAAGAGCGTGATGACACGATGGAAGCCATCGATAAGGTCTGGGAGGAAGAGGCGGTACGGTTCGGTGCTGAAACCGCAGCATCCAGTTGCACTTCACACTCGAGATTGGATTGCGACAATGAAGTGAAAATTGAGTGGGTAAAACCATCTGCCAACAATGAACGTAATCAGCAGGGAGGGGGACCTTAACATGTCAACGTACATTAACGAGCTTTTATTCGGCCTGTATCCATACCTTGCCGGTACCGTATTCATTGTTGGTAGTCTGGTGCGATTTGAATTCGCGCAATATACCTGGCGGGCAGGATCCAGCCAGATATTAACCGCTCGATCCCGCCAGTTTATTGTGGGTAACCGACTGTTCCATATTGGTATTCTGTTTCTCTTCTTTGGTCACCTGGTTGGACTATTAACTCCACCAGAGGTCTACCATTTTCTGGGACTGGACGCTGCTGTGAAACAGAAGATGGCAATGACCGCCGGCGGTATTTTCGGCACGATATGTTTGATCGGCGTGAGCATGTTGTTGCATCGTCGGATGACCGGAGAACGAGTAAGGGCAACCAGTAGTCAGGGTGATATTTTTATCCTCTGGCTGTTACTTATCCAGGTGGTGTTTGGCTTGGCGACCATTGTTATTTCGGCACGACATCCTGATGGCAGTGTGATGATAGTGCTAAGCGAATGGGCGCAGCGAATTGTAACTCTCCGTGAGGGCGCAGCTGTCGCAGTGCTCAATGTTCACTGGATATACAAGGTTCACCTGTTCCTCGGTATCACGATGTTTCTGGTATTCCCGTTTACCCGTCTGGTGCACGTCTGGAGTGCTCCGTTCACGTATGTAGGCAGGGCCTATCAAATCGTTCGTCAAAAACGGATGTACTAAACATGTACTTAAGTGAAAGTAATGATGTGTCAGTCAATGATTGTGTAATCTCTCAGGATGAGATTTCCAGAGAGATGCAGTATCACCAGGCTGACGCACCGGAAGCTGCACGCTATGCGGCAGCATCGGCACTGGTGATACGTGAGTTACTGAAACAACGGGCCGAATGTGTAGGTATCTGCATACACAGTAATGGCAAGTACGATGAGGAAGCGACATTTTCGGCGTTGATCGAAGCCGAAGTGGAAGCTCCTGAGAGTGCAGATGAAGAATGCAGACGTTACTTTGACAATAACGCGCAACGATTTTGCAGTGAAGCAATTATAGAAGCGCGACATATTCTACTGGTGGTACCGGCCGATGATATTGACGCCCGTGTTGCAGTAAAGAAAGCGGCAATTGAACTGATCGAGAAATTAGCGGCAACAGCAGAATTATTTGATGACATGGTGATTGAGTATTCTGCTTGTCCTTCAAAGAAAACCGGAGGCAGTCTCGGGCAGTTGAGCAAAGGCAGTACAGTCGAAGAGTTTGAGCGTCAGGTTTTCGCCCTGCAACCAGGCCTCTGCCATTCACCGATTGAAACCCGTTATGGTTTTCACATCGTGATAGTTGACCAAAAAATCGAAGGTAGGCCAATTCCTTTTGACGTCGTGAAAGGTGAAATCAGCACCTATCTGCAGCATCAAGTGAAACAACGGGCCCTGAGGAACTATCTGCAACAGTTATTGGCGGATGCTTCCATATCCGGCATTGCACTGGATCACGCCAAGTCTGCGCACGTCCAGTAATACAGTAAGTCACAGATTCGAATGATGACCAGCTTTTTGCAGGGTGACACCATCTGTCATTGAAATGTCGAATACGAGGTTTGATCGCTGCGGGTCGCTTGCGGGAGATTAATGAGAAATAGCCATGGGGAAGGTGACGAAATCCAGCGAAAACGTATTTGAGGATCTCGGTTTTGACGCATCGGAGTCGGAGAATCTGAAGCTACGCGCCCAGCTGATGCGAGAACTCGAAGCGCTGATTCATGATCTGCGTCTGACGCAAATCGATGCAGCTGAGTTGCTTGGTATCCAACAATCTCGTGTTAGTGACCTGGTTCGGGGCAAGATTGATCGTTTCAGCATCGACACGCTCGTGAAGCTACTGGCAAAGACCGGACGTCATGTTGAGATCAAGGTTAAACACCCCGCCGCATAACTCAGGCTGGGGAAATTCCAGGCTTTAGATCGTGATCCGCGATTCGTCTCTTCCCCGCGAATATCCGCAGTATTCCTGTAGCCGGTTGTTTTCAATTGGTCAGCTGATGTCTGAGTACGGCAGTACTCGGATCTCACTTTTCGACCCAAAGGCTGTCATCGCAAGTCACATCCAGGAATGCGAATAACTGTAAGGTGGCACGAGTCTCATAGGAAACTGACTGGCCGTCTTTCTGTGATTATACTAACGGGTAATTCGCATTCTGCGAAACACAGGGCCAACTCCAGCGAAGTCGAAATGAGTACTCAGAGTGACAAACCGAGAACCGATGCTCAAGAAGCGCCAACAGCGCAGAGCCCTGATCAAATTGATGCCATAGATTTTGAATTACCAGCGAACCTGGAAGCAATTAGATTGCTCGGTCACGGGTCGATGGCTACCGTCTTATTAGCGCGAGATACGGCTCTCAAGCGGCTGGTGGCAGTCAAATTATTGCGAAGAGAGTTATCGGCCGATCCTACCTGCCGGCGTCGATTCGAGAGGGAAGCCCAGGCCGCCGCCAGACTATCACATGATTGCGTGACGACCGTCTATTCAGTGGGTCGGCTGGATAACGACGTGCCGTACATCGTGATGGAGTACGTCGACGGAAGCAATCTTGCAGAAATACTCAATGCGCATGGCCCATTTAGCGTTGACGAAGCCGTTGGTCTTTTGGTTCAAATATCGACAGCACTCGGAGCAGCCCACGAACAGAACATCGTCCACCGTGATGTTAAGCCGGCAAATGTTCTTACCGACAACAAGACAGGTCAGGCGACCCTGACAGATTTCGGTGTGGCAGCAATTCTTGAAACCGGCACAGAGACGATGACGCGCCTCACTCGTGTAGATGAACGCCTCGGTGATCCTCGTTACATGAGCCCGGAACAACTTCGCGGCGAGCCGTTGACCGGACAATCCGATATCTACAGCCTCGGCATCATTGGTTACGAGTTATTGACGGGCAAGGGACCATTTGACGATCCGGAAATTGGCAACATGGCGAGCGCTCACCTGCGACGGCCGCCGCCGGACCTGAGTCAACTACGTGCCGATGTGCCACAGGCTTTGTCTGATACACTGAAACGCTGCCTTGCCAAAAGTCCTGCGAACCGGCCACGCGCACAGGATTTGCCCAGACTAATGCAGGATCCGATTGATCTGTCAGCCGGTGAGGGTCCGGCAGGCCCGGTTGCAGGATTTCTGCGCGAGTTGAAACAGCGAAATGTCTATCGAGCCGCAGTCACATATGCCGCGGTGTCCTTCCTGATTCTGCAAGTGGCGGACCTGGTACTTCCGGCGTTGACCGACTCGGACGCGCCGTATCAGATTACGGTAATCGTCTGCCTCGCTGGATTTCCGCTCGCCATTGTCCTCGCGTGGATTTTCGACCTGCGAAACGGGCGGCTCGTACGCACGGAAGATGATGAAGGTACTCTTTCGCGTTCGGCAACCCCATTGCAACGATTGCTTCTCAAACTGGTAGGGTTGGGATTGAGCATTATGCTGGTTGTTGTCATTGCCCGGTGGCTACTATCCACTTGACGGCGTAATTCTCTCACCTCTAAACGCGATTGCGGCGCTTACCGTGATCTATACTGACGATAGGTTGACCGTACAAACAGAAGGCGCAAATGACGGAGAACGGAATTTCTGCTGGTGGGACCGGACCTTCTGGCCCGGATCTTGTGACGGACGACCGACCATCTCAGATAGGCCCGTACCGTATTTTGGACACGCTGGGCGAGGGCGGCATGTCGGTCGTGTATCTGGCCGAACAGTCTGAGCCGGTTAGGCGGCGCGTCGCGCTGAAGATCCTCAAGCCGGGCATGGATAGCAAGCAGGTTGTGGCTCGATTCGAGTCCGAACGGCAGGCGTTAGCCGTTCTGGACCATCCGAATATTGCCAAGATCTTCGACGGCGGTGTTGCTGAGTCGGGGCGTCCGTATTTCGTGATGGAACAGGTGAAGGGTGTTCCGATCACTGACTATTGCGATGACCACCAACTCAACAATGAAGAACGGCTGAAGGTATTCATCAAGGTCTGCTCGGCCGTGCAGCACGCACACCTCAAAGGGCTGATCCACAGAGATCTCAAGCCGTCGAATATTCTGGTCGGTGTCGTTGACGGGGAGCCGCAGCCGAAGATCATCGACTTCGGCATCGCTAAGGCGACCACCGCCACATTGACCGAGGCGACACTCTATACGCGCGTCGGTCAGATCATCGGTACGCCCCAGTATATGAGCCCGGAGCAAGCGAACTTGACAGGGCTTGATATCGATACGCGGACGGACATCTATTCGCTGGGCGTTGTCCTTTATGAACTCCTGGTAGGGACGGTTCCACTGGATCTCCAGGCATTTGGTGATCAGGCCATGCAGGTGGTACTTCGTGAGAGAGACCCGCCGAGGCCCAGTACACGATTTACCGAGCTCGGCGATACGCGCGAGGAATTAGCGAAAGTCAGGGGCACTGATCCGGACCGCCTCCGGCAACAACTAAGGGGCGACCTGGACTGGATTGTCATGAACGCGATCGAGAAAGATCGCACGCGTCGGTATGAGACCGTAAACGCTTTGGCAATGGAGTGCCGCCGGTTTCTGAAGCACGAGCCAGTGCTCGCCCGTCCGCCGAGCACGGCTTATCACTTGCAACGATTTGTCCGGCGTAATCGCCTTATTGTGATAGCGGCGTCGATCGCAATATTGGCCATCATCGCCGGTGCAACTGCCGCGACGCTTGGATACTTTCGCGCAACGGAAGCCGAACTCGTGGCCGTAAAAGAAGCAGAGGCCGCGAGTCAAATATCGAATTTCCTCGTTGAATTATTTGAGGTTTCGGACCCGTCCGAAGCCAGGGGAAACTCGATAACCGCACGAGAGGTCCTTGATCGCGGCACGACAGCTATCGAAGAGGAACTTGCGGAACAACCGGAAGTGCAAGCTACGTTGATGCTAACGATGGGGCAGGTCTATCAGAACCTCGGGCTCCTCACGGTAGCGGAAGAGCTGCTGGAAAACGCCTTGAACGTGAGACGCAGCAACTTTCCAGAGGATCATGCGGCGATTGCTGACGTCCTTCATGATATGACCGCTCTGAAAATCGCGCAGGGGAATTTCGACCGGGCCGAGGAGCTTGCCAGGGAGACCCTCGGGTTACGACAGAAATTGTACGGAGACATTCACGAGGATGTTGGCCACACGTTGAGCAATCTCGCAACCCTCGCTTACTACAGATCCGAATACGAAGACTCGCTGGAACTGTTCCGGCGAACTTTCGAGGTGTTCGAAGCAACACTCGGCGAAGACCACCCGGACGTCATCGACACCTTGACCAGTCTTGGCTCCGTGTACTGGCGCACAGGTGACACTGATGAGGCCATAAGGATCATGCGGCTCGCCCTGGAGAGGAAACGCCGACACGTCGGCGACGATCACCCTGACACTGCGATTCTGTACAACAATGTCGCGATCCTGTTGAAGGATCAGGGCGACATGGACGCGGCTGAACCGCTGTATCTCAAGGCGCTCGATATTCAGAAAAGACAGCTGGGCGAACACGCGATGGTCGCGAATACGATGAACAACATCGGAATGTTCTATCTGACAACCGGCGAACTCGAAAAGGCCGAGCCCATGATGCTCGACGCCCTCGCGATGTGGACACGGACGCTGGGCGAAGATAACGTCAAAGTACATACTGCCAGGCACAATCTCGGACAACTTAATATCGACAGAGGCAGTCTTGAGCAGGCAGAAGAGTATCTGAATCAGGCGCTTGCAGCTCGGCGCGAGCTCTTTGGCGATGAGCACGAAGACACCGCGAGTTCGATGATGTTCCTGTGCGATGTTTACAACCTGACCGGTCGATATGGGCAAAGTGAGCAGATGGCCCGCGATGTCATAAGAATTTACGAAACCACTCTGCCGACTGGTCACCGACTGATTGCAGCCGCGTACATACGGCTTGGCAGTAGTCTTGCTGGCGTCCAGCGATATGAGGAAGCTGAAGAAATAATTCTGAGAAATTACGCGTCGATTCGGGAGTCATCCCTAAATTCGCTCACGGAACGAAGAGCGAGACAATGGGTAACCCGTCTTTATGAATCATGGAACAAACCGGAAGAGGCGGCACGGTATCGCCCGTAGTAGTGGAGGAGCTACATACTACAAGCCTATCTGTAATAGTCGGCATCCGATCTTACGGACAGCGTCAGATCAGATCGCACCTTGAACGTCGGCTCCAAACGAAAGCTGTCGTTCAACGAAGAAAGCGGTGACCGTCTCAGAACGACCAGGCCATTCAACGTCGGTTTTTCCGGAATCGCGATATTGAACGTCTGCTCTCATCGTAAGC
>Ga0255052_10002537_pt1 | contig 13101 bp, 12 predicted proteins | sample JV7_2_21_MG_FD_188632 | JGI IMG/M metagenome (GOLD analysis project Ga0255052, IMG submission 188632) | Seawater microbial communities from Jervis Inlet, British Columbia, Canada - JV7_2_21 | ecosystem: Environmental > Aquatic > Marine > Inlet | place: Canada: British Columbia | collected... | reverse complement strand
CCACTAGCTCAGATCTCCATCACGTCGCTTTCTTTCTCGGCCAGGACCTTCTCTATATCCTCAATATGCCGATCCGTGATTGCCTGAATCTCGTCATGCGCACGATGTTCATCGTCCGCGCCAATCAATTTTTCCTTCAGGAGCTCCTTGATATCGCTGAGCGCGTCTCTGCGGATATTGCGTACGGCGACACGGCCCCCTTCTGCCTCATGGCGCACCAGGCGAATCATGTCCTTGCGACGCTCTTCGGTGAGCGGCGGTAACGGCACGCGAATGACCACCCCCGCTGACGCGGGATTCAAGCCCAGGTCTGAAGTCAATATTGCTTTTTCGATGGCCTGCACCATGGTCTTTTCCCAGGGGGCAACGGTGAGCGTTCGCGCGTCTTCGACATTGATGTTCGCGACCTGGTTCAGCGGTACTACACTACCGTAATACTCGACCGTAATATGCTCGAGCAGACTCGTGTGCGCACGACCGGTGCGGAGCTTGGTCAACTCCTGGCGAAGTGCTGCAACACTCTTGTCCATGCGGGTGCCGGCGTCTTTTTTGATGTCATCTAACACGGTCCTCGCCCTCTCTTGTCTTGGTTCTCATAGCCTCGTCAGGCCGTGACCTGCGTTCCAACGTCCTCATCAGTCATTGCCTGCACGAGTGCATCTGCGTCGTTCAGGTTAAAAATCCGTAACGGTAAATTGTTGTCCCGGCACATTACGACGGCCGTCGCATCGATGACTTTAAGTTTGTCGGCCAGCACTTTGTCGAATGAGACGGTATCGTATTTCAAGGCCTTTGCATTCAGGTTCGGGTCCGAGTCATAAACACCGCTGACCATCGTTGCTTTCAGCAGCACGTCGGCGCCGATTTCGATCGCGCGAAGACTGGCTGCCGTGTCTGTCGTAAAAAATGGATTACCGGTGCCTGCGGCGAGAATCACGACGCGTCCTTTCTCCAGATGTCGCACCGCGCGCCGTCGGATGTAATCCTCGCAGACTTTATGAACCTCCAGCGCTGACATGACGCGTGCATCCATGTCCAGAGACTCCAACGCATCCTGAATAGCCAGCGCGTTCATGACAGTCGCAAGCATGCCCATGTTGTCGCCCGTTACCCGGTCCATACCCGCCCTGGCCAGACCGGCACCACGGAACAGGTTGCCGCCGCCGATAACGATGGCGAGCTCGACACCGAGTTTCCGGACCTCTGCAATCTCGGCGGCAATGCGTTGTATAACACCCGGCTCGATGCCGTATTCCAGGTCACCCATCAGCGCCTCGCCACTCAACTTGAGCAGTACGCGACGATAAAGTACGCCGGGCTGAACCTGGGCTTCAATCATGCTGGCTGCCTTTTCAGGTGAATTATTAGCAACTGCGCTGCCTTCAGGGCAGCCCCCAATTTTACCCGATTCATCCAACCTGATCCGTGTTAGCTAAAATTTTCAATTATTTAGCCGCTTTGTTTAATCTGGGACATCACCTCTTCGGCGAAGTTTTCCTGCTTTTTCTCGATGCCCTCACCGACCTCATAACGTATGAATTCTTTTACCTGAGCGCCGGCGGCTTTGAGTAGTTCGCCGACAGACACGTCCGGGTCCCTGACGAACGGCTGACCCAATAATGTAATTTCTTTCAAGAACTTAGCCATCCTTCCACCAACCATTTTCTCGATGATCTCGGGCGGTTTGCCGGATTTCTGCCCCTGTTCCGCCGCCTGCTCAGTGATTATCCTGCGCTCGCTCTCAAGCGTTTCGGCGGGCACGCCTGCCTCGTCTATACAGACCGGGTTTGTGGCAGCGACATGCATGGCGATGTTCCGGGCCAATTCAGCATCGCCGCCCGACAGAGACACGACTGCGCCAATTCTGGCCCCGTGAGTGTAACTACCGAGTTGCTCCGCGGCATCAACACGGGCAAAACGGCGCACCGAGATATTCTCGCCAACCTTGTTGACCAGCTCCGTCCTGGCTGCTTCGATTGTTTTGCCGTCGGCGCGAGACTCTGCCAGCAGCGCCTTGACGTCTTCAGCATTGCTGGCGAGCGCCGTCGCCGCGACCGAATCCACGAAAGCGATGAAGTTCTCGTCCTTGGCAACGAAGTCGGTTTCCGAGTTGATTTCGGCGATGACTGCCTTATTGCCGTCGGTAGCTACGACAATGCGGCCGTCGGCCGCAATTCGACCGGATCTCTTGTCGGCCTTTGCCTGGCCCGATTTGCGAAGAAGCTCGATGGCGCGGTCCATGTCGCCGCCAGTCTCGACCAGGGCTTTCTTGCACTCCATCATTCCGGCGCCGGTGCGCTCGCGGAGTTCTTTAACCATTGATGCACTGATAGACATCATTTTTTCCTTTGCGTGAATTTACCCGACGACAAGTGCAAAACACTGCACCTGACACTCAAGACCTGCGAACCGGTGCCCGCTCAGGCTGACTTGTCTTTATTGTCAGCCGGCTTCTTCTTGCTTGTCTTCTTCGCAGCGCTTTTCGTGGCCGCTTTGTCAGCGGCAGTTTTCTTCGTCGCCACTTTCTTTGCCGCCGCCTTTTTTGTTGCCGTTTTCTTTGCGGCAGCTTTCTTTGTTACCGTCTTCTTTGCGGCGGTTTTCTTCGTCGCCGGTTTTTTCTCAGGCGTAGCTTCCTCGCCCTGACTATCATCCTTTGCCTTTTGATCTGGCTCGGACTTTACTTCCGTCTGATGCTCGGCCTTTTCTTCGACTTCCGCCTTGTCAGGACCCGCTTCATCGGCTTTCGGCTCTCCGGAGCTGATGTCTTCCGATAGTGCTTCCGCTACGGGCTCCGGCGTCTTGGCGGGCTCTGCTTTTTCCTTCGCATCATCGGAAACGGCGATCGAAGCCCTCTTTTTGATTGTTTTCTTGACCGTTGTTTTCCTGGCCGGTTTTTTCTTTCTGCCCGTGGTTTTCTTCGGCTTGCCTTCGGCATCCAGTTCGACAAATTCATCTTCGCCCAAAGCGACCTCTGGAAGAGAAGCCTTGCCGTCGAGTACTGCGTCGGCAATCAACGTCGCGTACAGGGTGATCGCTCGCATTGCGTCGTCGTTACCGGGAATCACGTAGTCGACGTCATCCGGCGAACAATTGGTGTCGACAACAGCGACGACCGGAATATCCAGTTTTCGGGCTTCGCGGACCGCAATGTCTTCGTGATCAACATCGACAACAAACAAGACGTCGGGAAGTGCCCCCATTTTCTTGATGCCGCCCAGACTTCGCTCGAGTTTGTCGCGATCGCGAGTCAGCCCCAGCACTTCTTTCTTGGTCAGGTAATCGAAGCCGCCCTCATCTTCCATTTGTTCGAGATCGGTAAGCCTCTTCACGGACTGCCGGATCGTTTTGTAATTTGTCAGCATGCCGCCGAGCCAGCGGTGGCTGACAAATGGCATCTCACAGCGATCAGCCTGCGCGCGAATCGCCTCTCGCGCCGATCGCTTTGTGCCGACAAAGAGTATCTTGCCGCCATCAGCAACGATTGCCTTGATAAAGGCGTACGCGTCCTGCGCCATCGGCAGGCTCTTTTCAAGGTTGATGATGTGGATTTTGTTACGCTCGCCGAAGATGTAGGGTGCCATCTTCGGGTTCCAGTAACGGGTCTGATGACCAAAGTGCACGCCAGCCTCAAGCATCTGGCGCATGGTTACGTCTGCCATTTTGATTCTCCGGGTTAGGCCTCCGTACACCCCATCTCGCAACCCCTTTTTTTCCGGGGCACCCAGCGTGATGTGACGGTGTACGTGTGGATTTATTGCCTCAAGGGCGCGCGCTTTATACCATACTGGCTGCCGGCCAACAATGCCGAAATGAGGGGGCGTAGGAAACCGCATTTTTGGTGCCGGGCACTGACTTATTTGATTGGTCGAACACAGGAGCGGGCTTGCCGGCGGCAAGCTGCAAGCCGATAAGTTAAAAGAGTCAGTGCCCGGCACGATTTCCCAGTATTTTAATGAATGTAACGATTAAAACGCCGTCCGAGCAGGACAAAATGCGCGTGGCGGGCAGACTTGCCGCCAACGTCCTGGATATGATTGCTGAGCATGTGAAGCCGGGTATCACGACAGGCGAACTGGACCAGATTTGCCACAAGTACATCGTCGAGACCCAGGGCGCGATCCCGGCACCCCTGAATTACCGGGGCTTCCCGAAATCGATCTGTACCTCGGTCAATCACGTCGTTTGTCACGGCATACCGGGCGAACGGCAGCTGAAATCGGGCGACGTTCTGAATATCGACATCACTGTCATCAAGGATGAATTCCACGGTGACACCAGCCGAATGTTCTTTGTGGGCAAGCCCGGCGTCCAGGCGGAAAGGCTCTCGAAAGTGGCCTTTGAGGCGTTGTGGCTCGGCATTGAACAGCTCGGACCCGGCAAGCACCTGGGCGACATCGGCCAGGCAATTCAGGAACATGTTGAGAAAAATCGCTGCTCGGTCGTTCGCGAATACTGCGGGCATGGCATCGGCCGTGTATTTCACGAGGATCCGCAGGTCCTGCATTATGGTCAAGCGGGCACTGGCATGGAGCTCAAGGCCGGCATGACACTGACCGTCGAACCGATGGTCAATGCCGGCAAGCGGCATGTCAGATTATTGCCGGACGGCTGGACCGTAGTGACAAAGGACCACACATTGTCCGCGCAATGGGAGCACACCGTGCTGATTACGGATAATGGCCATGAAATACTGACGCTTGGCGCCGATCAGCGCTAAGGACAATCATATTCAGCAATTAAATGATTTATAACTTATCGGTCGATCTCGGCGACAAAACCGACCCTGCGATCGTGGCGCTGGATGAGGCGCTCGGCCGGGCCGGCAACAAGGTGAGCGACCTGCGAGAGGTGCTTGGCAATGCCAGCGACGACCTGACGGTCCGTTTCAAAGACGGTCAGCCGGTCACAGACCTGGTCAGGTTGCGGGCGTCGCTTGTCGATCGCGTGTTGATTTGGCTGTGGCGTGAGCATGCCGGGCCGCTTTGTGACTCCGCGGCTATTGTCGCGGTCGGCGGCTACGGCCGGGGCGAACTCCACCCCTGCTCCGACGTCGATATCATGGTGCTCGTTGGCGAGGAAATGCCCGCCGACGGCGAGCAGCTGCTGTCATCTTTCCTGACCTCGCTATGGGACATCGGCCTCGATATCGGCCACAGCGTACGAACCGTCAAACAGTGCCAGCAGGAAGCCAAAGCAGACATCACGGTCGCAACTACACTGATCGAGGCCCGATTACTCCATGGTCCGGAGCCACTTTTCGACGCGATGAAGGATGCAGTTGCTGCTGACAAGCTGTGGTCGTCCGCCGAGTTTTTCGAAGCGAAAAGGCACGAACAAATTGCACGGCATCACCGCTACGACGATACCCCTTACAAGCTCGAGCCGAATGTCAAAGCCAGTCCCGGGGGCCTGAGGGACATTCAGATGATCGGCTGGGTGGCCAAACGGCATTTTGGCGTAGCAAAGCTCGATGAACTCGTGGAGCACGATTTCCTGACTCCAGAGCAGCTGCAGACGCTCAATGATGGGCAGACCTTCCTCTGGCGTGTACGTTTCGGCCTGCACGTCCTTACGAGGCGACGGGAAGACAGGCTGCTGTTCGACCACCAGACGAAGCTTGCGAAAATGCTGGGCTACGAAGACGCGACTTACACGCTTGCGGTCGAACAGCTTATGCAGCGTTACTACCGAACCGTCATGGACTTGAGCCGCGTCAACGAAATGCTCCTGCAGCTTTTCGAAGAAGCGATCCTGATGGACCCGAATGCCGAACCCGAGGCATTGAATGAACAATTTCAGGTAAAAAACGGATTTCTCCAGACTACCCATGACCAGGTGTTTCAACGAAACCCCTCGGCGCTGCTCGAAATGTTCCATCTGCTGCAACAGCATCCGGACATACGTGGTGTCAGCGCCTTCACCATCGACCTCGTCAGGAGAAACCTCTATCTGATCGACGAGGAGTTCAGGCAGAACCCGCGCAACCACCGGCTTTTTCTGAACATACTGCGTGCGTCCTTCGGTGTAACGCAGGAGCTTCGCCGCATGAACCTGTATGGCGTGCTCGGCCTTTATATTCCGTCTTTCGGCAGGATCGTCGGTCGCATGCAGTACGACCTGTTTCATCTTTACACGGTCGACGAGCACACCCTGTTTGTCGTCGGCAACCTGCGTCGCTTCGCCCTCTCCAGGTTCGACCACGAGTTCCCGCATTGCAGTCCGCTGATGCAATCGTTCGAAAAGCCCGAGATCGTTTATCTCGCCGGACTTTTCCACGATATCGCCAAGGGTCGTGGCGGTGACCATTCAGTGCTTGGGGCGGTCGATGCAGAGGCATTCTGCCTGGAGCACGGACTGAGCCAGTACGAGGCGCGCACAGTCTCGTGGCTGGTCAGGCATCACCTCACGCTATCGACCACCGCGCAAAAGAAAGATATCGGTGATCCGGACGTCATCAACGCATTTGCCGCGCTGGTCGGCGACGAGACGCATCTCGATTACTTATATGTACTGACCGTCGCCGACGTCCGGGGCACGAACCCGAATCTCTGGAATTCCTGGAAGGCCACACTGTTCAGAGACCTTTACGAGCTGACTGCCCGTGCCCTACGAAGTGGACTCGAGAACCCCATCGACCGCGACCAGCTGATTTTCGAAAAGCAGTCTGCGGCCAGGACGCTGCTCGAAAGCGCTGCTGTCGCGGAAAAGAAGATTCGCGACATCTGGTCATTGCTCACTGACGACTATTTCCTGCGTCATCGCAGCGAGGAAATCGCCTGGCATACCGAAGTTCTGGCTGATTCGAACGTTGATTCAGAACACGGATTTCTTGACGTCAGGCAGCAGCCGGACGCCGACGGCATCGAAGCGGTTCTCTACACGCCACGCAAAAAGCGCACATTCGCCCATGTCACTGCCGTACTGGATGAGCTCGGCATGACGATTGTCGACGCGCGCATCGTACCAATCGCCAACGGCTACAGTCTCGACACTTATATATTTATGGAGTACGACAAACGCGTACATGTCGATGAGTCACGAATGAGCAAGATCAGACGTACATTGACACGGGTCCTGACGGCGCCGGACGAACACGCAGCACCGGTCACGCGTCGCGCTCCGCGTCAGGTGCGCATGTTTGAAACGAAAACGGCAATCGATTTCACCAAGGACCAGAATCAACGCATCGTCATGGAACTTGTCACAGGCGACCGCCCCGGCCTTCTGAGCGACGTCGGTCGCGTATTCGTTGAAATGGGCATCAACATCGACACGGCAAAAATCGTGACGATCGGCGAACGCGCGGAAGATGTGTTCTATATCAGTAACATATCCGGCGAACCGCTGAGTGATAAAATCTGTGCGGAGCTTCGGCAACGATTATGCGAAGGCCTGGATGCCAAAGCGTGAAAATGCTGTGTGGATCAGCTAAATTCTGCTTGCCCCGGTCTGGATGAACCAATGCAATCATTAATCAAGACAATCGAGACCGGCTTCGAGCGCAGAGCTCAGCTCGGCACTGCCGGGGACGAAGCGGAACTGTCCGACGCCGTGCAGCAGGCGATAGCACTACTCGACTCGGGCGAAGCCCGCGTTGCCGAAAAAGAAAACGGCGCCTGGCGCGTCAATCAATGGCTGAAGAAAGCCGTGTTGTTGAGTTTCCGGCTGGCGGACAACGCAGTCATGCCGGGCGGACACAGCAATTTCTACGACAAGGTCCCGCTCAAATTCGCAGAGTACGGACAGGAGGAGTTCCAGGCCGCCGGCGTACGGGTCGTGCCGGATGCGATTGTGCGCAAAGGTGCCTATGTCGCACCGGGCGTCGTCCTGATGCCGAGCTACGTCAACATCGGCGCCAACATAGACAGCGGAACGATGGTCGATACCTGGGTGACCGTTGGCAGTTGCGCTCAGATTGGCAAGAACGTGCATTTATCCGGCGGAGTCGGTATTGGTGGTGTTCTTGAACCCGTGCAGGCAGGGCCGACGATCATCGAAGATCATTGTTTTATCGGCGCCCGTTCGGAAATCGTCGAGGGCGTCGTTATCGAAGAGGGGTCGGTTATTTCGATGGGTGTATTCATCGGCCAGAGTACCAGGATCTATGACCGCGAGACGGGTGAGATAAGCTACGGGCGCGTGCCGGCCGGCTCTGTCGTCGTTGCGGGTAATCTGCCCTCCGCAGGTGGCGCCTATTCGCTTTACTGTGCTGTAATTGTCAAACAGGTTGACGCAAAGACGCGCGCAAAAACCAGTTTGAATGAATTGCTAAGAAGTGCTGAGTGAACAGATGGTGACGGACTTACTAACACTGTATGGGCTTGATAGCTGCGACAGCTGCCGCAAGGCCAGGAAATGGCTCAACGACCGGTCGCACGAATATAAATTTTACGATCTGCGCAAGGATGGGCTCGACATGCAAACGCTCGAACGATGGGCCAGTCGCACGAACTGGGAAAAGCTTCTCAATACCAAGAGCCTGACCTGGCGAAAAATCCCTGAGGTCGACCGCGTTGACATGAGCAAGAGCAAGGCGCTCGCATCAATGCTCGAGCGTCCGACACTCGTGAAACGGCCGGTCCTCGAATGCAGCAGATTTATCTCGGTCGGTTTCTCACCGGACCATTACAAGAACATCTTCGCGCAATTGTAAGCACGATCATGACGGACGAAGCTTAGCAAGTCATTGCAAAATCGGGCCGACGATGCGCCAACATTGAGCTGAAGAGTTCCTGTTTTATTATTGATTTTCAACAAGTTAGAAAATACACCCGAACTTTGTGAAAGCGCTGACTGACGACCTGCAGGCACATATCGATAGCGACCCGGTTATCGCCCTCCTCTGCGATTTGATCCGCTGCCGGTCGCTGACGCCGGACGATGCAGGTTGTCAGTCGATCCTCGCCAGGCGGCTCGAAGAACTCGGCTTCAATTGTGAATCGCTGCCCTTCGGAGACGTCGATAATCTCTGGGCAAGACGGGGCAATAGTGGACCGGTGCTCTGTTTTGCCGGCCATACCGATATCGTACCGGCAGGGTCGGAAAACGAATGGCAGTCCGACCCGTTCGAGCCCACCGTGCGTGACGGTTTGCTATACGGCCGTGGTTCTGCAGACATGAAAAGCGGGCTCGCAGCCATGATTGTGGCGTTCGAGCGATTCATTGCCGAACACCCTGATCACAACGGCAGTCTTGCATTTCTGGTTACCAGCGATGAAGAAGGACCGGCCCGCGATGGAATCCTGAAAGTCATTGAGACGCTGCAGAATCGAAATGAACGTATCGACTGGTGTGTTTTGGGCGAACCGTCCAGCCAAAACGAATTGGGCGACACGGTAAGAATCGGCCGGCGAGGTTCGCTGAGCGGCATGCTGAGCGTCAAGGGCACACAGGGACATGTCGCGTACCCGCAGCTGGCCGACAATCCGATTCGACGCTTTGCACCGGTGCTCGCGGAACTGCACGACACCGAATGGGACAACGGCAACGAGCATTTTCCGCCGACCAGTTTTCAGGTGATCGAAATCAAGAGTGGCGTCGGTGCGCCAAATGTTACTCCGGCCGAGTTGTATGCGCGTTTTAACCTTCGCTATTCGACCGAGTGGAATCACGAAAGCCTGCAAGAAAAAGTTACCGGGGTTTTCGACGCCCATGAGATTGATTATGCGCTCGATTGGCACTTGTCCGGCAAGCCGTTCCTGACGCTGCCCGGGAAACTTACCGATGTGGTCAGCCAGGCAGTGAGCGAGCAAACCGGATCGGGCCCTGAGTTGTCGACCGGCGGCGGAACTTCTGACGGCCGTTTCATCTCGCCTGCCGGCACCGACGTCGTCGAACTCGGGCCGGTAAACGCATCGATTCACAAGGTCAATGAACACGTGAAGCTCGCAGACCTGCCACGGCTGACGACAATGTATCAGCGCATCATGGAATTGCTGCTGACCTGACGGGCGATTAGGATCAAATTCGGCGTAGATTGTTCCAGGCGCCGAATACACCGAGGCCAACGAACCAGACCAATGTCCAGCCCGGCATGCTCAGACCCAGGAATTGCCAATGAACTTCCGCGCATTCGCCCGAGCCCTGGAAAATCATGCTGAGGGCTTCGGTCAGCGGGAAACTCTCCATTATGTAGTTGAAACCTGGACCACAGGAAGGAACCTCATCAGGCGGCAGGTTCTGTATCCAGACGTGTCTGCCTGCGACCGCAGCGCCGTCCGCCGCAACGAATCCAATCAGCAGTGCATAAACGCGGCCGACCCAGCCAGTGGGATTGTGTATTGCGGCAATTAGAAAGACGATGCCGACGGCGATCACTGCCATGCGCTGGAAAACACAGAGTGGACAGGGATCCAGATAGAGCTGGTACTGGGCATAGAGGGCAAAGGACATGAGCCCTGCGCAAGCGACGAATCCGGCCAGGTTCAATTGGCGCTTGTTTGGAATATTCATTGCATCAAATTTCAGATTGCATCCTTGTTGGACGACTAGAACTTGAATTCAATATCGAGTTGCAGCCGCGTGTAGTCGTGCTCGCTGCCCGCGTTTTTTTCGACCTCGGTAACAATCAGAGTTCCACCGAGAATCCACCTTTCCCTCAAAACATACTTGCCCTTTACTAAATGGCCCGTTGCATCCGTTCCTCCACCGCCAAAGTCGGAATCGTTGAATGCACCAATGAGTGCATCGGCCTCGATATCCTGATAGGCCCAGGAAACCTGCCAGGTCCCGGGAGCTTTGGCCTTTCCCGCTTTGAGGCCGAACGAAAAACCTGCATCGTGAATGTCTACCTCTGTGTTCTGCGCATAGTCTGCAAATACGGCAAAGGGCATTTTACCGAGGCTGGTATCGTATTGGACGAACAACTGAAGCACGTCGTAGTCGAATACCAAATTGCCGTCCGCATCGATGCTGTTGCCTCTGGCCCCGCGGTTTTTAAAGGGCTGATTTCCGATAGTGTTGGTGTAATCGTAGTAGCCGAGGCCGGCGGTCAGTTTGTCCCCAGTCGAAAGATTCCGACTGAAGCCACCCTGAGCAGCATACAGGAGAGAGTCATCGGCTGATGAACGCTTTTCAACAACAAAGGCAGCAGCCGTAGCGAATAGCATGCCGGACCGATAGCTCAGTGCGGCCCCTTCGGGATTGAAGTCACTGTCCCAAAACAGAGGAGCGCCGCCCGGGCGAAATAACGGGTTCTTCATCTTGCCGGCGTAGAGTCGCATTCTGTCGTTTGCGGACCAATCGACGTAGGCACGAGCGAAACCGAAGTCACCGGTTCGATAGTTACCATCGAACACTTTATTGTCGGATACCGGGTTGTCTCCGTTCGTACCCAGTATGAAATAGGCCTGAACGCTGTCACTGAATTGCAAGGAAGCACCAACATGGATCCGGTATCTGGCGCGCTCGATATCCTCCTTACCATCCTCGTCGATCGCATCATATTGCAGTCTGACGTCTCCGATCGGAGTGATGGTATCCGTCCAGCGGCCCTCTTCCTGTGCGCAGACCGCGGTGGTCGAAATGCCCGCCAACAGCGTCACCGCCACTAAATCAGATAGCCCACAAGACCTTGATTTCATTAACTTTCTCTGATGTAGTTTCGTATTGCAGGCGAATTCTTGAAACGAGCGTTGCCGGTCTTACATGAGGATTTGCCGGCATATTACCGTTTTGTCAGGCGAGAACAAGCGCGATTTTATTCTTGATTATTTGCCTGTTTTGCGCGGCTTTTCGGCGACCTTGGTTCTGATATATGCCGGTGCGAGATTTTCAGGGTCGATCGCCTCGCCAAGCTGACAAGCTCGTGCTCCCAGGGCGAGCAAATACTTTGCCTTCGGATAATGCACGTCGACAATTTTTGATATTGCGGCCCGGTTCAGTTCCCGGAGCGCCGGATATTTTTCCCAGGCCTGCCCGGCCGCGAACAGTTCAGATGCGCTCGCTGCAGCCAAGCCATCGATCTTTTCTATTGGCTGCAACATCTCGTCCGTAACGGCAGTCGGGATCCCTTCACCGTCATTGCGATAAATGCCGAGATAGGCCTCGTTCACGCGAGCGTCCTGCGCAACGATTACCTCGGCCGCGGAATATAACTCCATGACTTCCGCGGCGACAGCCGCCATCGATGAAATCGGCACGATCTTGAGCCCGGATCCATGAGCCAGTCCCTGCGCAACCGAAGCCGCTATGCGCATGCCGATAAATGAGCCCGGACCGTTCCCCAAAACGATGGCGTCCAGTTCCTGCAGTTCGACGCCGGCATCATGCAGCAAGCCCTGAATCATCGGGATAAGAATGTCTGTGTGTTCCTTCGCCCGAACGACATGCTGTTCACTTATGTTGTCACCTAGTTGCAAGGCAACAGAGCAGGCATCCGATGATGTATCGAGCGCAAGCAGTTTCATTAGTCACCTACAGCGGCCTCGACACGAGATTCGTGTGCGGCAAGGAAGCGTTCCACCTCGGACAGCGAATCGGTTGTCGTCATCGGCTCGAGACATCGAAGGAAGGTGCTGCCGTAATTTTTCGTGATGATTCTCGGGTCGCATAACACGATGACGCCGAAGTCGCTTTCATCGCGCAACAGCCTGCCTGCGCCCTGTTTCAGTGCGAGAACCGCCTGCGGTAACTGGTGCTCCGAAAATCCGTTGCCGCCCTGGCGCCGAATGAACTCGAGCCGCGCCATCATGAGCGGATCAGCCGGTGATGCAAACGGCAACTTGTCAATGGCGACGATCGTCAACGCCGGCCCGCGCACGTCGACGCCTTGCCAGAAACTACCGGTCCCGAGCAGGACCGCATTGCCGTGCTGCCGGAATCGTCGTAGCAAATCGTCGCGCGGTGAATCACCCTGCACCAGCAAGGCCCGGCCCGCGAGTTTTTTTCGGCGGGACTTGAACCATTTCTTCGCTGCATTCAAGGCGCGGTGGCTCGTGAAAAGGCAGAACACACCGCCCGTCGTCATGTCGAGCAGCGGCACGACGCTCGCGAGCATGGTTGCCGTGTGTTGCGGGTCGGACGGCTCCGGCAAACCGGGCGGCAGATAAATCAGGCCATGGTCCGCTAACGCGTACGGGCTCGGAAATATCAGGCCAGGCA
>Ga0255052_10002534_pt1 | contig 13108 bp, 10 predicted proteins | sample JV7_2_21_MG_FD_188632 | JGI IMG/M metagenome (GOLD analysis project Ga0255052, IMG submission 188632) | Seawater microbial communities from Jervis Inlet, British Columbia, Canada - JV7_2_21 | ecosystem: Environmental > Aquatic > Marine > Inlet | place: Canada: British Columbia | collected... | reverse complement strand
AATAGTGATGAAAGCATTTAACGACCTTGCCGACTTTTCAAAAGCGGAGATTTCTGCGCTGCTCGAATTGTCGAACCGGCTCGACGAGAGGCCGGAGCCTGAGGCGCTCAACGGCAAAGTGCTGTCGTTGCTTTTCCTGAGCCCTTCCCTGAGAACGCTGGCATCCTTTCAGGCCGCCATGACCAAGCTCGGCGGCGGCTCATTCGTGATTTCTCCGGAGATGTCGATTCACGGACTCGAAACGCGGCCGGGCATCGTCATGGACGGCGCCGCGGCCGAACATATTCGTGAAGCCGTGCCTGTGATTGCGTCCTACGGAGACGCGATCGGCATTCGCGCGTTCGCGGAGCGCAGAAACCTGGAGCACGACCTTGCGGACACCGAATTCTCCTCGTTGACCGCATTGATCGACACGCCGTACATCAATATGGAATCAGCAACCAATCACCCCTGCCAGAGCCTGGCCGACTGGAAGACGCTCGATGACCTGGGCATCCCCACGAATAGCGGGAAATTCGTGCTGAGCTGGGCATTTCACCCGATGTCACTGCCGCTCGCCGTGCCGGCAGCGTCCATACACATGGCAGCAATGCGCGGCATGGACGTGACCGTGCTGCGACCCGACGGCTTTGAGCTACCCGAACCGATAATGGACAAGGCCAGGAAGGCGGCCGAGGCTTCGGGTGGTTCGCTATGCGAGACCAGTGACCGGATAGAGGCAATGGAAGGCGCCCACGTCATTTACGCAAAATCCTGGTCCTCGACGAAACACTATGGTGACAAGGCGGCGGACGGGGAGCTTCGCCGCGAACTGGTCGACTGGTGCGTCGATGAGCCATGGTTCGAAAATGCACAAAGCGACTGCAGGTTCATGCATTGCCTGCCCGTACGGCGCGGCGTCGTGGTCAGCGAACGCGTACTCGACGGACTGAGAAGCGTCGTCATCCACGAGGCCCACAATCGTATGCTGGCGCAGATGGCAGTGCTGCACCAGATGCTCGGATAAGAATCATGATTGCAGGCAAAGACAGGGCGATCGTCGTTTCGGCGCTGAAACATGCAGCACCGTATATCCGCTTGTTCAAAGGCAAGGTATTTGTCCTCAAGGTCGGTGGCGAGGTATTCGCAGATGCCGCCGACACGCGCGCACTGATGGAACAGGTAGGCATTCTTTACCAGGTCGGCATCAGGATTGTCCTGGTACATGGTGGCGGTCAGCAGTCGACCAAGCTCGCCACGCAACTGGGCCTCGACACGAAATTTGTTGACGGCCGCAGAGTTACGGACAGTCCGTCGCTCGACGTTGCGACAATGGTCCTGAACGGACAGATCAACACCCGGGCTCTCGCAGCCTGTCGCGATTTGGAAATCCCGGCTGTCGGCATCAGCGGCATCGATGCCGGCCTGATACGCGCTCAACGGCGCCCGCCGGTCGAGAGAGACGGTGACAGTCCGGTCGATTACGGGTATGTCGGTGACATTGACTCGGTCGATGCCGATGTCCTGCAGAAACAACTTGATAACGGGCTGATGCCGGTGGTCAGTCCTCTGTCCTGCGATTCGTCCGGCATCGTATTGAACATCAATGCCGACACGGTTGCGGCCGCGATTGCCGCGGAGCTCGATGCGGAGAAACTGATACTGGCGACCAGCGCCCCGGGCATTCTCGACGACGCCGGCGATCCGCACTCACTCATATCCTATGTCGACCGTGCCGCTTTGGATCAACTTCGAAAAGACGGGAAGCTGGCCGATGGCATGCTGCCGAAAGCTGCCGCCATCGATGCCGCGCTGGCTAATGGTGTCAATCGCGTGCACGTCATTTCGCATAAAGTGGCGGACAGCCTCTTGCTGGAGGTATTTACCAATGAGGGCACGGGCACTCTGGTTGTCAATGACATTGCCGCGCTGACGCCGGCTGAGGCCGCATCGAGCGGTACGGACTGATGACTCGCCTCTGGGAAAAGGGACTGCCACTCGATCAGCGAGTCCTCGCGTTTACGGCCGGCGAGGATCACCTGCTTGACGCGCGCCTCGTGCCTTACGACGTCCTGGGCTCAGTTGCCCACGCCGAGATGCTTGCCGCGCAGGATCTGATTACTGACCAGGACTGTAAAGCGATTTGCGACGGTCTCAGGAACCTCGAACAGGGTTTCGCCGATGGTGAGTGGGAGATTCGCCTTGAGGACGAGGATGTACATACGGCCCTCGAGTCCCGTCTGACAGACCTCATCGGACCCGCGGGCGGCAGGCTGCATCTCGGCCGTTCAAGGAACGACCAGGTCCTTGCAGCTCTCCGCCTCTACGCGCTCGATGCGATAGATGCGGTCTCAAAGAGCATTGGCGGCCTGTGCCAGTCATTGTCCGGACTCGCGGCACGTGAAGGCGACACGGCGCTGCCAGGCTTTACGCATATGCAACACGCCATGCCATCATCCGTGGGTCTCTGGAGTGATGGCTATGTTGAGGCATTCGAGGACGACGACGCCGGCCTCCTGGCGTCGCGGCGTCGCCTTGGCAAGAATCCGCTCGGCAGCGCGGCCGGGTACGGCACACCCGGACTTGCCATTGACCGTGAACTGACAACGGCAAAGCTCGGCTTCGATGAAACGCAGATTCCCGTGACTGCCGTCCAACTGTCCCGCGGCAAGGCCGAAAGCGGCCTCTTGTTCGAGCTAACGCTGCTGGTGCAGGACCTCGGCCGCCTCGCCAGCGATCTTCTGTTGTTCTATACCCAGGAGTTCGCCTATGTCGAGCTGGCACCCGACGTCACGACAGGTTCATCCATCATGCCGCAGAAACGAAATCCCGATGTGCTCGAACTGATACGCGCATCTTCGGCAACGTCGCAGGCATGTCTGGAGGAATGCCTGATGATCACCGCAAAACTGCCGTCCGGATATCAGCGCGATTTGCAGCGGCTCAAATCGCCGTTGTTTCGCTCGATCGATCTGGCAATCGAGTGTGTCGACATCATGTCGTTTGTCCTCAATGGCTTGAAGTTCAGGCCCGAGAACATACGGCTTGACGAGAGCATCAACGCCGCCCGTGAAGCAAACGAACTCGTAAGCAGGGAAAACATACCATTTCGCGAAGCCTATCGCCGGGTCGCGGAACGTTACAATAAATGACACGGTACGCTATATTGCTGTTTAGGTAGTCACGCGCTCAATGCAACCCGACGGTACAGATTATGAACAGCCATTATCGCTTAGCTTTGGTTCTTGGTCTTTTGTTCGCAGCAGGATGCGGCCAGAAAGGACCATTGTATTTGCCAGGTGATCCGAGCCTGATAAAGACGGAAGTGCCGCCTCAGGATCAAAACCAGACCGAAGAAGACGACGAAGATAAAGAAGAAGAGTCACAAGACGAAAACTAGGTCAAATTCATGAGTGATGACACGCTCGTCCTTATCGACGGGTCGTCCTATCTTTACCGGGCATTTCATGCCCTGCCCAGCCTGAGCAACTCCAGAGGTGATCCCACGGGCGCCGTCCATGGCGTACTGAACATGATCAACAAGCTGGTCAGGGAGCAGTCATCCGAGCATATCGCTGTTGTATTCGACGCGCCGGGCAAAACATTTCGTGACGAAATATTCGCAGAGTACAAAGCGAACCGTCCGCCGATGCCCGACGAACTTCGTTTACAGATCGATCCGTTGCTGGAAGCGGTTACGGCGATGGGCCTGCCGCTGTTACGCATCGAAGGTGTTGAAGCTGACGATGTTATCGGGACTCTGTGCCGTGAAGCTGTCAAGAGCGGCCAGGACGTGCTCGTTTCGACCGGCGACAAGGACATGGCTCAGCTCGTCGACGACAAGGTCACACTTGTTAATACGATGAGCGGTACTGTCCTCGACAGAGACGGTGTAAAAAAGAAATTCGACGTCTATCCGGAACAGATTATCGACTATCTCGCATTGGTCGGCGACAGCTCCGATAACATCCCGGGTGTGCCGCGTGTCGGTGCCAAAACTGCGGCCAAATGGCTGAACCAGTACGGCAGCGTTGCGGAGATTGTCAGGGATGCAAATGAAATCACCGGCAAAGTCGGTGAAAGCCTGCGAGAAAACCTGGAACAGCTGGCGCTGTCACAGAAGCTCGCGACGATTAAACAAAGCGTCAAACTCGAGAAAAAACCCAAAGACCTCAAACGGGGCAAGCCTGATCTGGAATCGTTGCGAGCGCTTTACGGCCGTCTCGAACTCAGGACGCTGCTGCGCCAGCTGGACGAGCAGACCAGCGGCGATACGATAGAGCAAGAACTCCCAGAGATCCGGAAAGGTGACTATCAGACTGTACTAAAGCAATCGGCCTTCAAGGCCTGGCTTAAGAAAATCGACAGAGCAGCGCTTGTCGCCGTTGATACCGAGACGACCAGCCTGAACTATATGCAGGCGGAGATCGTCGGCATCTCACTAGCGGTCAAAAAAGGCGAGGCTGCCTATATTCCCCTCGGCCACGACTATCCGGGCGCACCGGACCAGCTACCAAGAGATGATGTACTGGCGGCCCTCAAAGACTTCCTCGAAGACCCGGAAAAGAAAAAAGTGGGCCACCACCTGAAATACGATGCACACATATTCGCGCGCTATGGCATTGAACTCCATGGCATGCAGTTTGATTCGATGCTCGAGTCCTATGTATTGAACAGCGTCGCCACACGACACGACATGGATTCCGTCGCCAGAAAATACCTCAATATCAGCACAATTCACTACGAAGACGTCGCGGGCAAGGGCGCAAAGCAACTCACTTTCAATCAAATCGAGTTGGAACAGGCATCACCCTATGCGGCCGAGGACGCCGACATCACGCTACAGCTGCATGAATACCTGTGGGGAGAGCTCGGGAAAACCAAATCACTTGAAAGGCTATATGAGGAAATCGAACAACCGCTGGTGCCCGTTCTTCTCGATATGGAAGAGACCGGTGTGCTGATCGATCCGAAGATGCTGAAAACGCAGAGCGGCGAGCTGGCGAAGACGATGGCCAAGCTGGAACAGGCGGCGCACGAACTCGCGGGCGGTCCGTTCAACCTTGGCTCGCCCAAGCAGCTTCAGCAGATTCTTTTCGAACACCTCGGCCTGCCGGTGGTCCGGAAAACGCCCAAGGGTCAGCCATCAACGGCCGAGGATGTGTTACAGGAACTGGCAGACGAGTACGAGCTGCCGCAAGTGATCCTCGAATACCGTTCGGTCAGCAAACTGAAAAGTACCTATACAGACAAACTCCCGGAACAAATTTCTCCGGATACCGGCCGCGTTCATACTTCGTATCACCAGGCCGTTGCCGCCACCGGCCGGCTCTCATCTTCCGATCCGAATCTTCAGAATATCCCGATTCGTACACCGGAGGGCCGGCGCATTCGACAGGCGTTTGTTGCGCCGACCGATTTTGTTTTGCTTGCCGCAGACTATTCCCAGATCGAGCTACGGATAATGGCGCACCTCTCCGGCGACAAAGGGTTGTTGAACGCATTCGCGGCTGAACTAGATATACACAAGGCTACTGCAGCCGAGGTCTTCGAGCTCGATCCGGACGAGGTGACTGCCGACCATCGTCGTTCTGCAAAAGCGATCAACTTCGGGCTCATGTATGGCATGTCAGCGTTCGGACTCGCCAAGCAGCTCGGGATAAATAGAGGCGAAGCGCAGGAGTACGTGGATCTTTATTTCGAACGCTATCCCGGTGTGAAGGCCTATATGGACGGAATACGCGCGCAGGCGCATGACCTGGGCTACGTGGAAACGGTTTTCGGCCGCCGTCTTTATCTTCCCGAGATCAATGACCGCAATGCGCAAAGACGACAATACGCCGAGCGCAGTGCAATCAATGCACCGATGCAGGGAACCGCTGCCGACATCATCAAGATAGCGATGATTGCCGTTCACAAATGGATAGAGGACAGCGGTGCGAATACGCGCATGATCATGCAGGTACACGACGAACTCGTATTCGAGGTTTCGAAGGACAGTGCTGAGCCTGTACGCGATAAAATCGTAACTCTGATGAGTGGCGTGGCAGACCTTGCGGTTCCTCTCAAGGTCGATACGGGCATCGGCACAAACTGGGATGAAGCGCACTAGTTACCCAAATTAATCCTTAAATAACAATGAGTTACATAACAATGGAACTCTCGCCGGGTATATGGTTCGAAGTATTTGAGTGCTTTTGTCACTCGCCTGCCTACCTCCCTAGGCGGGCGTGCAACACGGCCACCCCAAGCCGGTTGCGTAACTCGACCCCGGCTGTTTAGCCGGGGTTTTTTTATTGCGGCTTTGTGCGCTCGTAAATGTGGTGCGTGTCCGGTGTGTCCCGCGAGTGAGTTTAAAATCCGAACGAGGGGGATATACCGGGCACGCGCCACTATGTGGCACCTGGCTCCGTCAATCTGACAGGAACTGTTCCAGCACTTTTCGTGCGTCCTCGACACCTTGACGTTTTGACGCCGAAAAAAGCTGGACGCTGGCCTGACCCTTGAGCTCCTTCTGTACCTGCAAGAGCGCGGCAGATGCCTGGCCACGTTTCAGTTTGTCGGCTTTTGTTAACAGCACATGCACGGGCAGATCGACCGAATCCGCAAAGCTCAGCATTTTCCTGTCAAAATCAGACAGCTTGCGTCTTACGTCCACGACGAGCAGCAGGCCGGAAAGACTTTTCCGCTCTTCAAAATACGTCTGCAAAAGCTCTCGCCAGTGCTGCTGTACTGAATCTGACACTCGCGCAAACCCATATCCGGGCAGATCGACGAGGCGCTCATCTTCTCTGAGCGAAAAAAAGTTCACGAGTCGTGTCCGGCCAGGCGTTTTGCTGGTCCGTGCGAACTGCCGCCGGTTCACTATGACATTGATGGCGCTCGATTTTCCGGCGTTCGAGCGCCCGGCGACAGCAACTTCCCGGCCGGTATCCGGCAGGAACTGTCCCGGTGCATTGGCGCTCAGAACGAATTTGGCATCTGGATATTGCGACATGGGATACGGCCCCGACTGATTGTGTATAATCCGGGGCCTGCTGAGTTAAGTGAACCGACAGGCATAGTTTGACCGGTTCAGGGTGATGCAGCAAGACCGCTATCGGCCCTGCAGTATGACTGAGGTCAGGCGCATACCGTACGGCATTTGCCTGTTACCTGTTCCTGACTCAAAATCTCAGCTATGGAATAGTGGCAGCCTTGCAGACTGCCTTGATGCAATGGTTACAAAATATGAATAACAGGTATTCCATGTTCGGTGCCGCAGTCCTGGTGCTGCTCGTATGCTCACAGGCCTCCGCTGACGGGCTTGTTGATGGATCATACGAAGCAGGAAAAACCAAAGCGATCAGGTGTGGCGCCTGCCATGGTCCCGACGGCAACAGCGTCAATCCGCAATGGCCCAGCATCGCCGGTCAGCATGCGCCGTACACCGTACGGCAGCTCGAGGCATTCCAGAATGGCGAACGCAGCAATATTCTGATGACCAGCCAGGCACTGACGCTAACAGAACAGGATATAAAAGACGTGGCTGTTTACTTCGCCGCACAGCCAGCCGCGGCCAAATCGGTCGCCGACCCCGGGCTCGTTGAAAAGGGTCAGGCACTTTATCGTGGCGGCGACAAAGAAAGCGGGGCTGCAGCCTGCCTGACATGTCACGGCCCGACGGGACGAGGCAATCCAGCTGCCGCCTATCCCTTGTTGCGTGGCCAGCACGCACCATATACTGCGGCGACACTTCGTGCTTATGCGACGGATGAGCGCAAATCGGACGGAGCGACCAAGATTATGCGCGACATCGCAAAACGCCTTACCGAAGACGACATCCTGGCTGTAGCCGCGTATGTGCAGGGACTTCGCTGATTCTGGCAGGGGCTCGTGTCGTGGACTCCTTCCATCGTGGCCCGATCGTTTCATTTATGCCGCAAAAGATCTGTCAAGCAACGAATCCAGGTAAACCATTCCGAACTCTGTTAGTCAAACACGCAGTTCATCACAGGAAATTCGCATGAATAAAATCGTTGTATTGGGGTTTGTTTTAAGCTTCGCCCTGGCTGGCTGCAGCAGGGAGGAACCGTCAAGCGAGGCTCCGGAGCCGGAGGCATCAACGGAAGAGGTTGCTCCTGAGGCGCCCGCTGAAGCTGCTGTCGGGGATGCTGACGAAGAGGCACAACCGGAGCTCGTTGAGGAGTCGGCCGCTGAACCCGACGAAGCTCAGGCTGAGAAGCAGCCTATTCTTCTGGCGCGTGAGACAGAACCGGCGATTGTGGCAGCGCCGCCGAGAACATGGAGTTATTCAGAGGGGCAACACTACCACCGCCTGGTACCGACACAACCCACGGTGGGTGGCGCTAATAAAGTCGAAATCGCCGAAATATTCTGGTACGGCTGCTCGCACTGCGATGACTTCGACCCACAAATTAACGCCTGGGCGGAAAACATACCTCCCAATGCCCGCTTCCTTCGAATTCCTGCCGTCTGGAATCCGCTGGCAAGATTGCACGGCCGTCTCTACTACACTGAAGAGGTGCTCGCAAAGAATGGAAAGCTGACGGATGTCGGGGCGTTTCATGCCGCGGTGTTCAACGAGTTTCACCGTAAGAGCAACCGCCTCACCTCGGAAGGCGCAATTCAGAAGTTGTTTGAGCGCTTCGGCGTCAGCGAGGACGACTTTCTCACCACCTGGAACTCGTTCGAGGTCAATCAGAAAATTCGCGTTGCCAATGACCTGGTCAAACGATACAACGTCACCGGTGTACCGGCCGTGGTCGTGAACGGAAAGTATCGCACCGGTGCCGCTGAAGCGGGCAGCTACCCAAACCTGCTCAAGGTGCTTGACGAACTGATTGAAAGGGAAACGATTCGTTAAGCGGGAACATATTACCCCGTACAGATCCGGGGTCTGTCCCGGGGTGTCCCCGATTACCCCGAGTCCTCCGCAACGATTTTCCAGAAATTGTTTTCCCGCCGTTGCCAGTAAAGGCGTTTCATAATCGTTACGGTGCCGTTACGTGTAACGAACTCCTGAGTAAACCGGCTCAGGTACAGCCCGGGCTCTTCCGGGTCTGCAATCAGCAATACGTTTTCAAGATCGACCGACTCAAGGTCCCTGGCGTCGAATACACCTAGTCGATACGAAGCCCATGCCTCCTTGTCCATTCCGCGATGCCGGAATTCTTCGGAATACAGAGACAAATAGGTCAGGAGATCATTGTCTTCCAGGCTTTGTCTCCACATTTCCAGCGCTATGCGGAATTCGAAGCGAATGTTTTCGAGCTCGTCCGGCGTTACCCAGACCAGTTCGCGGGCCACGATGATCGGTGTAACGAGCGGTCTGAGCATGCCGGCGAGCGACAGGAGTTCATCGTTCGGCAGCGCCAGACAACCATCGGTGTCTCGCGGCGGACGCTTTGATCCGTTTTGGTCCACACCATGCAACCAGATGCCGTTTCCGCTCCGCTGATTATAGCGGTCCCATGCATTTGGATAATCCAGCGGATATGCTGCGACGCCGTACTTGTCGGCGAGATTGCTCGTGTCGAGTTGCTCGGTGATGAAGTAAACACCCAATGGCGTTTTTCGATCCCAGGCTCTTTTTTTTCCGACACCATTCTCACCGATCGACATGTAGCGCTGGTCAATCTTCGCGATGCCGGATGCGGTGCGGCCGAAACGGTGAAGTGTTCCTGTTCTGGTATCCGCAATCAGCACATTGGATACAGACTCAGGCACCTCCAACACGAAGGCGGGGACCGCATCCGCATTTGCGGCGGGAACAGCCAGGGCCAAAGTCGCTTCTTCCTGCGCCGCACACAAATCAGGCGTAACAAAAAAGATGATGCTCGCTGCGATGACGATCCTGTTCATTGGCGGGAATATAACAGCTGCTGCGATCACATCACCATGATAAGGTTTGCAAAAGACGTAAAATTCAGGAGTTAAGCGAGCGTGGCAGCTTTGACAGACAGCATGCGCCTGAGGATCGTGGAAGGTACTGCGTTTTTCGTTTTGCTTGGCTTCGTGCCGGTTGCCCATGCTCAATCGGATGCAGACTCGGCTTTCGAGCGCGTTGCCGCCGCGTTCGTCAACGACCTTCCGGCGCTTTCTCCCGTCAATGCCACACTGAGCGGCGACCATCGTCAGGACGGTACTCTCGATCAGGTTGACAGCGACGGCCGTGCCGCCACCGTAAGGCTTTATGAGAAGCACCTGGCGGCTCTGCAAAGCATCGAGTGGCAGGCCTTGTCCCGCGCCAATCAGGTGGACGCCGACCTGCTTCTCAACGAAATAGAGTCTCGCCTCTGGCGGCTTGTGTCACTGCAGGAGTGGGCGTGGAACCCCCTCATTTACGTCGACCTGTCCGGCAGCGCGATTTACGCCCTCATGGCCCGGGATTTCGCGCCTTTATCTGAACGCCTTGTAAGCGCCGCGTCCCGGCTCGAACAGATGCCTCGTTTTCTTGCCCAGGCCCGTGCTGCTCTGGAACCACGGCGCGTGCCCAAGATTCATGCAGAGACAGCCGTGCAACAAAACCCCGGCCTCGACTCGATTATCGAGACAATGATTGTGCCGCATTTGGGCACGGCGACGGGTGAGTTCAAGTTCCAATTGCAGGCCGCAATAGCCACAGCCAGGAACGCGGTGGCTGAGCATCAGGCCTGGCTCGAGGAGGAATTGCTGCCGAAGGCTGCGGGGAATTTTCGCATCGGGGCAGCACTATTCGATACCAAACTCGCCTTTACGCTGAACTCACCGCTGAGTCGGAGGGACATCAGAACACGCGCGGAAAACGAATATGTTGCCGTCCGCGATCAGATGTACCAGATAGCAAAATCCTTGTACGCAGAACAATATCCTTTTACGAGTTTTCCCGATAATCCTGATGAAGCTTACAAGCAGGTAATCATTCGTACGGCTCTTGAAAAAGCGTATCAGCAACTGCCTGAGCCCAGCGGTATTGTCACGGTCGCGCAAGAGTACTTGCAGCAGACAACCGACTTCGTGCAGGAGAGAAACCTCGTCACCGTGCCGGACGACCCGATCGAAATTATTATCATGCCGGAGTTCCAACGCGGCGTTGCCCTCGCTTACCTGGATCCGCCGGGGCCTCTGGATGAAGGGCAGAAAGCCTTTTACGCGCTTGCTCCTCTGCCGTCGGACTGGACCGACGAACAGGTCAATTCGTTTCTTCGCGAGTACAACCTCCTGTCAATCCAGGCGCTCACTATTCATGAGGCAATGCCCGGCCATCACTTACAAATAGCCTTGAGCAATCGCTACCCATCAGTCCTGCGATCGGTATTGTGGTCCGGACCGTTCGTCGAGGGCTGGGCCGTCTACGCCGAGCGGCTCATGATCGACGAGGGCTACCTGGACAATGATCCGCTGATGCGTCTTATCAATCTCAAGTGGTATCTGAGGGCCGTGACCAACGCCATCATCGACCAGGCGATTCACGTTGACGGGATGTCCCGCGATGCGGCAATGAAGCTGATGATCGAGGGCGGGTTTCAGGAAGAGCGTGAAGCGGCCGGCAAATGGGTGCGTGCCCAGCTCACATCCACGCAATTATCAACCTACTTTGTCGGCTACCAGGAACACATCGATATGAGAGCAGCCGTCGAGCATCTCTGGGCAGATGAGTTCACGTTGCGGCGCTATCACGATCAGGCGCTGTCATACGGTTCACCATCCGTGAAGTATGTTCGCGCCCTCATTATGAACAAGCCGATCCCGCATACTGAAAAATAGATTAGTTGTTCTGCCTGGTCGCGGGCTTGGATCTGTCGAACGAAAAATAGCGTACGACGCCATAGATGCTGATCAGCAGCCAGAATGCTTCGATAATGAAGGCAGGTAGATTAAAATCGTATATCAGTGATACAAGTATCAGCAAAGCACCCACGCCGTTAGTCGCTGAATATGAAAAGCTCGTTGCAGGTAGTTTTTCCAGCTGCAGCAGCATATAGCTTATAAGAATCAAAACGACTCCGATAATGCCCAACAGGTCATGCCAACCATATGTCATTGTTATTAATGTCCTTTTCTAGCTAAAGTATGCCGGATCGGCGCCGTAACCGCGACGACCAGAATACCCAACCGGGGAGTATTGTGCACAATTCAAAGTCAGGAACAGCACTCATCGCGCTCTTGTTGCTGTGGACTGCGGCCCTTGTCGCGGCAGAGGCGCCCTACAAGCGGCCCGCCGGTATTGCTGATCAATCCGAACCAATGATCGTTGCCGGCTACCGGGCCTTGTTTACCTGCTCCGCTCACTTCTTTGCCGGGCGGCCTCTGGAAGATATCAAGAAAGTCGAGCTGGTGGACACAGCGGAACTCGAATTTCCGGATCCGGTAATCGATGAGGAACGCAGGATTGTTTTCGCAGCCGACAGGAATCGTAACGTTCAGATAGCGGCGTATCGAGATACGATGGGTTGCACCATTCTGCCGCCACAGCTGACCGAGGCGGATATTCCGGGCTTGCCCTACATTGAATACGCGCCGGCGCCGGACATGAGCGATGTCAGTTTCCCCGAAGGCGACCTGGTGCAACTGGGTGCAAGCGGTGTCAGTAAGAATTTCCCGCAGCTCACCACAGTGCTTGACAAGGCATTCGATGGACAAAGCTTCGGAGAAAATACGCTAACCGTCGGCGTCATAGTCATCAAGAACGGCAGGTTGATCGCAGAGCGTTACCGTCGGGGCTTCGGCGTTCACAGTGGTTATCGTACATGGTCGACTGCCAAGAGCCTGTCGGCCGCGCTACTTGGTATCGCTGCCAGAAAGGGCATTGTCGACTTCGATGGTCCCGCGCAGGTTCCGGAATGGCAATATGATGGCGACCCACGCCGGGAGATTAGCTATAAGCATCTCCTGTGGATGTCCAGCGGTCTGTACGGCGGCGGTAACAACACGAACGCGATCTATTTCGGGGGGCAGGATGTCATCAGCGCGGCCACGACAACCAGGCTCGAGGTAGAACCGGGTACAAGATGGAAATATTCGAACAACGACACTTTGTTATACCTGCGTGCGTTAAGGAGTCAGCTCGATGATGATCTGGCATATCTCCGCTTTCCCTACGATGAGCTCTTTCATCGCATAGGCATGTACCACACGCGCATGGAGA
>Ga0255052_10002532_pt1 | contig 13118 bp, 12 predicted proteins | sample JV7_2_21_MG_FD_188632 | JGI IMG/M metagenome (GOLD analysis project Ga0255052, IMG submission 188632) | Seawater microbial communities from Jervis Inlet, British Columbia, Canada - JV7_2_21 | ecosystem: Environmental > Aquatic > Marine > Inlet | place: Canada: British Columbia | collected... | reverse complement strand
GGCTCCTGCGACCTGCGCGGCCCGACAGCCGCGGGACGACAGAATCAGTTTTCAGGCCGGGGAAAAGAAGCAGCTTGTCCTACAAAAAACAGCCATATAGCAGCACCGACAAATTTGAAACCCTCTTCCATCAGCTGAACGTAAGCATATTCAAATGGGAATTTTCTTTGGTTTATATCGATTTCTACCGAACAGGCGAGCAACAGTCCTGCGAATAAGAAAGTGAACGCATCGATTTTCATGATCTTTCGATAATGACGGATCAATAGGGTCAAGGCACAAATAGCGTAAAAAAGAAAAATTCCCTTTTGGTAAACATATCGTTCATGCAAAAGAAAAAAATCGTCGACGGCGAGAAGCAATGACAATAATCCCATCAACAGCATGAACTCGCTCAGGCTTTTGCTACCCGCCCATGGATTTGTAACGACGCTATAAAAACAAATTGCCGCTGAAGACACCCAAAGCCAAACACCTATATTTGATACAAAACCCAGGAAACTCGACAAACCTGTTTGCTGTGCTGGGTCCCGCAGTATCTCAGCCAGGGTGAAACCTGAACTCGTCAGCATAAAAACAGACAACGCGTAAAAAAGTAAAGCGGGGATAGCGACGCATAAAATGCTGATCAATACCTTCCGGGTAATAAAAACCTGCTTCAGAATCAACATTTCAAGCCTCGCCGTTTGTAGCTTTGCCAAACGATATCTTTTTACCCGGTCGCCGGCTTTGACTTCGGATAGTTAATCTATTCGTTACCGGCAAACCAGAAATTGATGGATCGGAACTCGCAAGGGTCATAATACCCCAATGATATAAATCATAGAACCACATTTATCGGGTTGTGATGAAACTAACCTCGTCAGACCAGCCTGACGTACAGACGCTAATCAGTTATAAATATGGAATACCCGTGGCAACTCCTACCCCACGCTTGTCGAAATGCGCCACGAATTTGGGGACCTCATCAAAATCATCCCTCTGTCAATCGCATCCAATGGGTAGTCAACTGTAATTTTTTGTTAGAAAATGCTCGAAAAATCCCATCCGAGCAGGTATCCATGCATTTCAGTATCCAGCTTTCCGCCTACTACCCGGACAAGTCTTATGGTGGCGATCGTGTTTACCAGGACATGCTGGAACTCGCTCGTTGTGCCGATCAATTCGGCTACGAGTCGGTTGGTATTACCGAACATCACCTGATCAATATCTTAATGATGCCGGCACCATTGCAGTTCGCGGTCAAGATCGCAAGTCAGACCGAGAACATCAAAATCATCACCGCGGTTTCGGTGTTGCCGTTACACGACATGCGCATTCTCGCCGGTGAACTCGTCTGTGCAGACATTTTTACCGATCACCGCCTCATGGTTGGGGTCGGGCGCGGCGCCTTCGGCTTCGAGATGGATCGTATGGGCGTACCACTGGAAACCAGCCGCGAGAAATTTGACGAATCCCTGAACGTACTGCAGGCATTGCTCGCCGACGAAGAAGTTTCCTGGGACGGAAAATATTACAAATTCGATCCACTGACGATTATGCCCCGCCCGGTTAACGACATCCCGCTTATGATGGCGGTCCTTGTTCCCGAAGCCATTTATCACTGCACCAAACGCGGGTTTCATATTCAAACCACACCACTGTCGGGAGATCATCAACACATGCTCGACCAGGTCAACGCGTTCAACCGAGGCAAGGAAGAACTCGGTGATGCCGGGGCACACCAGACCCTGTCGCTGTCACGGGTTGCTTTTTTGTCACATAGCGATGCCGACCGCAATCGAAAAATTCAGATGGCGCATGACTACTACAGCCGCTTCGATAACGTTTTTACCGGACCCGGGATCGTCGAGAACGGAATGATCAAACCCCTGCCCCGCAACATGACGGTTGAACAGACAGCCGAGAATTTAACCATTTGCACTCCGTCGGAAATGATCGACAAGCTGGCTCCCTACGCCGAGGCCTGTGTGGATCGCTTCATGATGAACGTCAACTTCGGGGTCGAGCAACCCGAAGTGCTCGAATCGATTCAATGCTTCGCGGAAGAAGTAATGCCGCATTTCACCTCCGGCCCGAACTCTCAAGCTAAAGCATCATAACCATAATTTATGGCAGCGGTAGACGTCAGTTATCGAATCGAAGGGCAAGGTCCGGCGCTTTACCTGGTGCATGGCATTGGCGCCCGTAAGACCACCTGGGATAAACTCATTGTCGGCCTCAAGGATCAATTCACCTGTGTCAGCTACGATTTGCGTGGCCATGGCGAAAGCCCCGTTCCACAGACGCCTTATACGCTCGATGATCTCGTTGATGATCTCGAAGCGTTACGCCAAAAGCTTGGACACGAGAAAATTCACGTCGCCGGGCATTCGCTCGGCGGCATGATTGGTCCGGCCTACGCACGCACCTACCCCGAACATACCCTGAGTGTCGGTCTGCTTAGCACCGCCGCGGGTCGCAGCGAGGATGATCGCGCAAAACTAAAAGCGGTCGGCGATGCGATGGAGCAAAACGGGATCGTCGAAACCCTGGGTACCTTTGTCGCACGCTGGTTCACCGATGCATTCATCGAAGCCTACCCTGAACTAATCGAAGCACGTTTAAATCAGGTAAAAGAAACACCTGCCGATGTTTTCCTGAGCGTGTTCTGGATTTACGCCACCACGGAAATGGCGCCCTGGTTGCATGAAGTCAAATGCCCCTGCCTGGTGCTGACCGGTGAGTTGGATGGCGGTTGCAATCCACGCCTCAATCAATTCATTGATAGTGAACTGCCCAGTTCCCGCCTGGTCATTCTCGAAGGGCTCAAACATGCATTAATGATTGAAGCCAGCGAGCAGGTACTCCCGCACCTGCGAGAATTTCTACTCGAGCAAAGCTGAGACTGCTACTCTTCGCTTCGTGGAATTCAACAACCTAAAGGCTGCGCTATTCGTGGTCATCGCAATGTCGATGATTACCACCAATGATGCAATCGTAAAACACATCACCCAGGTGTTTAATGTCGGACAAATCATGTTTTTACGTGGTGCCCTGATCTGCATAATCTTCGCCGTTGTAATGCGAATGCGTCGACAGCCGGTCTTCAACCGCCAGACATTACACCGCTGGAATCTGCTGCGCGCCCTGTTTGAGCTTTGCGCAACCCTGGCTTTTATGACGGGACTTTCACTATTACCCATTGCGGTGGCTTCAACCCTGGGCTTCGCATCACCGATCTTCCTGGCCTTGCTAGCAGCAGTTATTTTGAAAGAAACCGTTGGTCTCGACCGCTGGATCGTTATTCTCGCTGGCTTTGGTGGCGTTTTGCTGATCACCAATCCGTTTTCGGAGGCGGCCTCATGGGCGGTCATTTTTCCGATCATCTGCGCGTTTTTTGTGGCGCTGCGCGATATCGCAATTCGTTACGTGCCTGCTGAGATCCCCTCATCGCAGGTCGCGTTTACTAATGCCTGGATTGTCATGCTGGGTGGCGGGATCTATTCAATTTACCAGGGGTGGGGCGAAGCCGACCTGCAGTGGTACCTGTGGTTCATTGGACTTGGAGGGGCACTCTATTGTGGATACCTGTTCCTGATCATCGGTAGCCGCCTCGGGGAATTATCCTTCATCGGCCCGTTTAAATATGTCAGCATCCTGATTGCGATTATCTACGGCTACCTGATCTGGGGCGACGAACCTACTTTGGCGATGCTTGCGGGTGCCAGCATCATTGTAATTTCGGGTATCATACTGGTGTCCACCGAAAAACGACGCAACCGCAACGCAGTCCTGGCATCGGAAACCCAGTAACCACAATGTCCACGCCACAACCAGAAAAAACGTCCGGCTGTTATGCCCCGGGCGTAATCGATTGGGTATTCACACTGGGACGCCGTATCGAAAGCACCAATAAATTTGTGCACCAGCTCGCACATCAAATGAATGTTCACGGCGCATCGATTGACCGCTTGATGGTTTCGCTGTTGACGCTTAATCCGCTATTGGTAGGTACTTCGGAAACCTGGCTGAAGTCAACCGATACGACCACACCAATCGATGCATCGCACGGCGTGCGCAACACTGAACGTTATATCGGCAGTCCATTAGCAATAATCTATGAAACCCATAAACGCGTGCGTCAGCGGCTGGATAACCTGCCGGAAGATGCGCACCGTGCCTATACCGAACTGGCCGAGGAAGGCTTTACCGATTACGTGGCGCTGCCGGTACTTTTTGGCGAGGTCGCCGAACCGGGCGCGGCGATAATCATCAGCACCAAAAGAAAAGGCGGTTTCAGCGATCAGCACATCGAGAGCTTCAGGCGAATTCGGGATTACCTGGCACCGGTGCTCGAAGTGCATGCATTACGGCACATATCGCGATCGTTGATGAATACCTACGTCGGCAAACGCACCAGCGAAAAGGTTCTTGCCGGCATGATCAAACGCGGTGATGCCGATGTCATCAACGCCGCGCTGTGGTTTAGCGATTTGCGCAATTTTACCCACCTGACCGAAACCCTGCCAGCTGAACAAATACTGGAAATGTTGAACGAGTATTTTGAATTCATTTCGGCAGCGGTCACCGCTCGCGGCGGCGAAATTTTGCGTTTCATCGGTGATGCGATGCTGATCGTGTTTCCAATTGATGAAAAAACGTGTGCCCAGACGGCCTGCAGCGCAGCGATCGATGCCGCGATCGATGCACAGAGCACACTCGAAACCATGAATCACCGTCGCCGACGTCACAACCAGCCCGAAATCGAATTTGGCGTCGGCCTGAATATCGGTGAAGTAATTTATGGCAATGTCGGCGCACCCGATCGCCTCGACTTCACGGTTATGGGGCCCGCCGTCAATCGCACCGCGCGCCTGGAATCACTGACCAAGGAACTTGGCTGTAACATCCTGTTCTCACACAAGTTTTCTGAATTAATCGAAATACCCTCGGAATTTCTGGGGCAGCATGAAATGAAGGGAATCGCTGAACCACAGGCGGTTTATGCACTGTGCCAAGTCTGACGATGCGCATCAGCGAGGTTCATATATACCAGAAAGACCTGCTTTTGAGCCAACCCTACACCATGGCCGGAACGGTACTGCACGCGCTCGATTCAACCATCGTAAAACTGGTTTGTGACAACGGCCTGGTCGGCTGGGGTGAAACCTGCCCGGTCGGTCCTACCTATCAGCCGGAACATGCGGCGGGTGCGAGGGCCGCGTTAACCCAGATGGCGCCCGTGTTGATTGGTGAATCGGCATTGACCCCTCTATTGCTACGACGCCGTATGGATGCAAATTTGAACGGCCACAACCAGGCCAAGGCAGCAATCGATATCGCGCTCATGGACTTGATCGGCAAGCATCACAAGTTACGCGTCTGCGATTTACTCGGCGGCGCAATCAGCGAAAGAATCCCATCTTACTACGCGATCGGAATCGCCTCCCCCGAAGACAGCGCCGAACAGGCAAACGAAAAGCTGAGTCAGGGCTTCCCGCGTTTACAAATCAAGTGCGGTGGCCGCAGCATCGACGAGGATATTGCGGTCATCCATAAGGTCTGGGAAACCGTTGGCAACCAGGTTCGATTAACGGTGGACGCAAATCGCGGTCTGACCGCGCGAGACACACTGCTTCTCAGCCTGTCCTGCAAACAGATCCCCATCGTCATCGAGCAACCCTGCAATACCATGGAGGAGATCGCTTCGATACGCTCGCAAATTCATCACCCGGTGTACCTTGACGAAAATACTGAGACCATCAACGACGTGTTGCGCGCGATTTCGCTCGGTATTTGCGACGGCTTCGGCCTGAAGCTAACCAGACTCGGTGGATTGAACACATTTACCACGGTGCGTGACATTTGCGCGGCGCGTTCGATGCCGCATTCCTGCGACGATACCTCGGGCGGCGATATCATCGCCGCGGCCTGCGTCCATGCAGGAGCTACCGTGGACCCCGGACTACTCGAGGGCGTCTGGATCGGCGCACCTTATTTCAAGGAGCACTACGATCCCGAGAATGGCATCCGAATCGATGCTGGTCATATCAACTTGCCGCGGTCGCCCGGGCTCGGCGTAACTCCAGACGAGAGTCGCATCGGAAACCTGTCGGCATCATTCAGTTAAATCGCAATAACCACCCTCATCCTGTCATCAGACCAGGCTTCCATCAGTCACACGGACTTTATGACGACTCCCCAGCAGCGCAACTTCGAGTTGGCTTTCGGCTGAGACAAGTTCAGGTTTGAGGTAGGCCATCGCCAGGTTCTTGTGCACGCGAAAGCCCCAGGCTGCCGAAGTAATGGTGCCGACAACTTCATCTTCCCGGTAAACAGACTCCCCTGCCTGACAGGGTGAAGAATCGCAATCGACCTCTAACAGGACGCGCTTGCGCCTGATACCTGCATCGAGTTGCTGTTGCAGGCCATTTTTACCGGGAAAAGATTTCTCCAGATCAACGAACCGCTCCAGCCCGGCTTCGATCGGATTATACTCGTCGATAAAATCAGCCTTCCAGTGCCCATAACCTTTCTCGAGGCGCATCGATTCGAGCGCATACATGCCGAAGCCGACCAGGCCGAATGGTTGTCCCCGCTGTCGCAACAGTTGGTAGGCACCGATTAAATGCTGATTCGGGATATGCAATTCGTAGCCGAGCTCCCCACAAAAGCTGACCGACATGACGACCGCTTCAAAATGACCCAGCAGGCAACGGCGCACGCTCAACCATGGAAAAGCCTCGCTACTCCAGTCCTCGCGGGGACTTGCTGCTTCGAGCAGGGTCCTGGATTTCGGTCCCGCTATCACCAACGTGGTCGTGTCGTTAGTCAGACTATCGATACGAATCGAGCTATCCTGTGGCAGCCTCTCGTGCAACCAGTCCCAGTCGTGAAGCTCGGCGGCAGCGGCCGATCCATACCAGAGATAATCGCTTTCGATCAGGGCCAGAGTCGCTTCGCCCAAGACATTGCCATTCCCATTCAGGAAATAGGCCAGGCCAACCTTACCAGGACTGGACGGCACCCGGGAACAGGTCAGACTTTCGATCCATTCGCGCGCACCGGGGCCGGTTATCGAGTAACGATTGAAACCGGATAATTCCAGTATCCCGACACCACGACACAAGGACTCGACTTCCTGTTTGACAATGTCGTGCCAGTTGTTAAATCGGTAACCGTGTTGTTCAACAAAATCTGCTGTGGGCTTAAAAAAGGAAACTCGCTCCCAGCCATTAACGACGCCGAACTGCGCACCCTCCTGCTGCAATAGCGGGTACAGCGGGGTGGCTCTAAGCGGCCTTCCGGCGGGCCGATGTTCATGCGGCAGGTGCCATTGAAACTCGTGCTGATAGTCTTCGATCGCTTTTAGCGCCGTATATTCGAGGGTCGCGCCGCGACTGATTCGTCGCGGGTCCAGCTGCCAGCAATCCCATTCGGTTTCGCCGTGCACCATCATCTGCGCCAGCATCTTGCCGTAACCACCACCTTCGCCAACCCCCACACGCAAACCATTGATCGACCAGGTATTACGCAGGCCCGGTGTCTTTCCAACCAGCGGGCCCGCATCCGCGGTATAGGTTATCGGACCATTCACAATCGACTGGATGCCAGCTTCCTGCAAACAGGGCAAGCGCTGGAAAATATTTTCCAGCCTCGGCAAACATCGATCGAGATCGTCCGGGCACAGGGCATTGGCGAAATCCGGGTCGATTCCCTCCATGCCGAAAGTCTTGCAGTCGTGCTCATAAACGCCGACTAGCAGGCCCTGTTTTTCCTGGCGCATGTAGAACCTGTCCCGCGGACAGCGCACCATTGCGACGCGTTGCTCGCGTTGCACCAGTTCATCGATGGGTTCCGTCACGAAGTACATGTGCTCCATCGAAACGATAGGGTACTCAATCTCCATCAAGGCACCCACCTCGTTAGCGCGGTAGCCGGCTGCATTAACGATGTGTTCGCACTGAATATCCCCGTCACGCGTGTGCACGATCCATTCATGGTTTGCTTTCTGGGTCAGACCAATCACCGGGTTGTGGCGGTAAATTTCGGCGCCGGCGTTACGCGAGCGGCGCGCCAGCGCCTGGCACAGTTGCGCCGGATCGATATCGCCGTCGCGGGGATCGTATAGCGCTGCCAGCAGGTCATGCGTTTCGAGCAAGGGGTTCTTCTCGGCCGCCTGTTCGGGGCTTATCAACTCGAGTTCGACGCCCATTCCATCCGCCACGGAAATAATATGGTGGCAGGCATCAAGCTGCTGTTGGTCTGTAATGAGCCGTAGACCACCGACCGCATAGTGATAGTTGATCGGATAGTCGGGATCTTCAGCGAGTTCCTTGTATAGATCGATGGTGTAGCTGCGTAAGCCGATCAGTAACTGATTGAAAGCGAGGTTTGGGCATTGCGCGGCGGAGTGCCAGGTGGTGCCTGAAGTCAGTTCATCGCGCTCAACCAGGACTACGTCGTTCCAGCCTTCTTGTGTCAGATGGTAAAGGGCCGAACAACCGCCAATCCCGCCACCGATGACAACCGCTCGGGCATTCGATTTCATATTAACTTGTTTCGCTAACTTATTGAATTAAAGAAGTTTTCGAACTCTTGCTCATCGATGCTCACGCTGTGGCTTTCGCCTGGGAAGTCCTTGCGGCCGATGTCATCGATATACTCGCGATAGGCCAAACTGGAAATGAGATTCGGATACCAGGCCCGGAAAATCCCGCGTCTCGGGTCGAAACCCGGTCCCAATCATGTCCATCCCGGCAGCAGACGCTGCAATCGCCTCCTCGCCGCGGGTAACCTGGACAAAAGCAATCTGGCGAACCCCCTTGAGTTCGAGCAATTCCTTAACCGTCAGTTTAGCCATGGGCCTGTTGTGCTTTCAGTTTTCGTTTTTCCAGAAATTGTTGATGGGATTCCGGCGTACCATCATGAAACGAGCCGGCCCATTTGTCGCAGGGAATCTCCAGGCCGCCATAATTGCATTCGAAAAACCGATGATGCATCTGGTGATGGAAAGTCCCCAGCGCCAGCCTGTTTTTGCCTCCAAAAACCAATCCTTCGTAACCGGTATGCGTGGTTGCAGCAGACAGGGTGTAGTGCTGTAAATGATAAATGATCAGTAGCGGATTCGCCGGCACCACCCAGTGAATCAGAACCGAGCCGAGATAAATGATATGTTCGACCGGGTGCATCGATAGCCCCGACCAGGGTCCGATATTGGTATTGCGATGATGCAGGTAATGCACATGCCGATAAAGCGGCGGCCAGTGGATCAGGCGATGAATCAGGTAAAAGTAAAGCGTCTCCCAGATTGGCACCAGGAAAATCAGCAGCAGCAACCACAGGAAATCTCCCGGCATTTCCAGCATCGGGGCATAGCCATTCGCCAACGCCCACATCATTAACGCCTCGTAGGCGGTCCATATCGTTACACCACTGGCACAGGTCCAGAACATGTTATCGAGGACCTGGTTGTTGAAAGTAAAAACCCGGCTGCTTTTGGCAAGCGGTCGTGCGTCGTAGTGACGATCCTCGCCCTGTTTACAATACACGTAAAAATAAAGATGCAGGCCTCCCGCCACGAGAAACATCAGCGCCAGGTTCCTGGCAAAAATCTGTGCGATCCAGTCAAACTGGAAAACCTTGCAGCGCACCAGCGCCGGGTGAAAAAAGAACCAGGAGATGATCGAAAGCATCAGGATGATCAGGTTTCCCGAAATCGGAAACCAGCCACCGACGAACCATTTAATAATCGCTTTCGGTCTGAGGCGTCCGCTGAACAGCGGTGATACCTGGATCGGCAGATCAGGCTGATAGTTCCACTGTCGTTTCTTCGCTCGGCCGGGCGCATTGTCCGATGCCAGTTTATCTGCTGAGTTCGTCATTGAATTCTGTAATTCCGTAAATTTTGCAAGCTGCGATCTCCATTCCGATAGTTTTTCATGGTTAAATGTCGCAAATCAACCATTCATATTCCCGGCATGTTGATATGTTCGTATTCTGTAAGCAATACCTCTTAATCCGGAGTGCAATTTAACACCATGGAGAAAGCGATGCCCGAGGCAAGCCTGAGCCAAAACGAACTTTCTCAAATCAGGGGCCAATACGACGAAATTGCAACCCGTTCACACTCGATTAATACCCGCTGCTACGTCGATCCGAAGTTTTTACAGATCGAGCGCGAGCAGGTTTTTTATCGCAGTTGGCAGTTCCTGTGCCACGAGGAAAAACTGCGCGAACCGGGAAGCTATGTAACCTTGAGTATCGAGGGTCAAAGCATTGTTGCAGTGCGTAATCGTGAAGGCGAACTCAAGGCTTACTACAACGTCTGCAAGCACCGCGGGCATGAACTGCTATCGGGAGAGGGCCAAACCAAACGGATCACCTGCCCCTACCATGCATGGACTTACGATCTCAATGGTGCGCTGGTGACCGCGCCGCGCTCCGAGCACCTTGAAAATTTCAATCAAAAGGAAATTTGCCTGGAGCCGGTGCAGATAGAGATTTTCTGCCACCTGGTTTTTGTCAATTTAGCCCCCGAAGCCTCGCCCCTGGCGATGCAATCAGGCGATCTGGCGACTGAAATCATGCAGTACGCACCTGACCTCGCAGATCTTACCTTTTCAACGCGCCTGACTTATCGCATCAAGGCGAACTGGAAAGCCGTGGCGGACAATTTTCTCGAGTGTTATCACTGCCCGGTCGCGCACAAGGGTTTCAGCTCGATGATCGATATGGATACCTACCAGGTTAAAACCCAAGGTATCTATTCAAGCCACATGGCCAAGGCCAGGCTGGGTGAAAATAGCGCCTACAATATCGCGGATGCGACCGTGACCGATCATGCGGTCTGGTTTCTGTGGCCGAACATCACGCTGATGCGTTACCCCGGACGCGGCAATTTCATGGTGTGGCGCTTTTACCCGATTAACGAGCAGGAAACCTGGGAGGAATTTGATTTCTTCTTTGAAACCGCAACACCGGACAAAACCGAAAAAGAAGCACTCAAGTTTATCGATGAAGTGCTGCAACCTGAAGACATCGGCCTGGTCGAGAGCGTGCAGCGGGGTATGAATACCCCGGCCTTCAACTCGGGACGCTACATGGTTGATATCGAAGGCAGCGGCGCCAGCGAACACGCGGTGCACCATTTCCATGGGCTCATTCTCGATGCCTACCAGCGCGCCAGCGAAGCATCCGCATGAGCCGCATGCTCGGGGGTAAAACGGCATTCGTCACCGGTGGCACCGGGGGGATTGGCAGCGCGATTTGCGCACGCTTTGCGCGCGAAGGTGCGCAGGTGATTGCAGCTGATTTGTCGCAGCAAGGGGAATTGCCTGACCAGGTCGAGTTTGCCGCTTACGATGTCACCGATGAAGAAGTTTGCCAGACGATTTTCACGACACTTGCAGAACGCTGGGACAAGCTCGATATCCTGGTCAACGCGGCCGGCATCGAAATCGAAAAGACCATCGAGGATACGACGCTCGAAGAATGGAATCGCATCTTTGCGATCAACGTGACCGGCATGTTCCTGACTTCAAAGTACGCACTACCGCTGCTGCGCAAATCGGATGGCGCAAGTGTGATCAATTTTGGATCCTACGATGGTTATATCGCCGACCCCGGGCTGGCCGCTTACTGCGCCACCAAGGGTGCGGTACACGCGCTGACCCGAGCGATGGCCTGCGATCATGGGCCCGAAGGCATTCGCGTCAACGCGATTTGTCCGGGTTATGTCGACACCCCGATGCTGCAGAGTTATTTCGGTGAATCGGGTGATATCGAATCGCTCAAAAAAGCGGTACGCGACGTTCACCCGATCCGTTCCTATGGTACTCCGGAAGATATCGCCAACCTGGTTAACTGGCTTGCTTCCGACGAAGCCCGCTATGCATCGGGTCAACTCTGGATTATCGACGGCGGGCTGAGCGCGCAAGTGCAGCAGATGAACCTATGAATCGGTTACCGGGGAAGACTGCGTTGATTACCGGTGGTCGACAGGGCATCGGTCGCGCCATCGTGGACAAGTTTCTGGCCGAAGGAGCCCAGGTCATGACCTGCGGTCGCGGAGAGAGGCCGCAGAATTTGCCGGATGAAGTCTACTGGCAGACAGCCAATATCGCTGACAAGTTAGACGTCGATAACCTGCTCAAAGCGGTGGTTGACGAGTTCGGCGAACTCTCGATCCTGGTCAACAATGCGGGCATCCAGATTGAAAAGACCGTGGTCGACACGACTGACGAGGATTACGCAAGGCTGATGGGAGTCAATGCCTGGGGTGTATTTCTCGCCTGTCGCGCCTGTATTCCGATCATGTCCAGCGGTGGTTCGATCATCAACATCGGTTCAATCTCGGCGTCGACCGCGGATCCTGGGCTTGCCCTTTACAATGCATCCAAGGCTTTCGTTCAGGGCCTGACACGATCGATCGCGGTCGATCATGGCCCCGATATTCGCTGCAACGCAATCAGCCCCGGATGGATCATGACCGACATGGCCGATGCTGCGTTTGCAGTCGCAATAGACCCTGCAGCAGCAAAACGCGATGCACTGGCGCGTCACCCGGCAGGACGTTTCGGTGAGCCAGGCGACATTGCCAACCTTGCGGCCTGGCTTGCCTCGGACGAGGCCAGTTTCGCAACCGGCCAGTGCTATACACTGGATGGTGGCATGACCGCGGTCTCCCCGTTAAATCCGGCGCTGTTCTAGATTTCTCGCGCCTTCTCGAGCTGTATGAACTATAAATAGAGCATCAGGCAAGTCAGTTGGGCTTGCAATAAATCAGTTCAAGCAAGGCTATCAAATGTCAACCGATGTCGATGAAATCACGTTAATTCTGTCGGGCGTAAAAATCCTGCAGGATCTCGATGTCGAGATCATCCGCGATATCGCGCAGCATACGCAGATCGAAGCGTTCGATAAAAATGAGCTGGTAATCGAGGCCGGTCAGATGGGTCGGCGCATCTACTTCATCTTCGAAGGTAAAGTCGAGGTCCAGATTCCTGATGTGCAGGGTGAAGTCAAAAGCCGAATCATGCTCAAGAAAGGCGAAGTCGTTGGCGAAATTTCATTGCTGATTAACTCGACCTATTCCGCCGATGTTGTTGCACTATCTAAAACCACCGCGTTTTACC
>Ga0255052_10002531_pt1 | contig 13120 bp, 13 predicted proteins | sample JV7_2_21_MG_FD_188632 | JGI IMG/M metagenome (GOLD analysis project Ga0255052, IMG submission 188632) | Seawater microbial communities from Jervis Inlet, British Columbia, Canada - JV7_2_21 | ecosystem: Environmental > Aquatic > Marine > Inlet | place: Canada: British Columbia | collected... | reverse complement strand
GCCGCCGAACTGCCCATACCGGACTGCAGCGGCACGCCTTTTCTGACGACGAGCTCGAGGCCGGAGGAATCGCCATGTGCCTGCCAGAGAGCCAGGGCCGCAATCGAGGCGGTGTTGTGTTTGGTCTCGGTGGAAAGATACGGGTGGATCTCACCATCGAGACCGCGAACCTCGGCGACATGTACGCCAGGCTTCTCGATTCGCTTTGCCGTGACCCGGTCGCCGACAGCGGCAAGCGCCAGTCCGAGCATGTCGAATCCGACGCAGACGTTGCCGATCGAAGCCGGTGCAAACGCAGTGACCATCGATACTTCGTTCATCTCAATCACCGCCGCCAAGATAACTTGCAAGCCGCAACAGGTCCCCGAATGTCCCGGCGGCGGTGACGGCCGGCCCGGCCCCGGGCCCCTGCACCACCAGCGGATTGGCCGAGTATCTCTCGGTCACGAACTGTACGATGTTGTCGGTCAGGTTGATGTTGGTAAATGCGTGTCCGGCCTCGACCATCTCGAGGCCGACTGACGCTTCGCCGTCGGCATCCAGTTTGGCAACGTAACGCAGTCTCTTGTTTTGTTTGTCGGCTTCCTCGAAGAGATCGAGCATAAGATTGTCGTAATCCGGCAGCTTGTCCAGGAATTCATCGATACTCACGCCACGCAGTTCCTCCGGTACGAGGTTGGCAACCGGGAAATCCCCGATCTCGATTTTCTGGCCCAGTTCTCGAGCCAGGATGGTCAGTTTTCTGGCGACGTCCATGCCTGAAAGATCGTCACGCGGATCCGGTTCCGTGTAGCCGCTTTCTCTTGCGTACCGGACGATCTCTGAAAATGGGCGTGAGCCGTCATAGACATTGAACAGGTAAGCGAGCGTGCCGGAAAAGATGCCCTCGACGGATCTGATCTTATCGCCCGTGGTCACGAGATCACGCAACGTCCCGATTATGGGCAGCGCGGCGCCAACGGTCGTTTCATAGAGATAATGAGCATTGCTTTGCCGCGCCGCATTTTTTAGCGACTCGTAATAGGCGTATTCGCTGCTGAACGCTTTTTTGTTCGGCGTCACCACGTGAATGCCCCTCTCCAGCCAGCCATCATAGCGTCTGGCGATCGATTCGCTGGCGGTGCAGTCGATGATTACGGCATGCGGCAGATGCTCGGCATTAACATGACGCTCGAAGCGATCCAGGTCGAGTTCCTCGCAGCCGGCGGCAAATTCCTCATCCCAATGCTCAAGATCGATTCTTCGCTCTCCGAGCAACATTTTCCTGGAACGCGCAATCGCCCTCACGCGGAGGTCGAGATTAAAGTCGGCAATCAGTCGCTCGCTTTGTGTCTGAATCTGCTCCAGCAATGTGCTGCCGACATTGCCCGGTCCGATCAGCCCGATGGATATCGTCTTCGAGGACAGATAAAAGCCGGAGTGCGCCGCACGCAGTGCCCTGATCGCATCGTCGGAATCGACGACGGCGGATATGTTTCTTTCCGAAGATCCCTGCGCGATCGCCCGGATGTTGATGCCGGCGCGGCCGAGCGTGCCGAAAAACCTTGCCGCAAGCCCCGGCGAGCCGGCCATTCTGTCGCCGACAACGGCCACGATGCTCTGGGCGTCCGTGGTGTCGACACTCTGTATCTGCCCGCTCGCGAGTTCTTCAGCGAATGCGTCACTAATGACGCTTTCCGCACGGCCGGCAAGTTCCTGCGGCACCGCGATGCAGATCGAATGCTCGGAACTGGCCTGCGATATGAGGGTTACCGATACGCCGGCATTCTTGAGCGCCGCGAAAAGCCGGTCGGCGGTCCCGGGCACGCCGATCATGCCGGATCCCTCGAGATTGACCAGCGCCATGCCGCCGATCGCTGTGATGCCCTTAATCTGCTCGTCGGAATCGGCCTCTGAAACGATCCGGCTGCCGGGATGATCGGGATCGAAGGTGTTTCGGATGGTGACCGGGATGTCGTTCTCGACGGCCGGTCCCAGGGTCTGTGGGTGCAGCACCTTTGCACCGAAATAGGCGAGTTCCATCGCCTCGTTGTAAGAAAGCTGATCAATCACCTGGGCTTCAGGCACTTTCTTTGGATCCGCACTCATGACACCGGCGACATCGCTCCAGATACTGAGCTCGCTTGCCTTGGTCAGGGCCGCAAATATCGCGGCGGAGTGGTCGCTGCCGTTCCGGCCCAGTGTGGTCTGCAATCCTTCTTCATCGGCGGCGATGAAGCCCGTGATGACGGCAATGCCTTTGAAGTCCTTGTCAATGACTTTAGCGAATTTCTCCCGCGACTCATGCCAAAGCACGGTCGGGCCAAGCCCACTCTCACTTACTGTGATGACTTGACGGGCGTCGATCCATGTCCCGCCCCGATCGCTGCCGGCCTGTTGCGCGAGCAAGCTCGCCAGCATTCTTGCCGACCAGATCTCTCCATATCCGGCAACGACATCGCGACTTCGTTGCGGGGCCGACTTGACCAACGCAATCGAACGCAGGATGTCCTCGATGTCGGACGCATCCTGACCCCACAGATCGAGCAATTCGACGAGGGCCTCGCCTTTGACGAGTTCCCTCGCTGTCGTCGAGTAGCGTTCGCCTATCTGATGCAGTTCGTCGGAAAAACTGTCGTCGGCCTGCTCCGCCAGGGCGGCCAGCCGCAATAGTGCGTCGGTCATGCCGCCCATAGCCGACACAACGGCGCCGATGCTCGCTTCCGGCTGATCCGTCAGTATCGCCGCTACGCGACGAAAGCAATCAGCATCGGCAAGGCTCGAGCCACCGAACTTGTGAATTTTCCAGCGATTCTGTGCCACCAGAACTGAATCCTGCCCGCCAAACAAAGGCGCTAATGATAGCGGCAGATTATGCGATCGTCGCGTGTTTTCTATGCCAGGAGAGGTATTGCGGGCGTGTACTAGTATTCGATCCCGGTTTTGTTCAGGTCCCCCATTCGCTGCAGCTCGATCAGAGCATCTTGCGCTTCATCCTGAGCGTCTTCGACTTCGGACCGCGTACTGCATTTTCGCTTCATCCGCCGGGAGCCGAGTTCTGACTCTCGACGACAGTTGCTTGCAACCGCATGTGGAGCATGTGCTGCTGCGGGCACTTCCGGAACCTCGGCGACTGTTATTTGCTCCTCAGAGGCAGTCGGGTTATTGCTTGTTCCTGAACTGCTCGCGTTCGCGACAGGCTTTGGTGGTGCCTGCTCCGGACTGGATGTTGCACATCCTGCGATGCAGAGAACTGCCACGGCTACTGTAATTCGTCGATTCATCGTTGCCCCGCAAGTCGCCCAAAAAGACAGTCAATCGCCAGTTGCGACTGGCTTTGTTATTCACTGTAAAGTTGATTCTAGATTAACAGGGTACGCCATGTGCCCGGTATATACCCGACCTGGGGTGGTGGGGGCAGTAGGAATCGAACCTACGACCAGCGGCTTAAAAGGCCGATGCTCTACCAACTGAGCTATACCCCCATGCGAGTGCCGGGCGGCATGATACCGGACCGCAGCCAAATGACAAGCCAGGTCTTTTCGATTATTGGCCGTCGGTGTCCATCCGTTTTATGCGTTGTTCGGCGAGCCTGGCGGCAGTCGTATCAGGATACTCCGCCTGCACCCTCGTCAGTGCGCCCCTGGCATCATTCCAGCGCTCCAGCTCATAGTTGCAGTAACCGACCTTCAAAAGTGCATCAGGTACCTTGCGTGAGGTTGGATACTGGTTGATGACCTTCTCGAATTCGCTGAGCGCCTCGTTGTACTGTTGTGTCACGTAATACGACTCGGCGAGCCAGTATTGGGCGTTGTCTGCCAGCTGGCTGTCGGGATAACTGACCAAAAACTGCTGAAACGCCATGGCTGCAGGTTCGTAGCGTTGTTCTTTGAGCAACTCGAACGCGGCCTGGTAGTTGTCCCGGTCAGAGCCGCCCGGCACCGGCAGCTGCCCCGGCATGAGCGAGCCGCCATCGAGAACGCTAACCGGACCCGAAGCGCCGGGTCCCATGCGCTCCAGATTCTGAATGCGCATGTCCAGGTCCTCATAAAGTTCACGTTGTCTCTCGGCCTGGCCCTCCGCATCGTGCTCGAGCGATTCAGTCCTGCCGCGCAAGTTGGCGGTCTGTTGCTGCAAATCGTCCGCCTGCACGGTCAGATCGACCAGGCTTCCGCTTGCCAGCACGCGCTCGATCGCGGCAAGACGACGCTCGAGCTCGTCGAGCTTGAGCAATACCGGGTCGTCCGCCGGCGGCGTCAGCGCGCAAGCCGCTGTGAGGAACAGCAGGCTTGCGCTCAGCGCCAATGTCTTCATTCTGAGCATGCTTTGCGGGCTTTTAGTTGAGGTAGATTATCTCGACGCGCCGGTTAAGCTGCCACGATTCCTCGTCGCTGCCCATCGCCGCCGGTCGCTCCTCGCCAAAACTCACGGTCGAAATCTGATTCGATGTCGCACCCTGTATCAGAAGCATGCGGCGCACAGCCTGTGACCGGCGCTCGCCGAGACCGATGTTGTATTCACGAGATCCGCGTTCGTCCGCGTGACCTTCCAGGCGAATCTTGACTCTCGAATTGTTGGAGAGCTTGCGCGCGTGTGCAGCCAATATGTCGCCATATTCCGGTCTGAGATCCGACTGGTCGAAATCGAAATACAGGATCATGGTCAGCTCTGCATTCAGGTCGGAATCAATTGTCTCGCCATCGGCACCGCTGCTGCCTCCATATTCATCCGTCGAGGCTCCGCCACTGTCACTCATGCCGGTGTCGGTCGGCTCCGGATCGGGAATGTTCGATGCACAGCCCACTAGAGCGGCCGACAACAGGCTGATCAGGAGTAATCTGTATTGGCTCATTTCGCTATCCTTCTGTTGTGCTGGATACCCAGCATTAATACTGTAAAGTCAATAACTTCCAAGAGATATCTAATGTAAACTCTTACCTTGTCACAGGCGTGGAAACGGCGACCAGACGGGTTCGCGTACGTCTGCCTGTCCGGAACCCATGCGTTGTCTGATCAATCCATCGGCAGATACGGTCTCGAGGACGCCATTTCTTCCAGCCCGTGTCGCATATATCAGCGTATCGCTGTTTGGTGCAAAACTCGGTGACTCGTCCTGTCTTCCGACCGACAGGACCAGAAAATTTTCGTTCTCGAGGTTCAGAACGGCGATCCTGTAATTGCCCCGATCCAGATGCACCAACGCCAGCTTGCTGCCATCCGGCGACAAGCGAGGCCGCGCATTATAACTGCCTTCGAAGGTGACGCGCTCGGGTGTACCGCCCGAAGTGCTCACCCGGTAAACCTGTGGGCCGCCACTACGATCCGAGGTGAAGAAAATCGTCTTGCCGTCAGGCGCCCATGTGCCTTCGGTGTCGATTGATCTGTTGGTCGTCAGCCGCTGGATGGCCTTGGTCGCGATATCCATGACATAGATATCGAGATTGCCGTCTGCGCCGCCGAGGGTAAGGACGAGTTTTCGGCCATCGGGTGAAAACGCCGGTGCGCCGTTGATGCCCTGGCGGTCGGAAACCTTGATTCTGTTGCCGGTCCGCAGTGTCTGCACAAAGATCGTTGACCGGTCGCCTTCAAACGATACATAGGCGAGCCTGCGACTGTCGGGCGACCAGGCGGGCGACATGATCGGATCTGTCGATTCCATGATCGTGTTCTCGTTCTCGCCGTCCGAATCCGAGACGACCAGCGTGTAGATTCTGCTACTAGCGTTCTGCTGTGCCGTGACATACGCGATCTGGGTCGCAAACACGCCCTGAATGCCCGTCAGCTTCTCGAAGATCATGTCAGCGGCGCGATGCGCCACGCGCCGCATCGTGCCGCGGCTCGCCGGCATCCGGTAGCCCACCAGCTGCTCGCGCTTGAATACATCGAAGAGCTGAAACTGCACGCTGTATGCGTTCTCGCCGGTCTGGGTCACACGGCCGACGACCACGGCCTCGACACCAAGGATCGACCAGTCATCGAAGTCCACTTCGACGCCTGTCGTCGGCATCTGCAACATATCGTCGCTGGGGATCGGCGCGAAACGTCCACTCCGGCTCAGGTCCGCGCCGATGACGTCCGCAATAGCCATCGGTGCCGCCGGATCTCCGCCCTCCCAGCCGAACGGCACGACGGCGACGGGCGCCCGTCTGCCGGCTCCCTGGGTAATTTCTATCTGCAATTCCGCATAGGAATGCGATGCACACAGGATCAGGAGGCAGGCCAAAGACCACCTTTTAAAGGTTTCTTGCATGTTTGTTGCCCAAATCACACCAGAGAGGCCCCTATTGTTCAGGTTTGAACATGATGCGCAAGTTTCGATCGAACAAAGTTGGATCTTCGGGGTCCGGCAATGGTGCCGCTTTGAATACCGCGGCCTCGATCGAACGCTTGACGGCATCGTCCCCGTTGCACTGACCGAAGGTAACTCCGGCAACTTCACCGCCCGGTAGTTGCCTGACGTTGACGACACATTCCAGTCCGGGCTTGGCGCTGGCCGGCTCGACCCAGTTGCGCTGAATCGTCTGTTGTATCGCATAGACATAGCGAGCCATCGCTCCGGAATTCATGGCGTCGAGGCGTGCCTGCTCCTCGGCAATCTCTCGCTCCATCAGTCTTTGTCTTTCCGCTTCCTCCGCTTCGCGGCGCTTGCGTTCGTTTTCGGCCCGTTGTCGTTCGACGTCCTCGAGGCGTTTCTTCTCGGCCTCCTGACGCCGCCTCTCGATGTCGGCCTCCTCGCGGCGCTTTTTCTCAGCCGTTTCCTGCTCCTGTTGTTTCTTCAACCTCGAGATGCGGTCCCGCTCGATCCGCGCATCTTCCTGGCGTTTGCGCTCCTCGGCCTCTTTCCTGAGTTGCTCGGAATTGTCGGGCTCCGGCTCCGGTTCGGGCTCCGGCGGTGGCGGCCGGCGGATCTGATCTTCTGTAACCAGCGTACCCTTGATCGCCAACGGGACCGCCGGGTGTGCCGGCCGGGAGAAGTCGAAGGCAAAGATCATTCCCGCAAGAACCCCCGCATGCAGAATGCCGGCCAGAAAGACCGGAATGATGTTGTAGTCGTCGCGAAGCACCGGGACTTCCGCGTTACTCCGGAACCGGGTAGGTTTCCAGCGGATCGGTGACGAAGCCGACGTTGTCGGCGCCGCCCTGCTGCAAGAGCACCATCGCGCCGACGACATTGCCGTATGGCACGGCCCTATCCGCCTTGATCAATATCGGTGTGTCCGGGCGGTTTCTGAGCACCGCGGATGTCCTGGCTACGATCTCCTTGCCGGTCGCCGGCAGATCCTCGTCGTCGCCGACATTGATAAAGAGGTTGCCCTCCGCATCGACGCTCAATACGAGTGGTGGATGATTCGGTATGTCTTCAATGGGCTCCGCGCCTGCTTTTGGCAATTCGACTTTTACGCCCTGCGTCAGGAGGGGTGCGGTCACCATGAAAATGATGAGCAGCACGAGCATGACATCGATGTACGGGACGACGTTGATCTCACCTATCAGCTTGCGCTTTTGCATCGGTGTGGACATTTCAGGCTCCTTTCTGCGAACGGGAATGCCGTTGCAGGATGCTGGAGAACTCCTCCATGAATCCGTCGTAGCGAATCTCGAGGCGAACGACCTTGTCTGCGTAACGGTTGTACGCGATGACCGCAGGGATCGCGGCGAAAAGGCCCATCGCCGTGGCGACCAGCGCTTCAGCGATGCCGGGCGCGACCATGGCAAGCGTTGCGGCTTGCACGTTACCGAGGGCCCGGAACGAATTCATGATGCCCCAGACAGTCCCGAACAGGCCGACGTAGGGACTCGTGGAGCCGATCGTGGCCAGCGTCGCAAGGCTCTGTTCGAGTCGGTCGACCTCGCGCATCATCGAGACGCGCATTGCGCGACGGCATTCATCGACTATTTTGTCCGGATCCACGCCGCCCTGCTGCGTCACCCGGTTGAACTCACGGAATCCCGATTCGAAGATGCTCGCCATGCCGACACTGCCGCCCTGCTCCCGGGTGGCGCTTCGATACAGGGTGTTCAGGTCCCCGCCAGACCAGAAGCTGGCCTCGAAATCGTCCGATGCGGATTTGGTACGTCGGATCAGGCGGCGCTTGGTGAATATGATGCTCCAGGACATAAATGATGCAGCCAGTAACAGCAGCAGGACGACCTGCACGGCGAAACTGGCGCCCATGACCAGGCTCAGGAATGACATATCGGTTGTCATGATGGGGATCCCTCGAATAGTGAAGCAGGCACTCGCACGGGCTTTAGCGTGTCGGCGTTGAGCAATGCCGCCCGTATCGTGCCCCGGCACAGCAATGCGCCGTCAAGTGAGTTACGAAAAATATTCTGCTCGATCATGAAGCTTGCTCGTGTCATCTCGCCGAGACCGGCGGTTACCAACAACTCTTCGTTGAATCTTGCGGGTTCAATGAAGTCTGCTTTGGTGTCGACAACGACAAAAATACGTCGTTCCTCGTGCATAAGCCTGTCCTGCTCGACACCCAGCGAGCGCAGCCATTCGGTTCTGGCACGCTCCATGAATTTGAAATAGTTGGCGTAATAGACGAGTCCCTGAGCATCGGTATCCTCGTAGTAAACGCGCACGGGCCAGGCGAAGGGTTTCGTCTCTTGGTTCACCGGCTCAGGATTTGTCAAAAAGAGGCAGCTCCGGGGATGCATCGCGCAGCGGCGGCGTCAGACCGAAATGCAGATAGGCGTTTCGGGTTGCAACGCGGCCGCGGGCCGTGCGCATCATGAATCCTTGCTGGATCAGGTACGGCTCGAGTACGTCCTCGATCGTGCCCCGTTCCTCACCGACGGCAGCCGAGAGGCTCTCGATGCCGACCGGGCCGCCATCGAATTTCTCGATGATCGTCTGCAGAAGCCGCCTGTCCATCGCATCGAAGCCGTAGGGATCGACTTCGAGCATGTCCATCGCGCTGACTGCTACCTGTTCTGTGACGACGCCGTCCGCCTCCACTTCCGCGAAGTCCCGGACCCGGCGCAGCAGCCTGTTGACGACCCTCGCCGTCCCTCTGGCGCGGCGGGCTATCTGCTGGGCGCCATCGGATTCGATTGGCAGATTGAGAATGCCGGCAGAGCGATTGGCGATCGCCTCGAGTTCCTCGGTGTTATAGAACTCGAGCCGTTGCACGATGCCGAAGCGGTCCCTGAGCGGCGAGGTAAGCAAACCGGCGCGTGTCGTGGCGCCGACGAGCGTAAACGGCGGCAGGTCGAGCTTGATCGAACGTGCGGCCGGCCCCTCGCCGATCATGATATCGAGCTGAAAATCCTCCATCGCCGGGTATAGCACCTCCTCGACAACGGGGCTCAGTCTGTGGATCTCGTCGACAAACAGGACGTCGTTCGGCTCGAGGTTGGTCAGGATCGCGGCGAGATCGCCCGGGCGTTCGAGAACGGGGCCGGCGGTCTGCCTCAGGTTAACCCCCATCTCATTGGCGACGATATGCGCCAGCGTCGTCTTGCCGAGCCCGGGTGGCCCGAAAATCAATACGTGATCCAGCGCCTCGGTACGATTCCTAGCCGCCGTGATGAAAATAGTCATCTGCTGCTTGACCGTGCGCTGGCCGACGAACTCATTCAGATTCTTCGGCCTGATCGCCCGGTCAAAGGCCCTGTCTTCGGCCCGCGGCGCGGCGCTGGTCAGTCTTTCGTGTTCGACGCTGCCCATGGCCTAGTTGACCGCCTGGCGAAGCGCGAGCCTGATGATGTCCGCGGCCGATTTCTCCGCGATATCCAGCTTGCCGAGCAAGCGGTTGATCTCATTGGCACGGTAGCCCAGGGATATCAGCGCGTCGAATGCCTCATTCCTGGGATCCGAACGGAGTGCGCTCGCCGTTGCTGATCCAACCGCCAATGTCTTGTCGATTCTGTCGCGCATCTCGACGATCAGGCGATCGGCGGTTTTCTTGCCGACGCCGGGTATCTTCACGAGCATCGCGCTGTCTTCGTACTCGACACAGCGCTTGAAATCGGAAACTGTCATGCCTGAGAGGATAGCGAGACCCATCTTTGCGCCCACGCCGCTTACTTTCAGGAGAGTACGGAACAGGCTTTTCTCTTGTTCGCTGGAGAAGCCGTATAAAGTCTGTGCGTCTTCGCGAACCACGAGATGCGTGTGAAGAAAGACTTCCGTACCGATATCCGGCAGGTCAAGAAAGGTCGACATCGGGGTTTCGATCTCATAACCGACGCCGCCGCATTCCAGAATAATCTGCGGAGGCTCTTTACGCGCCAGGCGGCCGCGAAGAGAGCCGATCATCGCATGCCCGCAAAAGCCGGATCGGCCGAGAGTCGTGCATTCAACCTTCGCTGATGTCCGTGGCAGAGCGCCGTTGCCAACGCATCTGCGGCGTCTGTCGAGGGTTCTCCGTCTAGATTCAGAATCGTAACCACCATGTGCTGGACCTGGTCCTTTGTCGCCGACCCGGTACCGACGACCGCCTGCTTGATTTCCCGTGGAGCGTATTCGAAGACCTCGACATCCGTCTCGAATGTGGCGCATATCGCCGCCGAGCGCGCATGACCCAGTTTTAATGCGCTGCCTGCATTCCGGTGCACGAAGACGCTCTCGATGGCAACGGCGTCGGGCCGGAACTCCGCCACGATTTCGCTGATGGAGTCGAATATGCGCTTCAGACGAACGGGAAAATCGCCGTCAATGCTCTGAACGGTCCCACTGGCCACATAGCTTGCATTGTCCGCTTCGAAATCCAGCACGCCGAAGCCCGTCAGCCTGGAGCCAGGATCGATACCGAGGATTCTCAACTTGTCAGTCAATGCATTTCCCGGGCCGCCGGCTCATAACTGAGCCAGGATCTCATCGCTAATGTCGGCATTACTATAGACGTTCTGCACATCATCGAGGTCTTCGAGTATTTCGAGCATCTTGATCATCGAGCCGGCTTCCTGCAATTCCAGTTCGGAATTTGTCGAGGCACGCATCGTCAGTTCAGCGATCTCGGGGTCCAGTCCGGCCTCACGCATCGAGTCCCGTACCGATTCGAATTCTCCCGGATCCGTCAGTACCTCGATCGAAGTATCGTCATCGACGATGATATCTTCGGCGCCGGATTCGATAGCGGCCTCCATTATTGCATCCTCGTCGCTCCCGGGTGAGTATGAAAGCAGGCCGACATGGTTGAACAGATAACTGACCGAGCCATCGGCGCCCAGATTGCCGCCGTATTTGGTGAATGCATGCCGAACTTCAGCGACCGTACGGTTCTTGTTGTCGGTCATGCAATCGACCATCACCGCCGTCCCGCCCGGCCCGTAGCCCTCGTAACGAATCTCCTGGTAGTCGGCGCCATCGAGGTCTCCGGAACCGCGCTTGATTGCCCGGTCGATGTTGTCCTTGGGCATGCTCTGGGATTTGGCCTTGTCGACGGCGAGCCGCAACCTCGGATTGGCAGCGATGTCTCCACCGCCGATGCGCGCGGCAATGGTGATCTCGCGAATGAGCTTGGTAAAGAGCTTACCGCGCTTCTTATCCTGGGCGCCTTTGCGGTGCTGGATGTTCGCCCACTTACTGTGTCCTGCCATATTCCCTGATCACACACAGAATCACGGGTGCGTTAGCCTTGACTGCTGTCGTGCCCGATGTCCGATTGCCCAAGATACCTTCCGGGCCGATGGGTACGGCCCGAATTCTGGGCGTATGATAACGGTTCTAAGTATCGTAAACACCACCGAAACCTCGCCAAATGGTCACATCTGAGCTCGAAAACCGGCCTGATCAGCGCGAGCAGGATCAACTGCTTGCGGCTACCGGGCAGTTCCTCGCCGGGCTGGGGCAGGAATGCGAGGAAGGTCGGGCGATCGCCGAGATCGTAGCCAGGCTGGGATTGCCGGATTCAGTCATCGCGGCCGTTCACGTGTATCCGCTGCTTCGAGACGGCGAGTTAACGCTTGCCACGCTCGAGTCCAGCGATGTCGGCGATCTGGCTGCCATTGCCCAGGGACTCGTGCAGCTCGGTAGCTTCAGGCTGCCGCCCAACTGGCAACCGGGCGAGGCCCTTGCCGTAAAGCAGTCGGAGGCCCTGCGCAAAATGTTGCTGGCCGTGGTGTCCGACGTGCGCCTGGTCCTCGTTCGCGTCGCAGAGCAACTTTATCGACTGCGCCACGCAAAAAAGGCACAAAAAGAAGAGCAACAGGCGCTCGCTGTCGAGACCCGCGAGATCTATGCGCCGCTGGCGAACCGGCTCGGTGTGTGGCAACTGAAATGGGAGCTCGAGGATCTGGCGTTTCGTTACCTCGAGCCGGACACCTACAAGAAAATCGCCAGGACGCTCAATGAGAAAAGAACCGAACGTGAATCCTTCATAGAGAAAGTGAAGTCGGATCTTTCCAGCGAACTCGAAAAGGCCGGCATAAATGCCGAGATCAGCGGCCGTCCGAAGCACATCTACAGCATCTGGAGAAAAATGCGGCGCAAGGGCTCGGGACTTGATCATATATTCGATGTTCGGGCTGTTCGCTTGCTGGTCGACGACGTCAGCGAGTGCTACGCGGCCCTCGGCGTCGTTCACAACCTTTGGTCATATCTGCCAGGGGAGTTTGACGACTACATAGCGAACCCCAAGGAGAACGACTACCAGTCTTTGCATACGGCCGTGATCGGTCCCCAAGGACAAACTGTTGAAGTGCAGATTCGCACCTACGATATGCACCGTCAGGCCGAACTCGGCGTGGCCGCACACTGGCGCTACAAGGAAGGTGGCGCTCCGCCGGCCGCGTTCGATCAGAAGATTCGATTTCTTCGGCACATTCTCGAGCCATCGGACCAGGACAGCGACCTGCTCGACCAGATTCGCGATGATGCGTTCGAGGATCGCGTCTACGCGATCAGCCCGAAAGGCGATGTCGTCGAAATGCCCGCCGGTGCGACCCCACTGGATTTTGCCTATCACGTACACACCCAGGTAGGTCATCGCTGCCGCGGCGCCAAGGTCAACGGACGTATCGTGCCACTGACATACAAAGTCGAAAACGGCGACAAGATCGAAATCATTACGGCCAGTCAGCCGAACCCAAGCCGTGACTGGCTGAGTCCGCAGCTCGGCTACCTGGCAGCGACGAGAAGCCGTACCAAAGTCAGGGCCTGGTTTCGTCAGCAGGACAGGGATCAGAA
>Ga0255052_10002530_pt1 | contig 13121 bp, 10 predicted proteins | sample JV7_2_21_MG_FD_188632 | JGI IMG/M metagenome (GOLD analysis project Ga0255052, IMG submission 188632) | Seawater microbial communities from Jervis Inlet, British Columbia, Canada - JV7_2_21 | ecosystem: Environmental > Aquatic > Marine > Inlet | place: Canada: British Columbia | collected... | reverse complement strand
GACAAGAAACTAAAAAAACCTTATAAGTTCTAATTTGTATTAATATTCCAGCTGTTAAGCAACTGATATTCTAACATAAGTGAAATAATATTTGGTATCAAATAAATGATTTCATACGACATGCGCCAGTTAACCGATTTTTCTGTTTCCAGTTGACAATTTTCGACTGTCAATTATATAACTAATTGATATTACGTGCTATTTTTAGTAAATTGCCATGCCGTTGATATCCTCGCCCTGGTCTCCGTGACTTGTACATGATCCAGAAGTATTACATGATTGCAGATCTCCCCGTCTAAATCCTAACCACAATTCGCTGTTAAATACTGCCATTGATTCTATCCGGTCCCCTTTATCTCCATGATTTGTACACGAACCAGAACTGTCACATGATTGAAGAGTACCGTCCCTGTCGCCTATCCAAATCTTGCTATCAAATACTACTATGGCGTTTATATCATTGCCCTTATCTCCATGACTTGTGCACGAACCGGCACTGTCGCAGGATTGAAGTATTCCTTCTTTATGACCTATCCACAAGGTACCGCTTAAAGATACCATAGCCTGAATATCCTCACCTTTATCGCCATGACTGGTGCATGACCCCGATGTGTCGCATGACTGTAATACCCCTCTATTAAACCCTAACCACAATTCGCTGTTAAACTCTACCATGGATTCTATCTCACGGCCTTTATCTCCATGATCTGTGCACGAACCAGCACTGTCGCAGGATTTAAGCACTCCATCTTTATCGCCTATCCATAGCTTGCTATCAAATACTGCCATGGCTTTTATATCATCATCGCCTTGGTTTCCATGACTTGTACACGAGCCAGCACTGTCGCAGGATTGAAGTTCTCTTCCTTTGTGGCCAATCCACAATGCGCTGCTAAACGCCACTGCAGAGTTAATATCTTCACCTTGAGATCCATGATCTGTACATGTTCCTGCGGTATCACACGATTGTATATTACCTCCCTTCTGACCTATCCATAATACGCTACTGCCTCCTCCACCGCCGCCTCCTCCACCGCCGCCCCCTCCGCCTGCAGCATCTACTGTAATAGATAGTGTCTGAGTAGCGGTCCTGGAACCTCCATCAGCAACCTGAACTGTAATAGAGTATGTCCCTGCTGTTGTCGGAGTACCGGATAATACTCCCGCAGCACTCAAAGGATTAAGACCTGGAGGCAGGGAACCCGAAGTAAGAGACCATGTATACGACCCATCTCCTCCGGTTACGGATAAAGTAGCGTTGTACGCATTACTGACTTCGCCCGTGTGCAAGAACAATGTTGTAATTTCAGGATTGTTGGGATTGACAGTTATCGAAAAACTCCTTGATACAGTTCGGCTCTCCTGATCAGTTGCTGTAATCGTAAAACTGGAAGTTCCATCTGAAGCAGGTGTGCCTGTTATCTGGCCGGAAGCTGCAGCCAGTGACAAAGGAGAGGGAAGCGAACCGCTGGAAACAGACCAGACATATGGGGTTGTCCCATCTGTTGCCTGCAGCGTAACTGCGGGATAAGCAACTGCTTCGGTACCTGTAGGCAAACTGCTCGTTACTATTCTAAAGGTATTACATATCTGCTGTCTTAATGTAATTATGTCCAGATACATTACTGTATCATCGTAGCCATAAGTCGCATCCGCAGCACAGCTTCCAGTGACCCCTGTATCAATTATAGTATACGGTGTAGCGGTCCCAGTTTCGTTACACACGTTTTCACCCTGGCTTAAAACAATAAATGCAATATTAGTCTTTGCTGGGGCTGACAGGTCAGTAACTGTGAGATAGGTGCCTTGTGTTGTGCAGAGATCAGAAGCAGTTATCCCGGCAGCCACATCATAAAATAAACTTTTACCATATGAATCTGTTGTTTTTACCCCAAGAACCGTGAGATTCGCAGGCAATACTTTATTGGCTATTGTATATCCGACGATTGAGTTATATACATCTGTTACCCTGTCCCTGGTCTCGTTGAGTTTAGCTCTTTTTGTTATCGGACCCATTAATCCGGCCCCCATTCCAACAAGCAGGCCTATGATGACAAGGACAATAGCCAGTTCAATTAATGAAAAACCAGCTGAGCATTTATTTGTTTCTGTCATATCCTTTTTCACCTCTATTAATTATTAATCGCTATAGAAAGAGCCCTGGAATCCGTTCTTCCTCCTCCATCAGTAATCTGAACCGTTAATGCATATGTACCGGCAGTAACAGGGGTACCTGAAATCGAAGCAGTGTCCCCAGCGCCGACTACACTTAACCATGAAACACCTGAAATAGCCCATGTATAGCTTCCTGTCCCTCCGTTTGCCGCAATCGTCGCACTATATAATGTTCCAACTGTACTATTGTGCAAAATATTTGTGTTTATCTTAGGGTCATTCGGATTAATCGTAATCGCAAAACTCTTTGATGCAGTTCTTCCTTCAAGATCAGTTACTGATACAGTAAAACTGGAAGTACCGTCTGACGTGGGAGTGCCGGTTATCTGACCTGAAACCGCATTCAATGTCAATGGAGAAGGTAGAGTGCCGGACGAAGACCATACATAAGGAGTTGTACCATCTGTAGCCTGGATAGTAGTTGATGAATAGGCAACCGCTTCTGTACCCAGAGGCAGGCTTTCTGTGACTATTTTAAATGGATTACATACCTGCTCTCTTACTGTGTCTATATCAAGATACATTACTATATCATCATATCCAGCAGTGGCGTCCGCCACACAGCTCCCGGAAACACCGGTATCAATTATAGTATATGGTGTAGAAGCACCGGTCTCGGGGCATTTGTTTTCTCCCTCACTTAATATTATAAATGCAACATTTGTTTTGGCCGGAGCAGCTAAATCATTGACTGCAAGATAAGTCCCTTGAGTGCTGCAGAGATCAGAAGCAGTTATTCCAGTTGCCATATCGTAAAACAGATTACTGCTATAGGAATCAGTGGTTTTTACACCAAGTACCGTAAGGTTAGCAGGCAACCTCTTATTTGCTACAGCATATCCGGTAATAGCGTTGAAAACCATTTTCACCGTTTCTCTTGTCTCACTGAATTTAACTCTTTTGGTCATGGAACCCAACAACCCCATCCCCATTCCAGCAACAATCCCTATAATTACGAGAACTACAGCCAGTTCAATAAGAGTAAAACCCGGATCATTTTGCCTGTTTAATTTATTCATAATGTTCTTTATTTTTTATAAAGGTAATAAACAACCATAAGACTTCCAGTAATGTTTATAACAATTGCAACTCTGGTCCTTATAATTACTTCATCAATTAATGTATCCGGTGATATCCAGAGCAGAATGTATGCACACAAGACAAGCAGTATGCCAACTGCACCTGTCGCCTTTATCAGTAGGGCTTTTCCCATTACATTGAAACCTCATAAATGACAAAAAAGGGACGATTTTACTCGTCCCTTTTTTCAGACAGCGAATCATCTGTTCATTATGCGCTATTTACAAACCATAGTACAAATTAACTGTGTTACTGGTATATACTGCACTGGCCTGCACAGTACCCGTGTTGTAAATTCCGTCATCAAACTTAAGATCAACCCTCTCACCAATACTGCCGGTCAAAGCAGTAACCTGAATATAATTTTTTGTGCCGATGCCGGCAAAGTTTCTGTTTCCTACCTGATATGTTGAACCAAATGGATGCCCCTGCAGATGTGCAACTCCTGTTGCAGCAGGGTCACCGGAAAGAAGACCCGCATATCGAAGAGACTGCCAGAACTCGTGACCTTCCTGTCCATTAGTTGCATTATTACCGGCAATAGTTCCTCCCCCATTACCAGCAACAACTCCCGCCCAACCGTGAGTGCTAGCATCATCACCGGGTATCGCATTATACCTGTCATAATATGTAAAATATGCTGCGCTTATCCCCTGAATGTCATTCATAAGTCTCTTTTGCTTGGCATCATCAATCATTGCCTGGCCTTTTAAAACAGCCCCTATCATCAGACCTATGATTACCATGACTATTGCCAGTTCAACAAGTGTAAAACCTTTTTGTCCACTATTCCTTTTCATTTTTTACTACCTCCCTTTATTAAATTTTATAAATTTAACTAAATCATCTGTATTTAAATTAATTTCTGTCATTTTAAAGTTACTTTGCATTTTTTATGCCAACTCTTTATTTATCATAAATTCCATTTTCATAGTTCTTATCGGATTATGCAAAAAGAAACTTTAGAGAGGTAACAGATTGATAATCAAACATAATTATGATTCGCTTCTGTGGTGAGGTCTCATATTACCTAAAGGATGCATCTAAACTACCAATAGTCAAATGTCCTGCCAAACAGTCAACAACTTGACAGATAAACAACAGGGGAACCGGAATTGACAAAAAATATCAGTTATGCGTTCTCTTGATTTCATCAGCTATTCTTGCAACACTTGCCATCTCTTTTATATCATGCACCCTGATAATGTTAGCACCGTTGAATATCCCTATAGCAGCAGCAGCAGCTGTTCCCTCAAGTCTATCCGCAACAGGTGCATCATCAAGGATATTGCCGATAAATGCTTTTCTTGAATGGCCCAGGAGTATTGGCTTTTCAAAGCCCGTAAACTCGTTTAAGCGATTTATAATTTCCAGATTGTGCGCAACGGTTTTCCCAAAGCCAATTCCGGGATCAATTATTATTTTTTCATCGGATATTCCGGAACGTCTTGCGATGCTGATCCCTTCCCTTAAATAGTCCATTATCTCGGGTATAAGCGCCTTATAATAAGGATTCCTCTGCATGTTTTTTGGTGTTCCTTTAATATGCATGATTACAACAGGCACTTTGCTCTTCGCTGCAATATCAGGCATTTCAGGGTCAAAACGCAGTCCGCTTATATCATTAATCATTGAAGCCCCTGCTGAAACAGCGGCTTCAGCAACAGAGGCTTTATATGTGTCTATTGATACTGGAACGCTTGCCTGTTTAGTAATTGCCTTAATAATCGGGACCACACGTTTTATCTCCTCTTTTACTGATACCTCTGCTGCTCCCGGTCTGGTTGACTCCCCCCCTACATCAATGATATCAGCTCCATCTTCTATCATTCGGAAAGCCTGTTCAACAGCTTTGTCTTTATTGAAGAATTGACCGCCATCAGAAAAGGAATCCGGAGTGACATTTAGAATGCCCATTATGTACGTCTTTTGAGAGAAGTCAAAATCGAAATTTCGCCACTTTAGTTTCATTATGTCTCCACAAAAAAGATACAGGATTTACTATGAAGGATGCAAGGAAGTCTGAAAACTTCCGGATAATGTCATGCAAGAACTGAAGGGAATGAAAGATGATAGAAACTGAAGATAAGATTTACAAGTTAAGCAGTTGCTTCCGTCACAGTACCGGTACCGCCTTCTGGTTCCGGTTCTTTATCGCCATTTTGCGCAACTGTTACTATCTTATTAATTTCAGCACCAGTAAGGGTTTCTCTTTCAAGCAACGCCTCTGCCAGTTTGATTAGAATTGGCTTGTTATCAAGAAGGAGCTGTTTTGCACAATCATATCTGTCTGCTACAATAGTCCTGATTTCGTCGTCTATTTCTTCAGCAGTTTTTTCAGAGTAATCTTTATGTCTGGTAAGTTCTTTGCCAAGGAATATTTGCTCTTCTCTTTTCCCAAAAGTAAGAGGTCCCAGCTTTTCACTCATCCCCCACTCACAGACCATTTTTCGTGCCAGGTCAGTTGCCCTCTGGAGATCATTGCCTGCTCCTGTTGTGATATGTCCAAGGCAGATTTCTTCAGCAGCCCTGCCGCCCATAAGTACCGCCAAAGTATTTAATATATATTCTTTGGAATAAGTATACCTGTCATCAATCGGGAGCTGCTGAGTAATACCAAGAGCCATTCCACGTGGTATTATGCTCACTTTGTGAAGGGGATCAGTGCCTGGGGTTAATTTTGCCACAAGCGCATGTCCTGCCTCATGATGGGCAGTATTATTTTTTTCTTCCTCAGTAATAATCATGCTCTTTCTTTCCTTGCCCATCATAACCTTGTCTTTAGCGCTTTCGAAGTCGATCATTTCGACCTTTTCTTTTGACTGCTTGGCCGCAAGTAACGCTGCTTCATTGATCAAATTCGCAAGGTCCGCACCAGAAAAGCCGGGAGTTCCTCTCGCCAGTGTCTCAAGATTCACATCCTCAGCAAGAGGTACGTTTTTGCTGTGAACATTTATTATTTCAAGCCTGCCCTTAACATCCGGCTGAGGCACGACTACCTGCCGGTCAAACCTGCCCGGTCTTAAGAGTGCAGGATCAAGAACATCCGGCCTGTTAGTTGCCGCAATGATAATAATGCCTTCATTCTGGGCAAAACCATCAAGTTCTACCAGGAGCTGGTTTAATGTCTGTTCACGTTCATCATGACCACCTCCAAGTCCCGCTCCCCTGTGACGGCCAACAGCATCAATTTCGTCAATAAATATAATGGATGGTGAGTTTTTCTTTGCCTGTTCAAAAAGATCTCTTACCCTGGATGCCCCTACCCCGACAAACATTTCTACGAAATCAGAGCCGCTGATAGAAAAAAACGGTACGCCAGCCTCCCCGGCTATCGCTTTTGCAAGTAGTGTCTTTCCGGCTCCAGGAGGGCCAATAAGCATAACGCCTTTAGGGATTTTCCCGCCAAGTTTCTGGAATTTCTGGGGGTCTTTCAGGAATTCGATAATTTCCTGGACTTCTTCCTTTGCCTCTTCTATTCCCGCCACATCAGCAAATGTTACCTTATTTCCTTTTTCAGACACGAGCTTTGCCTTGCTCCTGCCAAACGAGAGGGCCTTGTTACCTCCAGACTGCATCTGCCTCATAAAAAATACCCAGAGGAAAACCAGTAACAGGATAGGTCCAAAATTGAAAAGCACGTTTATGTACCAGGGAGTATGATCAGGTCGCGCAGCAATTCTTACCCCCTTGTGTCTAAGCTCTTTTACAAGATCAGGATAATCCGGGGCATAGGTCTTAAACTTTTCCCCATTTTTCATGGTACCAATTATCAGATTTTCTGGTTTAGTAATAGTTACTTCCGCAACTTCACCCAGCTGCAGACTTGCAGAGAAATCTGAAAATATCATTTCTTCGTTCGGCTTTGATGTCTCAAGAAGATTGAAAACAAGGATCATCATGAGGCCGAACAAAACCCATATAGCTATACTTCTATACAAATTATCAGCCTCCTAACACTAAGATTAACATATTTCTTTTTGTATTGCCAATGTGTATAAAGGACTCCAATATAATGTTACTTGGCCGAAATTAAGGGAAATTCATGAACCAACTATAGCCTTTTTATAAAACAAAGAATCAATCATAATGTTCATTATTTGCTAATAACAATTAATACAAACCCAAGAAGCATAATAATAGCACCAAGCGCTTTTTCAGCTATTTTTTCCTCCTTAAACAACAGGTGTCCATACAGAATGCTGAACAGAAGGCTAGTCCTTTTGATTGATATCATATATGCAACGTTCACGAGACTCATCGCAAGCATATGGAAAATTATCATTAGAGCAAAGGTTACACCTATAGATGCAAGCGGCAGTATATCTTTTTTAGAGATTTTAAGTCCCCCCCTGTTTTTGACCATAGCAATCGGCGTAAATAAAATAGTGATAAGTATAAAGTAAAAACTACCAAAAAAAATCGGGGATGAATGATCAATCGCAACTTTCCCGAGCGAAGCCGTAATGCTGAATATAAAGGCAACAAGAATAATCATGACCGATCCTTTTTCTCTGAATATCGCCTTCACAGGCTCTAACAGATCATATTTCATCTTGTGAAGATTCAGCGTGTAACTGCCAAGAACCACCAGCATTATACCTATCCCTCCATAAATCGAGACACTTTCTCCAACTATTATATAAGCCATTATAATGAGAAACAGAGGCGTCAATGCCAGAAAAGGCATTGTCAGACTGATTGGAGAAACCTTTAACGCCTTTGTGTATAGAATTAAAGCTGCAATTTCGAGTGGAAGAGCACACAGCGTTGCAAGCCAGAATGTCCTGTCAAGAGAAGGGATCTCGATAAAAAAAAGGATTGGCACAAAAACAGGCAATGCAAAAAGCAGTCGAGTCCATGCCACAAAATACTCATCACGCGAAACAAGAGCGCGCTTTGTCAGGGCATCACTCGTGGCAAGCGAAAAAGCGGTGAGGAGAGAATAGATTATCCACAAAATTAACTCCTAAAAATTGTCAGGTCAGCTTCATATCCCGTAATCTTTAATCTTTGTCAAAAGTGTCTTATAGCTGACTTTCAACAACTCTGCTGCCCTGCTTTTGTTGCCATGAGTATCTTCAAGCGCTTTTTTTATCCGACGGCTTTCCGCAATTTTCAGGGCCTCCTTTGCAGTCTGCTCAAGCGATCCATCTAACGGAATATCATCAAGAGATCCATGGGAAGTTACAGTAGACAACCTCAAATCCCCCTGATTTATTGAATCCCCTTCAGATAGTATAAGCGCCCTCTCGATTACGTTCTCAAGCTCTCTGACGTTCCCTTTCCAGTAATAACTCTTCAGGACGTCGAGGGCATCAACGCTCATTTCTTTATTCCCGAGATTCATCTCTGCAGAATATTTAGATATAAAATGATCGACCAGTATGGGTATATCATCCCTTCTCTCCCTTAGCGGCGGAATCTTGATCGGGAAAACACTCAACCTGTAATACAGATCCTCCCTGAAAGAATTTTCGGAAACAGCAGCCTCCAGGTCCCTGTTACTTGCAGATATAATTCTGATATCGATTTTTACCGGATTAGATCCTCCGACACGATCTATCTCACCTTCCTGAAGAACTCTCAACATCTTGGACTGCAAAGCCATATCCATTTCACCGATTTCGTCAAGAAACACCGTACCATTGTGAGCAAGTTCAAGTTTGCCGATTTTTCTTTCTCCAGCTCCTGTAAAAGCCCCTTTTTCATAGCCAAATAACTCAGATTCAAGAAGTTCCCCTGGAATTGCAGCGCAGTTTATCGCAACAAATGGATTGTCTTTCATTAGGCTCAAGTCATGTATAGCCCTCGCAAACAGTTCCTTCCCTGTGCCTGATTCACCTAAAAGCAATACAGTCGTTTTTGTAGAAGCAACCTTCTGAATGCTTCCGGCCAGATCCATCATATTATTGCTTTTACCTACAATATATGGAGTGCTGACCTTATCAGACAAGACATCTTTCAACAAAAGGTTTTCAGCAACCAGTTTCTGATTTTTGAGAGATCTGTCAATAAGCAGGTTAAGGTGATCTATATCAAGCGGTTTTGTAATAAAATCATATGCGCCCATTTTCATTGCACTGACAGCGGTATCCACTGAGCCAAAAGCGGTCATAACAATTACAGGTGTTAAGGGATTATTCTTCTTTGAAGACTTCAAAACTTCCATCCCATTTTTCTTTGGAAGCTTAAGGTCTGTCAACACAACATCCACTTTATCGCCCTTCAGCTTTTTTATACCGTCAGCTCCGTCCCCGGCAATAATGACTTCATGGCCTTCAAGTTCCAGAGCCTCCTGAAGCATCTCGGCCATCGACTTCTTGTCTTCTACAACGAGTATCTTTCCCATATTGATCTATCTATACAATAAACTGTCTAATATTATTTAACTCAACTTCTTCCTCAACAGCTCATTAACAACCTTTGGATTCGCCTTGCCCTTTGTCTCCTTCATAACCTGGCCAACAAAGAACCCCATCAATTTGGCCTCGCCCCCCTTAAAGCGCTCGACCTCGCCAGGACTGTTGGAGATAATAATATCCACTATCTTCTCAAGCTCTGACTCATCGCTCATCTGAACTAGCCCCTTTTCCTTAATTATTACTTCAGGCATCACACCAGTTTTCCATATCTCATCCAAAACATCGGATTTAGCCATCGTACCGCTTACAGCACCTGATTCAATACAGTCCAGTAAACTTGCCAAGTGTTCAGGTGTGAGATTAGTTTCATTTATTTCTTTGTTTGTCTCTTTTAGGTGTTTAAAAATATCTGTCATTATCCAGTTGCTCACAGTCTTCGGCTTACCGCCAAGTTTCACAACTTCCTCGAACCAGTCAGCCGTGGCCCTCTCCGCGGTCAGCATATCCGCGTCATGTTCTGGAAGCTGATATTCTTTAATAAACCTTTCCCGCCTAACGGCAGGAAGCTCCCCGATGCCCGCCTTTATCTCTTCTACCCATGCAGGGGCAATCTCTATCGGCATCAGGTCCGGGTCAGGGAAGTACCTGTAGTCATGCGACTCCTCTTTTGAACGCATTGGATCTGTACTACCAGCGTTTACATCGTAAAGCCTTGTCTCCTGTGTGATCTTACCGCCTTCATTGAGAACCTGTTTCTGTCTTTTTATTTCGTAATCAAGCGCCTTTTCAACAAACCTGAAAGAATTCATGTTTTTTATCTCTGTCTTGACCCCGAGCTCTTCAGTGCCAACGGGCCGGACGGATACATTCACGTCACACCTGAGCGACCCCTGCTCCATGTTGCCGTCGCTTACACCGATACAACGGACGATTGACCTGAGCTTCTTCATAAACTCTACAGCTTCCTGTGAAGAGCGAAGATCAGGTTCAGTAACTATCTCCATGAGCGGGACTCCGGCCCTGTTAAGGTCAACCGAGCTTTCCGAGCCCATACCTTCATGTATGTTTTTGCCCGCGTCCTCTTCAAGGTGTATCCTGTTCAGGCGTATCCTTTTTGTAGTGCCATCAACAGTTATATCGACATGGCCGCCATCGCATAGCGGGAGCTCGAATTGGCTTATCTGATAGCCCTTCGGGAGATCAGGATAAAAATAGTTTTTTCTGGCGAATCTGCTGACAGGTGATATGGTACAGTCCACAGCCAGTCCCGTCCGCACAACATATTCAATTGCTTTTTTATTCATCACAGGCAAGACACCCGGCAGCCCTGTACATACCGGACATGTCTGAGTGTTTGGCGCTGAGCCAAATTCAGTTGAACAACCGCAGAATATCTTTGTCTCGGTCGAAAGTTGCGCATGTATTTCAAGACCGATAACCGCCTCATACTGCATCAACAATCTCCTTCTCTTTCGAACTACCCCACTATTGTACTTCTGCGCTTTACAGTTCCGGCTTTCTCTTATGCCATTCAGTCCCCTGTTCATAAGCATAAGCAGTTTTCAGGACAGACTCTTCATCAAAGTCTTTTCCGATAATTTGAAGCCCGACAGGCAGACCCCCTGATGTAAAACCGCATGGCACTGAAATCCCGGGCACACCAGCAAGGTTCACAGAAATAGTCAATATATCTGTCAAATACATCTGCAGCGGGTCTTCCATCTTTTCCCCAATTTTAAAGGCCGGCGCAGGAGTGGTCGGCGTCACCACAACATCCACATCTTCAAATGCTTTATCAAAATCCTGCTTTATTAATGTTCTCACCTGTTGTGCCTTTCTGTAGTAGGCATCGTAATATCCCGATGACAGAGCATACGTCCCGAGGATTATCCTTCTCTTCACCTCTGCACCAAAGCCATCTTCACGCGTCTTCATATACATGTCTATCAGGTCGTCACCTTCCACTCTCAAACCGTACTTAACACCATCATATCTGGCAAGGTTAGACGATGCCTCGGAAGTTGCAAGAATATAATATGCTGCCACCGCATATTCTGTATGCGGAAGTGATATTTCAACCGGTATTGCCCCCAGTGATTCGAGTTTTTTCATCGCTTCTTTTACCGCTGTTTCCACTTCTGCATCCATTCCACTTATGAAGTATTCTTTAGGAATACCGAATTTCATACCTTTGAGATCATGTCCGAGAACCGCAGTGAAATCCGGTACAGGCATATCTGCTGAAGTGGAATCTCTATTGTCATGACCAGCAATGACGTTCATGAGAATAGCGGAATCTTTGACATTCTTTGTGATAGGACCTATCTGATCAAGTGACGATGCGAACGCAACAAGTCCAAAACGGGAAATCCTTCCATATGTAGGTTTGAATCCGACTACCCCGCAGAATGCTGCCGGCTGCCTTATCGACCCTCCAGTGTCAGAACCAATAGCTGCAATACATTCATCAGAAGCCACTGCTGCGGCTGAGCCACCACTCGACCCCCCAGGTATTCTTGAGAGATCCCATGGATTACCTGTATGTCCAAACGCAGAATTTTCTGTTGAAGAGCCCATAGCAAATTCATCCAGATTTGTTTTACCTGTCAATATATATCCCTGATCTTTTAAACGTTGCGTACAAGTGCTTTCATAAGGAGGAACAAAGTTCTCAAGTATCTTTGAAGAACATGTAGTTGTTACTCCTTCAGTACAGATATTGTCTTTCACCGCAAGGGGAATTCCAGATAGCGCAAGCCGTGAGGAACTCTTCATTGTTTCCTCTGCTTTTCTGGCACTCTTCATTGCACTTTCTTCAGTAAGAGTAACGTACGATTTCACTTTTCCTTCTACTGTATTTATTCTCTGAAATATCGCTGCCGTTATATCAACAGGACTAATTTCCCCATTGTCTAAAGCCGAAACAGCTCCGGCAATGTCCAGTTCGAAAAGTTTCAATTATTCTCCAGGCAATACTGCTATTTAGTTATTAACTGTTATATGTTAGAAATATTGACATTTTACTACTTTAATCTTTTAGAAACAAGCTTTGTCTTTTCATCTGATCATCATGTACACTTAAATCCAATCCTTTGCAGATATACGATTGTTTCTATATAATTTACTTGCAATTTTAAATGAAAATGAAGCCATTAAAATCATCCAGTCGAATGAAAAAACAGGACATCACAAAGAAGAAGGTGCGTCATGATATAAGTCTGTTTACCAGTCATGATATCTATCTTTTCAAGGAAGGAAACCATTTCAGACTGTACAGCAGACTCGGTTCACATGCAATGACCGTTGATGGGGAAAAGGGCACATATTTCGCTCTCTGGGCGCCAAATGCAAAAAGAGTCATGGTTATCGGAAATTTCAATAAGTGGAATAAAGAGTCCCATGAACTATTATTACGGCCGGATAAGTCAGGAATATGGGAAGGATTTATTCCGGGTATTAAAAAAGGGGATATATACAAATATCATATAGTTTCCAAATATC
>Ga0255052_10002529_pt1 | contig 13127 bp, 16 predicted proteins | sample JV7_2_21_MG_FD_188632 | JGI IMG/M metagenome (GOLD analysis project Ga0255052, IMG submission 188632) | Seawater microbial communities from Jervis Inlet, British Columbia, Canada - JV7_2_21 | ecosystem: Environmental > Aquatic > Marine > Inlet | place: Canada: British Columbia | collected... | reverse complement strand
CAGGTACGGCTCTTGTACCTTCAAGAGCTTCAATATCAACGCCCCGGCAGCTGCCTCCAAGGACCAGCTCCTTCAAGCCAAGACACTCAGCCAGCGGTATGTCGACGATTTCGTCTCCGCTGAAGGTGGTTTCAGCGAGTCGGGTTTGATCTTCATCGGTCCACCAGGTTCGGGCAAGACTCATCTGGCGGTGGCCGTTCTCAAAGAGCTGATCGCCCGTTACCGGGTTCAGGGTCTGTTTGTCGATTTCACCAGCCTGATCCACGAGATCCAATCCACATTTGATCCCGGCTCCCCCGGATCGAAGAGAGATCTACTCGATCCTGTGGTGGAAGCGGAAGTGCTGGTGTTGGACGAGTTGGGAGCCCAGAAACCCAGCCCCTGGGTCAACGAGATTCTCTACCTCGTCATGAACAGCCGCTATACCAAGCGTCTACCCACCCTTTTCACCACCAACTATCGACTCGACCCGCCTGGAGCCGGCCGATCCGACAATCTGGACCGGACGCCGGCGCCGGCAAACTACGCCTCGCTGGCATCGCGAATTACCCCCAATCTGTTGAGCCGCCTTTACGAGATGGCCCGTCCAGTGGAGATCGAGGTTGAGGACTTCCGCAAGGAAGTCCAGATGCAGAAGCATCGGCTCTAGGTATATCTCCCCATGACTCTGTCGGCGGTCGACTGTATCTCCCGAGGACTCGTGAATCTGCGGGCCAACTGGGAGCTGATCCTCTTCCAGATGCTGCAGATCTTTCTCGTCACGGTGTTGACCCTGGTGGGTTTCGTGCCGCCGCTGGCTGTTCTGGGGTGGACGGAGTTGGAGGCGCTGGATGCCTCCATGGAGAACTGGTATGGGGTGGTGGAGGATCTCTCTGGACTGCTGGCCCGGGGACAGGAGGCCTGGCTGATGCTGCTGGCCTCTCTGTTGCTGTCCAGCGCCATTTGGCTGATGGCCATGCTGGTGTACTGCTACTTTCAAGGAGGCATCTACGGCTGCTTGATGGCCGGCGATCGGCAGGCGCCACCGGGCAAGGCGCAGGGTCATCGGTGGTTCCGCACCTTCAGTGTCCGCGATCTGAGAGGCTGGGCGGCGCGCTATCTTTGGCGTTACTTCTGGCTGCTGAACCTGTTCCTGTCGATCTCGATGGGTTGGCTCCTCATTCCTCTTGTGCTGATCCTGTTGGTGGTCTGGGGCGAGGCCCAGTGGGGGGCACCGGCTGCCGTGGGCATCGGCTGCGGTGGTGCCATTCCGGTGGCTTTCAGCATCTTTGTTTTGACTTTCTGGGTCAGTCTGGCCCAGGCCGATCTGGCCCGAGAGGACTCGGGGGTCTGGATTGCCACCCGCAGAGCCTTGAGGATCCTGGGCCGGCGCCTGGGTGCCATCATCGTCCTGACGGTCGTCTTGATCGTTGTGGCCGCCTCCCTGGGCATCATGATGGGAGTCGCGTCGACGTTTTTCGGACTCTTCTCGGGCACGGGCACAGCGGCTCAGGTGGGCGGTCAGCTGGCACTCACCCTCGTCGAATGGATCATCAGCGGCACGCTGAGTGTCGCCATTATCGCCATCCTGATTTCCCTGGTGCACAGTGAGACGCCGCACGGAGTGACGGCATGAGTAGGCGCCACGCGATCACCCATCTGGTGATTTCGACCCTGCTGGCTCTGCCGACGGGGGTTGTGTGGGCACAGGAAGCCACTGCGCCAATCATGCTGCGCGTCGGTCTGGCGACGGACCTGCCCTCGGTAACCGTGCCCTGGAACGACCAGCAGCTGGTCGCCGAGTCGTCGGGTCGGGTCGTCGCCCGGCTCTCTTCGATGAAGATCGTGCCCAGGGTCGAGATCCTCACCCCGGGGATTTTCAGGCTGCAGGTGGCGGCCCTCAAAGACGAGGGGCAGGCCCACGGCCTGGCAGCCCAGTTGCAGCAAACCCTGGGCCAGTCGGCCGATGTGGTCTTCGATGCCGGCAGCGATCTCTACCGGGTGCGGATCGGGAGCTATACCAGCCGTCAAGAGGCCGAGCAGGCCCAAGGTCGCGTCGCCATGCACGGCCTGAGTCAGACGTGGGTGGTGAGCGAGAAGGGCGAGCTCGGCAAGGCCGAGCTGCGAGTCAGCCAGGGTGAGCGCAGCGTCCAGGTGCCGGGACGCTGGTTGTCGCTGCGCAGCAGTGCCAACGGCGGTGGTGTCCGTGTTCTCAAAGGGCGCTATCGAGGACAGATCAAGATCTACCTCAACGATCGGGGCCTGCTCAATGTCATCAACGAGCTGCCGGTAGAGGAGTATCTCCGCGGCGTCGTGCCCAAGGAAATGGGTCCTGCCGTCTATGACCGTATCGAGGCTCTCAAGGCGCAAACGGTGGCGGCACGGACCTATACCCTCAAGAACCTCGGTGAGTTCTCAGACGAGGGCTACGACATCTGCGCCACGCCGAGATGTCAGGTGTACGGGGGCATGGCAGACGAGCACCCCCTGACCGACCAGGCCATCATCGAGACCGCAGGGGAGGTCATGATGTATCGAGGCCAGATGGTGGAGGCCCTGTACAGCTCCACGTGCGGTGGCCACACCGAGGACGTCCAGGTCATCTTCCCCCTCAAGAATCAGCCCTACTTGAAAGGGGTAGCGTGTCTGGAGGCGGGGATGGACCAGGTCGCGGGGCATCTCGCCAAAGGGACACCCTTCCCGGGAGGTCTCATGCAGGAGGTAGTGCCGCCGTCGGGAGCTCGTTTCTCTGCCCAGGCAGTGGGCGCCCGATTCGAGCACCTGGCGTTGCTGGCGGGCCTGCCTATCCCCGAGGATCGATTGGCGGCGCTCGAACGTCGCGAAGTGCAGAGGTTCATCGCCTCCATCTACGACCTGGCGCTGGATGTCCGACTTTTTGTGGCCGCGGAGGATCTGGCCTATCTTCTGGATCAGCCACCACCCGATTGGAGCGATCGGGAGCTCCGCCTCGCCGCATTTCTGATCAAGAGCGGACTTTTGGCGGGTAATCTCGAGGAGCCGTTGACGGCCGCAGAGATCGAAGAGACCCTCTTCCGGCTGGCGCTGTACTTGCGGGTTCTGGATTCGACTAGCGGCCGCTACGTGAGCTCGACAAGGCAGGGGATTACCATCCGCGGCGAGGCAGGGAACCGCGAGTCCTTTTCTCTGGCGGCGGAATATGGGACCTACCGGGGCCGGGGGGACCGCTTGGTGGCGGCGAGCCTGACCCTGCTGGCAGGGGACCCGGTGGAGCTGTACCTGCGATCCGAGCAGGTGCTGGCGGTGACCCACATGGCCGATGCGAATGGCGTCTCGTTCGATCGCGCCAGCAACTTCAACTCCTGGACCCGTTTTCGCAGTGATGGCGAGCTCGCCAACCTGGTACAGGAGCGCTACCCCGGATTGGGCTTCCAAAGCTTCGAGATTCTCGAACGGGGAGTCTCCGGACGGGTTGGTAGAATTCGGATCCTGGGGAACGGTGGCAAGACGGTCGAGGTGGAGGGATTGGCGGTCCGCTGGACGTTGGATGTGCCGGACACGCTGTTCACGGCGAAGCGGTTGCAACCGCCCGATCGGACCGCCGGCTGGCTGTTTACCGGCCGGGGCTGGGGGCATGGGGTGGGCATGTGCCAGGTGGGGGCCTTCGGCATGGCCCAACGCGGTCACCACTACAGGGACATCCTCCAGCACTACTACACCGGGGTGGAGATCCTCCGGGTGGGACCGGATGCTGCCTTTGTAAAGCCCGCTGCGCCCTGATTTGTGGTAAATATTCCGTTGAATGGCATCGGAAAGCGAAATACGCGATCTGGTTCGGCGTGTCGTCGACGAGATGGCGTCTGCAGGCGCTGAATCGGGAGGTAGGCAGGACACCCCCGAGATCGCTATTGGTGCGGATCATGGTGGCTACCTTCTGAAGGAGAAGCTGGTGACGCACCTGCGAGATCAGGGATACACCGTTATCGATTGCGGTACCTCGAGTCCTGACGCGGTCGACTACCCCGATTTCGCCCACGCGGTAGCCCAGAAAGTCGCCGCTGGGAGCTGTCAATGCGGTATCGTGATCGACGGTGCGGGCATCGGCTCCAGCATGACCGCCAACAAGGTGCCCGGAGTGAGAGCATCCCTGTGCTACGACCTGTCCTCAGCCCGCAACAGCCGCGAGCACAATCACGCCAACGTGCTGACCCTGGGCTCCGGTCTGATCGGCGAAAGCCTGGCACGTCAAATCGTCGATACCTGGCTGCAGACTCCCTGGGGTCCGGGGCGACATGCTCGCCGAGTGGAGAAGATCAGCGAGGTCGAACGGCGCTACACCTCGGCGGCAAAGGAATAGCGGAGCCATGAAAGACCGCGAAGAGCTCATCGAAGCCATCACCCGACGCGTGATTGCCGAGTTGGACCCCGATCCGGACGAGGAATGTTCGGATTGCCACGGTTCCTGCGCTTCGCACTGTCCCGACAAGGTCAGAGCAATGGTCGACGAGGGTGCCGTCCGGATCACCTACAACGGTCGCGGCGGTGATATACCGGCCGATATCGCCTCCTATATCGACCACACCCTGCTCCGGCCGGGGGCCACCGGTCCGGAAATCGACCGGTTGTGTGAGGAGGCTCGCCGCTACAATTTCGCTGCCGTCTGCGTCAATCCGGTCTGGGTGCGCCGGGCGCAGGAGAATCTGCGCGGCTCGAACGTGGGTATCGCTTCCGTGGTCGGTTTTCCCTTGGGCGCCAACGCCACCGAGATCAAGGTGATGGAGACCCGGCGTGCCTTGCGGGAGGGGGCTCACGAGATCGACATGGTGATCAATGTGGGCCTGCTCAAGGAAGGGAACCATGACGCAGTCCGCAAGGATATTGCGCGGGTGGTGGATGCTTGCCGGGAAGTCGGTGCAGTCTGCAAGGTGATCATCGAAGCCGGCCTGCTCACCGATGAGGAGAAGGTCATCGCCAGTACCCTGGCCAAGGAGGCCAAGGCAGACTACGTCAAGACCTCCACCGGCTTTGGTGCTGGCGGGGCTACGGTCTATGACGTGGCCCTGATGCGGGAGACCGTCGGGCCAGCGATGGGTGTCAAGGCATCGGGCGGGATCAAGACCGCCGATGACGCCCAGCAGATGATCGCCGCCGGTGCGACGCGCATCGGGGCCTCGGCTGGGATCACCATCGTCAGCGGCAATGGAGAAGAGAATGGCCACTAACGTCGAGCTGCGAGCCTATGCCTTTCTGGACAGCCTGCAGCCTCAATATGCGGCGTTTCTCGGGACCATCGCCCAGGGGTTTCTACCCTTGGCCGGCGATGCGTCCCTGTGGGTGGAGATCGCCCCTGGGATCGAGATCAACCGTCTGACCGACGTGGCCCTGAAATCAACCCGGGTGCGCCCCGGGATGCAGATCGTCGAGCGCTACTTCGGCTTGCTCGAAGTGCACTCGCAGTCGCAGGCGGAGACGCGAGCGGCCGGAGAGTCGATCCTGGAGGATCTCGACCTGCAGGAGTTGGACCGTCTCAAGCCGCGCATCCTGTCGAGCCAGATCGTTCGCCATGTAGACGATCATCAAGTGCAGCTGATCAACCGGATGCGTCATGGGCATATGCTGATTCCGGGCCAGACCCTGTATGTCCTGGAGGTGGAACCGGCGCCCTACGCGGCGTTGGCTGCCAACGAGGCGGAGAAGGCAGCAGAAGTCAATATTCTCGAAGTGCGAGCCTTTGGCTCTTTCGGTCGCGTCTATCTGGGCGGCGAAGAGCGGGATATCGACGTCGGCTGGCGTGCCGCCATCGCGGCCCTGGAGGACGTCCAAGGAAGAGAGATCAAACGTTAGAACGCAATCAAGGAGGACAGCGAAATGGCTGAAGCTCTGGGAATGATCGAGTGTCGTGGATTCACTGCCATGGTGGAGGCCGCGGACGCCATGGTCAAGGCGGCCAAGGTAGAGCTGGTGAGCATGGAGAAGACTGGAGGCGGCTACGTGACCGCCGTCGTCCGCGGTGACGTCGCAGCGGTCAAGGCGGCTGTCGATGCCGGCATCCGTGGGGCCGAAAAGGTGGGCGAAGTCGTATCCACCCACGTGATCGCCAGGCCGCACACCAACATCGACGCTGTGCTGCCCCTCGGTCGTCAAGAGGAAGCCACCAAGGCCAGCAGCTGAGCCGGGCACGGGGAGAGAGAAGCTCATGCTCCTTGGAAAAGTCGTAGGGACGCTGGTGGCGACCCAGAAGGAGCCTTCCATGGAGGGCTTCAAGTTTCTGGTCTTGCGACAGATAGACGTCGACGGCAAAGAGACCGGTGGCTATGTGGTGGCCGTGGATGCGGTGGGCGCCGGTGTCGAAGAGGTGGTCCTCTACGCGACGGGCAGTGCCGCACGGCAAACGGTGGCGACAAACAATCGTCCCTGTGACGCGGTGGTCATGGCCATCGTGGACAGCTGGGAGGTTGGGGGCGAGGAGCTCTATCACAAGCACCGCTAGGGTTCCCTCCATTCCGAGATGTCCCACGACGACCAGGAAGTCCGCGCCATCATTCGCCGAGTACGACGACGTTTCGGCGAGCCGCAATCGGCGGCGGTGTCGGCGGGTCCGATTGCCCCGGCGTCGGACCTTGGCGGCGGGGTATTCACCTCGATCTCTGCGGCTGTCGATGCGGCGCAGATTGCCTTCCAGGCTTTCAGCGATCTGGGCCTCGATGCGCGGTGTGAGGTCATCGACAGCGTCAGGCAGTCGATGCGCGAGAACTCCGCCGAGCTGGCGCGGCTAGCCCATGAGGAGACAGGACTCGGCAGACACGAGGACAAGGTGGTCAAGAACCTGCTGGTGACCGACAAGACGCCGGGTCCGGAGGACCTGGAGCCCCAGGCCACTACGGGTGACCAGGGGATGACGGTGACCGAGTTTGCGCCCTTTGGCGTAGTGGCCGCGATCACACCGACCACCAATCCTACTGCGACGATCATCAACAACACCTTGGCCGTAGTCTCGGCCGGCAACGGGGTGGTCTTCAATGCCCATCCCAACGCCAAAGAGGTGTCGGCGACCTGCGTGCAACTGATCAATCAGGCCATTGCCGAGGTGGGGGGTCCGCCAAATCTAGTGGCCACTGTCGAGCGACCGACGATCTCTTCTGCCCAGGAGTTGATGCGTCATCGGCTCGTCCGCCTGCTGATGGTGACTGGCGGCCCGGGTGTTGTGGCCGAGGCGATGAAGACCGACAAGAGGGCTATCACCGCCGGTCCGGGCAATCCTCCGGTACTGGTGGACGAGACCGCCGACATCGAGGTGGCTGGGCGGGAGATCGTCCGCGGGGCCTCCTTTGACAACAACATGGTCTGTACCGACGAGAAAGAGGTCTTCGTCGTCGGCTCGCGGGCTGACGATCTCCTCCAGGCCCTGGGACGCAACCAGGCTCTGGTGCTCAAGGAGTATCAGCTGCGGCAGCTCGAGCGCGTGATTTTCGTCCAGTTGGGCGAGCCGGGCCGGCCGGGCGAGATCGATCGTCGTTGGGTTGGCCAGAACGCCAACAAGATCCTCGCTGAGATCGGGATCACTGCCGATGACGATCTCCGACTCCTGGTGGCCGATGTACCCAGTGATCACAGCCTGGTGTGGACCGAGCAGATGATGCCGGTCATGCCCGTGGTCAGGGTACAGAATGTCGACGAAGGCATCGATTTGGCGGTGCGCGCCGAGCACGGTTTCCGCCACACCGCCTCGGTCTACTCCAACGATGTCTCGGTGATCACCCGCATGGCCCGCTCCATGAACGTCAGCATCTTTATCGCCAATTCCGCCAACTTGGCGGGTCTGGGGGCCGGTGGCGAGGATTTTTCGTCGTTCTCGATCGACACGCCCACAGGGGAAGGCCTGACTCGACCGCGGACCTTTTCGCGCATCCGGCGCTTGACAGTGGTCGGTTCCATGAGGATTGTGTAAATGCAACCTGCAATTCTTCTTCTCGAATTCGACTCCGTGGCCATCGGCATCGACGCTGGGGACGCGATGGCAAAACGAGCGCAGCTGTTGTCGCTGCATACGGGGACCGTTCAGCCGGGTAAGTACCTGGTCATGGCCGGCGGCGAGGTCGGGCATGTGGAAGAGGCGCGGACAGCGGGTCGGGAGCGGGGCAAGCACTCCCTGATCAGCGAGATCTACCTACCGGAGGTGCATCCGGACGTGGTGGCCGCCATCACCGGGTCCCGCAAACCGGGCTATGGCGAGGCGTTGGGAGTCGTGGAGACCCATACGGTGGCAGCCGTCATCGGTGCCGCGGATGCCGGGATCAAAGCCGCCGATGTAGAGATTCTCCAGATTCGCCTGGCGGACGGATTGGGGGGAAAGGGCTATGTGCTTTTCTCGGGTGAGGTCCACGATGTCCAGGCGGCTGTCGATCGTGCTGTCGCCAGTCTGGCGACCCCTGAGCTCCTCGTGGCCGAGATTGTGATTCCGCAGGTTCACGGCGAGATGCTGGACAATCTGTTGAGTGATGCCGAATTCGTATCCCGGGCTCGATCCTATGAGTCGTAGCACTGCTGTCGAGGTCTCGAGTTGAAACTTGGCCGCGTTGTGGGAACGGTGATCTCATCCACCAAGGTGGCGGGTCTGGAGGGCGTGCGATTCTTGATCGTCCAGCCGCTGGATCGAGATCAACGGGAGGTTGGCACACCAGTGGTGGCCGCCGACGGGGTGGCTATGGCCGGCCCGGGTGAGCTGGTCTACGTTGTCGAGAGCCGCGAGGCGGCATTGGCCTGTCCGGAGACATTCGTGCCGGTGGACCATGCCATCGTCGGCATTGTCGATGAGGTATCCGATCTGGAGCCCCTGTTGTGAAGATCGCCAAGGTCAGTGGCACTGTCGTGTCGACGATCTGCTCGCCGGCGTACGACAGCCGCAAGCTGCTTCTGTGCGATTTCCTGGACGAGCGGGGGCAGGAACCCGCAGGCGGCTACGTGATCGCGGTCGATGCCGTTGGCGCTGGCGCCGGAGAGATAGTCCTGATCCTCGATGAAGGCAACTCTGCCCGTCAGGTCGTCGACATGGAGGATGCCCCTATCCGGGCCGTTGTCGTCGGCATCATCGATGCAGTGCGATAGCATCGCAGGCGATAGCGAATCCCGCCGGTCGCCATCCGGCGGGCTTTGGAGCCTTCAAATATGACAGTCGATATTGCGGATGAAGTCAGCGCCATGAATTTCTCGCTGTCCGAGGACCAGCGGGCGATCCAGCAGGCTGCCCGCGACTTTGCCAGAAACGAGATCGATCCGTTGGTAGAGGAGCTGGATGAAACCCAGACCTTCCCTCTGGACCTGTTCGCCAAGATCGGTGAGCTCGGTTTCCTGGGGATCATCTTCCCCGAAGAGCTCGGCGGTTCGGGTCTCGGCTATGTGGAATACGTGTTGATCATCAACGAGATCGCCAAAGTCGATCCCTCCATCGGCCTCAGCGTAGCGGCTCACAATTCGCTGTGCAGCAACCACATCTTCAAGTTCGGGGACGACGAGCAGCGCCGTCGCTGGCTGATACCCCTGGCCCAGGGCAAGAAGATCGGGGCCTGGAGCTTGACCGAGCCGGATGCAGGCTCCGACGCCGCCGGCACCCGGACCCGAGCCGAGAAAGTCGACGGCGGTTGGGTGCTGAACGGGGCCAAGACATTCACCACTCACGGCTCGGTAGGGGACATCTGTGTGGTTCTGGCCGTTACCGGCACCGAGGGCAAGAAGCAGCACAATATCGGCGCCTTCGTGTTTGAGAAGGGCATGCAGGGCTTTCGACCGGGAAAGAAGGAAAACAAGCTGGGCACCCGGGCCTCGGACACGGCAGAAGTCCTGATGGAGAACTGCTTCGCCCCCGATGACCATCTTCTCGGGGACCCGGGAGACGGTTTCCGGCAGGCCTTGCAGATTCTCGACGGCGGCCGGATCTCGATTGCCGCCCTGGGACTGGGAACCGCTATCGGGGCATTCGAGCCGGCTCGGGATTATGCCAAGCAACGCCAACAGTTTGGCCGTCCCATTGCCAAGTTCCAGGCGATTCAGTTTCATTTGGCGGAGATGGCAACGCGGATCGCCGCCGCCGAAGCCCTGACTCTGGCAGCCGCCGTCGCCATGGATCGCGGCGAGCGGGTGACCCGTCTGGCGGCGGAGGCGAAGCTCTACGCCGGTGAGACCGCCGTCTTTTGCGCGGAACGGGGAGTCCAGATTCACGGCGGCTACGGATTCATCAAGGACTATCGTGCCGAGAAGTACTATCGCGATTGCAAGATCTGCACGATCGGCGAGGGCACCAGTGAGATCCAGCGGCTGGTGATTGCCCGGCAGCTGATCAAGGGGCTGTAGAGATCGGATGATCCAGAGGATCGATCACGTGGGGATCGCGGTGGCCTCCATCGATGAGGCAGCGCAGCTCTACGAGTCCCTGGGTCTCGAAGTCGAGGGTATCGAGGAGGTGCCGTCCGAAGGCGTCCGGGTGGCGATGATTCGATGTGGGGAGAGCCGCATCGAGCTACTCGAGGCCACACGCGAGGATTCGCCGATCGCCCGCTTTCTCGAGCAGAGAGGCGGGGGAATTCATCACATCTGTTTTGCCACCACCGATGTGCGGACCGATCAAAAATCGCTCCGTACCCAGGGGGTTCAACTTCTCAGACCCGAGCCCACCCGGGGTGCTGGCGGCTGCTGGGTCCAGTTCATTCATCCCAGGAGTGCCGGTGGCGTGCTGGTCGAGCTAGCGGAGAAGGACCCATGTTGAGACCTGACTCCATCGTCATCGCGCATCTCGTCAACCCCACCGAGAAGTTCTGGGGAGCCCTGCTCAACCTGGACCCGAGCGGTCTGGCATTGCGGGGAATCAACGTCTCCAGCTTCGACGATTGGATGTTCCAGGTGGCCCGACAGGAGACTCACTCTCTGGGTCTGTCGACAATGTTCGTGCCGCTCTTCAGAATCGAGCGCATCTTCCTCGACGAGCAGATCGGAGAGGTCGAGTCGTACAGCCAGCGCTTCGAGCAGAAGGTCGGGAGGCCGGTCGAGAGCTACCTCGGTCTCGACATCGGCCACGCGCAGGAGCCTTCCTGAACTCCCGGATTCCTCGAGGCTCAGAACTGGACGTTGGCGATAAAGAAGGTCGAGGATTCGGCGTCCTTCTTGCCCAACAAAGTCGCAGTCTCCTGGTCGAGAAGAAACTGCCCGGCGCGCTCCCGGTTGGAGGTGATGAGCAGCACCTCGAGCTCTGCGATCTGATCCGGGAATTGGTTGTGCAAATGAATCAGGGTGTCGGCCGCCGCCTCGAGGCTGCGAAAGACCGTCGCCTCCGAGTTGGTCGTCATCTCGAGAAACGCCCTCTGGGACTGGGTGCCCTGGAAGACCTTGAACTCGGTAAAGCCCAGAGCGCGGAGAAACCGCGAGGTTTCGACGGCGATATCCAGATCGCGATACGGCGTCCGGGGCAGGACAGTCAGATCGACAAAACCGGCTGCTGTGCGTGGGAAATCGGCGCCTTCGGCGCCACCACTGCTCGGTCGCATAGCGCGAGTGCGCGTGGAGACGCTGGCATCGGTGGTCGAGGCCACATCAGTCAGGGTCTGTTTCTCGGTCGGGGTGACCGGCGCCTCGATCACCTGGCCCTCGTCGTCGATAAACAAGGCAGTGCCGTAATTGCCCTTGTTGACCTTCTCGGTACGTTCGATATCGATCTCGGCGGCATCGATAAACGTCTGGGTGCCGTTCTGGAGAACGATCAGCGCTTTGCCGTCCTCGATCTTGAATTTTTCCCTGGCGATGAGTGTCGATCCGTCCTTGAGGTAGATGGTATAGGCGCTCAGCGGGGCCGCCAGGATCGCGATGAGCAGGCAGACAAGGGCGAGATGTAGACGGCGCATACAAAAGCCTCCATTCCCTCCAGATCCCGCGACAGACGGGCGAGGGCTCGGTCAATGCTTTGCTATGATACCGCGTTACCGGTTGGCGGAGCTGTGGAGTGCTTCGCGCAGGCGGCAAAAGGAGTGAATCATGCTCGTGGTCATGAAAATGGGCGCCTCGGACGAGGAGATCGGGGGTGTCGTCCACCAGATCGAGTCCCGGGGACTGAAGGCGAGTCCCATCCCTGGCACTCAACGCACGGCGATTGGCATCACGGGCAACATCGGGGTTGTCGAACCGGGCCTCTTTGAATCCCTCGGAGGAGTTCTCGAGGTCATCCAGGTCAGCCATCCCTACAAACTGGTCTCACGGGAGTTCAAGGCCGAAGACACGATCGTTCAGGTTGGGGACGTGGAAATCGGCGGTGCCGAGCTGCTGGTGATCGCTGGTCCCTGTTCGGTCGAGAGCTACGAGCAGACCCGGCGCATTGCCCTGACGGTAAAGGCCGCCGGAGCCCACATGCTGCGGGGTGGAGCCTACAAGCCCCGTACCTCCCCCTACAGCTTCCAGGGACTGGGGCTCGAGGGTCTGCAGATCCTCAAGCAGGTGAGTGACGAAACCGGTCTGCCGGTGGTTACGGAAGCCCTCGATATCGATGTGCTGGATCAGGTCTGTGAGCACGCCGACATGGTCCAGGTCGGGGCTCGCAACATGCAGAACTACACCCTGCTGCGGCGAGTCGGGCAGGCTGGCAAGCCGGTGCTCCTCAAACGGGGTATGACCGCCACTGTCACCGAGATGCTGCTGGCCGCCGAGTACATCATGGATCAGGGCAACTCCCAGGTCGTCCTCTGCGAACGGGGGATTCGGACCTTTGCCGACCACACCCGCAACACCCTGGACGTCTCGGCGATCCCGGCGGTCCAGAAGATCAGTCATCTCCCCATCATCGCCGATCCCAGTCACGCTGCCGGCAAAAGGGAGAAGGTGCTGCCGCTGTCGCGGGCAGCTGTGGCAGTGGGTGCCGACGGTTTGATGATCGAAGTTCACGATCGTCCCGAAGAGGCGCTGTCGGATGGCAATCAAGCGATCCAGCCTGAGATGTTCGCCGAGTTGATGAACGAGATTCGGAAGCTGGCTGCGGCAGTCGACCGCCGACTCGCCAGACCCGCCATACGACAAGCCTTGTAGCCATGGACATCGAAAAGGCGATCCTGGTCCTCGAGGACGGCTCCGTTTTCGAGGGCCACAGCGTCTGTCCGGGAACCCGCTTTGGCGAGGTGGTGTTCAATACTTCGATG
>Ga0255052_10002528_pt1 | contig 13132 bp, 13 predicted proteins | sample JV7_2_21_MG_FD_188632 | JGI IMG/M metagenome (GOLD analysis project Ga0255052, IMG submission 188632) | Seawater microbial communities from Jervis Inlet, British Columbia, Canada - JV7_2_21 | ecosystem: Environmental > Aquatic > Marine > Inlet | place: Canada: British Columbia | collected... | reverse complement strand
CTCTTTTTCTTTAAGCTTGTTTAAATTAGTGATAACAAGAAAAACCGCAAAAGCGACTATTAAAAAACTCACAATCGTGTTAATAAACATTCCGTAGTTGAGTGTTACTGCGCCAGCTTCATTTGCAGCGGCAATAGTCGGAAACGGCCCTGCGGCAGCACCCTGTTTGATTACAATAAAGAGATTGGCGAAATCAACATCGCCCAACAGCAGACCGATAGGCGGCATAAGTACGTCAGCTACAAATGATTTGACAATTGTGCCAAAAGCAACCCCGATGATAATACCAACTGCCATATCAACCACATTTCCGCGCATCGCAAACTTTTTAAATTCCTGCAGCATTATCTTTCCTCCTTTTCATTATGAAGTTTCTATCCCGGCGAAAATCACCGTGATATCAAACCTTCTGTTTAATAATTAAAAAAACATTATCAGGCCTTCAGAACAAAAACTTTGACCTGAATCATATTTCTAAAAAGTTACGTACTCATTTGATATTAAAAAATTATTGAGAATTCTTCAGGCAGGGGACAAACTTTAAGGTAAATTTCCATTTATTTTTAATAAGTTATACAGTGTAAGTTTAACAAAAAAATCATACTTTCCCTTCGTTAAGATAAAGAAGCGCTTTATTGATGTCTTCTTTTTTGCCTGTAACAAACACTATATCATGAGCTTCAAACCTGAATTCGGGGGAAGGGGTGGTATGTATGTGGTCACCGCGCTTAATCGCAATTATTATTGAACCGGTTTTTGTCCTGAACCTGAGCTCCCCTATTGATTTGCCAAGCACGGGTGAATCGTCATTAACGGTAAACAGCTCAATACTGACCTTTGACAGGACAGCATACCTGTCAAATAACCGCTTCTTTGTCGCAGGCCTTTCCTGCCTCAGCGCCCTGTAGCCGTCTTCTCTTATTACATCGACAAAGTTCAAAATTTCGTTTTTAGGTGTTTGATACAGCATAAGGACCCTTGAGAATATCTCAAGGGATGTTTCAAATTCCTCAGGAATGACTTCATCTGCGCCGAGCCCGAGAAGGTCGTCTACTTCAATGGTATACCTTGTTCGTGCAATGACAAACAGATCGGGGTTCTGTTTTCTCGCTGTTTTGACTATATTCCTGCAGGACGAGGGATCCGAAATCACAACAACAAGAACCTTTGCCGTTTTTATGCCTAACTTTTGAAGCACTTCGACAGTTGTCCCGTCACCGTAATATATAGGCTCTCCGTGCTCCCTCATTTCCCTGACGGTGTCGATGTTCATTTCAAGCACTTCATAGGGAATATCCGCTTCTTTTAAAACCCTGGCAAGGTTTCGCCCGTTTAGGCCAAACCCGATTATAATTACATGGTCTCTGCGTTTGTGAGGGTGTTCTTCCATTTTTGCGAGTTCCCCGGACCTTTCAAACCTTTTCAATAATTTATGGGAGCTCAGCCTGCTTGATACAAATGGAGAAACCAGCATGATGAAAGGAGTTAAGAGCATTGTCAGTATGGCTGCTGACAAAAAGTTCTGGTATATATCGTTTGAAATCAGGCCTGCTGAAAGCCCGGCAACAGCAAGTACAAATGAAAACTCACCAACCTGGGCAAGGTTCAGCCCTAACTGTATCGATGTCCTTAAAGGCCGTTTAAGCAGATACATGGAGAAAAAGCCGCTGAAAAATTTCAAAATAATAATACCGCAAAAAAGTGTAAGGACCAACCGTAAATTGTCGATAAAAAATGACGTGTTCATAAGCATTCCAACCGAGATAAAAAACAGGCCGTTAAAGCTGTCTTTAAAGGGCAATATCGTTGAAGCTGCCTCATGGGAATATTCTGATTCGGAAATAACAAGCCCTGCAAGAAAAGCCCCGAGGGCAAGTGAAAGACCGAATTCCGACGTAATAAATGCTATCCCAAAACAAATTATTAAAATGGTAAGGACAAACAGTTCACGGCTTCTCGTATGGACAATCTGGTGCAGGATGAAGGGGACAAGCCACCTTGCAGATAATAAAACTACAATGATGATTGAGACAGACTCTCCAAGTGTTAAAGCAATATCAATAACCCCTGCCCCGCCTGTAAGAATCGGGATTAAAAGCATAAACGGCACAACACAGAGGTCCTGGAATATGAGTATTCCTAAACTGCTCCTTCCATGAGGTGCGTCCAGCTCTGCCCTGTCAGAGAGAAGCTTCATGATAATAACGGTACTGCTTAACGCGGTCAGAAAACCTAAAAAAACAGCTGTCCCCGGATCACTTATCCCAAACCACTGATAAGCGATAAAAGCCGTAAGCACAACTGTTATTAAAACCTGGAGCCCGCCGATACCAAAAACTTCCAGACGCATTTTTAAAAATCTGGACAAAGAAAATTCAAGGCCTATTGTGAAAAGCAGGAGAATAACGCCTATTTCAGCAAAAATCTGTATAGTGTCAACGTCCTTGATAAAATTAAGACCGTGAGGCCCGAGCAAAACGCCTGCGAGCAGGAAGCCGACTACAGAGGGTATTTTTATCCTGTGCAGTGCAAATACCACAACTGCTGATATTCCAAGAATAATTACCAGCGACTTTAAAAAAACAAGTTCGTGCATAATCTAATTAATAGTTTACATAATTTCTTTGTAAGAGTGATGAAAATTTGAGGCGGTGGATAGACTTAAAGGGTAAGCGGAGGATTTCACTGTATTTTCAGGAAGTTATACATCCCTATACCATATGAAGGTACAGGGCAAGTATATGGTAAAGTCGAATCAGAAGGTTACCCATAGGTTTTTTATATGTGGCGGATTAAAAAATATCTTTCTTTAGCAGTCCTCTTTATATCTTTCATAGTCATTATCAACCCAGATCATTCCTTTTCTGCCCGGGACAGATCGCGGTTTTCCCGGACGATAATTGTTACAGTCTTTAGGTCCGTAGCAATGTGTCTCGTATCTCCATTTCTTGATATCAGGATTCCAGTGATCAACTATAATTTCAGTTGCCATCACAAGTCCCCATGCACACTGCCTGCATTTAGCTTCGTATGTCCGAGGATCAAGGCGCAAATGTCCCCTTTCCCTATAAACAGTCAGCAACGGTGCAATGCCTCCTCTGCTATCAGCAGCACGCTCCTCGGACGGATCTCCACGGCTTATAATCTTAAGCTGGCTTACTTTATAAAAATCTGCCCATTCCTGCTTTGGTTTCTCAACCGGTTGTGTCTCACCTGTAATCCTGTCACCGATCCGAAACTGATGTTTTTCATGGGCCTTTTTCCCCACGGCAATTCTGAAACCTTTACACTCATTACTATCCACAATTCCGTCTATTACCAATACATAACCTAAATAAGCATGACTGACTTCGTCAAACGAGCGGATAAGGCGTATACGTGCCTTAACCGCAGTGATTTTTCCTTCAAATCTGTTTTTTAATGGCATTCATGAATTCCTTGTTAAATATATAAGTTGCCTTCAACGTTTTTTGCTGTAATGCTTTAAAATTCTTTCTCTATCCTCGTTCTCTTTATTGCCTTTGTAATAAATCTCTATGAATTCAATAATATCTTCTTTTTCAAAGTGTGCATATATTATTCGGATACCGCTCGCAGCACCTTTACCTTTTAAAGCCTTGCATGGAAACTTCTTAGCTTTATATATCTGTGGTTGCTCAATTCCAAGATCAGATATTCGAACAACACCTTTATTATCAATTTTAAGTTTATGGGTAAGTTTTAGTTGATTAGCAATAAACGTGTTCAGATCTTCATCAAGCGTTCTGAATTTCTTGGCGAGTTTTTTAAAATCCCTGTCGAATTCAGCAAGTTTACGTATATCATTGAATATCCCATGACCGGCGTCAGGCAAGTTCGTCACTGTAATCCCTTACTGAATACGGCGGGGTACGATAGAATACTGATTCATAATCTATAACAGCATTATCTTCTGTTGTCTGCCATGGGACATCATTATGAGAATAATCACTGATTTGTGCTGCGTTCATATCAGTGAGAGCATTCAAAACATCATCAATAACCTTCTGCTCTTGTGCACTTATTTTTTTCAGATCAGGCTCTCTTAAAGGTAAATATTTGGTTCGCGGATACTGGAAGTAATTGTCCTGAATTTTTCTTAAATCTTTTCCTTCCATATCTTCAACAATCTTAATAAATTCCGTAGGCGTAGGCCCATAATGATTCTTTATATACGTTGCGCCTATCAGTTGATCTTCATATTTCTCATAATAGTTAAAATCAATGAAATAAAGAAGTTTATATAAAACAGATTCTCCAATATTAGGTTTTGAACCTGCTTTACTTAAAATATAAAGTAATACCTCTTTAAATTTAACGAGGTTTTCCTGCGGTACGCTTATCCTTATCTCGGGGTTTTTCTTTGGCTTTTGCTTAATAGTTTTCTCGAGAATCACTTTAATGTCTTTATCCAAATCAAGAAGTACATCTGAAGGTATGTTGAAAACTTTGGATAATTTTACAATCTCCTCAGCGCTTACCTTTCTATCACCATTCTCTATTTGAGATACTGCAACCCTGCTGATACCCAGCTCCTTAGCAAGGGTCTCCTGGGAAAGTCCCAATCTTTCTCTAATAGTTTTAACCTTCTTTGATAATTTCTTATAGAAGATATCCATTTCCGTCACCTCCCTTAAGGGTTACTTAAATCATATCATATGTTAGATTATATGTCAAGCTATTGTTTGATTATCTTACAATATTAGGAGGTCGATAAAGAGCGTTTCGTACATGATGCAGGATAACATATTTTACTTAAATATCAGGAAGTTATACATCCCTATACCATATGAAGGTACAGGGCGAGTACATGGTAAAGTCGAACCGGAAGGTTACCCATAGGTTTTTAGAAAAATCTTATAAAAAAATTCCTTATTGAATTATTTCTAAAAACCTAAGCATGGGTACCCCATGTGTTTAAATTTAAAGCCCAAAAGATAATAAATTTGTAGGGGCATCCCCAGGCCACCTCTCTATTATGCCATAAACCAATGTCAAGACCTTTTAAAAACGGTGTGAGCTATATACATTTTTACACGCTCAACAATGCTGAGATCATAATCGATGTATTAAAAGCTCTGGACATCTGATAAATACTTTAAAGCGTGTTAACGGTTAACAACTATTAATTTAATTAATGGTTTGTTTTTATTTATTTATAATTTTATAGTAATATAGTAGGGTAAGGAATTTCGGGAGATAACACATTTTACTGTCACTTTTAGATATTTGGGTACTTCTTTTCTAAAAAAATAAAAGGAGGGACCATTTATGTCCATGACACCGAGAGAAACAATTCTAAAGGCCTTTGCAATGGAGAAGCCGGAACGGATTCCGGTAACGCTTTTTGGAGGTGGTATGTGGTCTATCAAAGACTATGGTACCTCTTTCGAAGAACTCTCCGGAAATGTCGATAAGATGGTAGATATGTGTGTTACTGAGGCCGGAAAGATGAGAAGTGATGTGGTATATGTTGGGTCAGGATACAATAATTTCCATGCAGTCGCTATCGGAAAAAACTTCGGTGCTGACATTAAATATCGTGAAATAGGCGCTCCGGACCTCACCACCCACTTTATTAATACAGAAGAAGACATGGATCAGCTGAATACGGCGGATATCCATAAACATCCTGTAGTAAAAACAGTTACTGAAGCTACCTTGAAAGTTAAAGAAAAGATCGGCGATACGTATCTTGTCACTATGACCTGCTGGGGGCCTTTTACGCTGGCTGCCCGTTGTGTCGGTGAAGAACAGTTCATGAAATTTATCTTTAAGAAACCAGCATTTGTAGAAAAAATGACTGATTTCTGCGCTGACCTCTTGATAACCTTATATGAACCACTGGTAAATGCCGGCTTAGAGGCCTTAAGCATCGCAGATCCGACTGCTTCTGGCGATATGATCAACCCAAAGCAGATGGAGCGTTTCGCAGTGCCTCCTCTGAAGAAAATGAGCGACTGGGCGCGGTCAAAAAATGCTCATACCATTCTTCATATATGCGGAGACACGAACGACCGCCTTGAAATCTTTCCAGCCACAGGATGTTCTACCATATTCTTTGACCAGAAAGTGAACATAACAAGAGCCAAAGAGATTCTGACCGGCAAAATGTGTTTTGGCGGTAACATTGCTCCTGTTCATGTCCTGCTCGAAAAAACATCTGCAGAAGTAGAAGCTGCGTGTAAAGAGGTAATACAGAAAGCAGGAAAAGACGGGGGGTTTGTGCTGGTGCCGGGATGTGATATCCCACCCACAATACCGTATGAAAACTTAAAGACATTCCATGATGTGGCACTTAACTGGAAATACTGACAAGGAGGGAGGTGAAAGAAGAACTGTTTATGAGTAAGACCTGTTACGGTGAGGATTTAATATGGGAATTTTGGATGTAATAAAAAAACTGTTTGTTTCGGAAACATATGATTCCGGAACAGAAACGGAGGTAAAAATGGCAGAAGAAAAAAAGATGACGGCTGAAGAAGCTAATGAGTACATGAAAAAAACAATGGGGTTTGTCCCCAGGATGTTCAAGATTGTTAACACGGTAACCCCTGATCCGGGCAGGACGTTCGCTGATTTCTATGCGACTATCTTTGGTGATGGAGCTCTTTCAAAGAAGGTTAAAGAGCTTATGTTTACTTCAATCGGAGTTGCCTATTGTTCACCACGCTGCATAATTCATGTTGTCCCTGCGATTGAAGCAGGTGCTACGACAGGGGAAATATTCGAAGCTGCTTCAGTGGGTATGATTGGTGCAGGTTTTGTGCCCGGCGGGCCTGGTATCCCCTATGCCTTTGAATATGCGCTGAAATGTCTTGATATTGATGCAAAGTACAGAAAAGGCGAGGACTGGGAATATCTGCCGCAGCCTAAGTATGACCGCGGTATATATTAGAGATTAGTGAAATGTACAGGGCGTGCCGAACAACACGCCCTGTATTGTATCAGCTTAAGGAGATCTGATGTTTCGTTTTTCAAAAGAGCAAAAAATATTCAGTATTGACAATATAAAGGTTGGCGGACAACCCGGGGAAAATCCTACTGTTCTTATTGCTTCAATGTTTCATAACAAGGATAAGATACTGAAAGACAGGAAAGGCAATTTCGACAGGAACAGGGCACGAGAGCTCATAAAAACACAGGAGGAGCTTTCTGCGTCAACCGGCATTCCTTCAATGGTAGCAATGGTTGCTAACTCTGCCGAAGAGGCAGAGATATATATAGATTTTTTCCTTGAAACTACGGATATGCCGTTTGGTATTGATATGTGGGTCGCTGAAAAGAGGGCAAAGGCAACAGAATACGTAGCAAAATTAGGTGTTCAGAATAAATTCCTTTATAACAGTATTACACCGTGGGATAAGGATATTAAAGGACAGGTGAATAGGCTCAAAGACCTCGGCATAAAACATGTTGTTATTCAGGCGTTTGACGACAAGGACCAGACACCAATGGGAAGGTTTAATTCACTCGAAAATATTCTTTCTCAGGGAGCTGACAGCTTCGATACAATTATTGTTGATACGTCAGTCATGAATTTACCCGCTACATCTTTTTCCCTGATCGCAAACAGAATAATTAAGGAAAAAACAGGGTTTCCCTGTGGAGGTGCATATTCTAACGGCACTCATATGTGGAAGGCCTCTAAAGATATATGGGGTCTCGATGGCTTTAAGGCAATGGATGCAGTCGCTCAGGCAATGTCATCCGCACTCTGGAGTGATTTTAATTTTTATGGCCCGATTGTTACTGCTGCGAGGATTTTCCCTGCTGTTGCCACCGCCCTTATTCTGCTTTCTACTCTGGTCTATGATGAAACAAAGTCAATCCCTGAGAATCGAGATCTGCCGATAAGGAAGTATTTTTCGGATTTTATAGAGAAGCTTGAGGCCGGAGAGGCAAGGAGATGATGATTGATATAGTAAAGGAGAATACATGACAGAAAACAAAGTCACTCCAAAAGAGAGAGTTTTGAGACTCTTTGCTGGTGAAGAGACTGACAGACCCCCGTGCTTCAGCGGCATGGGAAACGTTACAACAGAGGGCCTTAAAAAATACGGCTATAAATTTGCTGCCCTTCATTCAAATGCCCGAATGATGTCTAATGCAGCCGCTTCTACCTACAGACTCTTTGGTTTAGAATGCGGCGTTGTCCCCTTTGACCTCTGTGTTGAAGCAGAGGCACTGGGGTGCGAGATTAACGTCTATGCACATCTGGATGACATTCTGTATCCGACAATCAAGAAAAAACTCATACATAATGAAGATGAAATGGAGATCGCAATACCTTCGGATTTCGCTGTAAGAGGAAGGATCCCGTTGATGAAGGAAGCTATCGCACTCCTTAAAGCTGATATAGGCAATGAGGTCGAAGTGGGCTCTTATGTTCTCGGTCCATTTACCCTTGCAGGGCAGATTATGGAATTGAACGACCTACTGAAACTGTCATTTAAAAAACCCGATAAGGTAGGAAAATTACTCGATATACTTGCAGATGCAATCATTATTGTTGCAAAAGAATATGAGGCTGCAGGTGCGGATTATATTACTGTGCGGGAAATGGGAGCAACATCTGATATTCTCAGTCCACGTGTATTTAAAAGCCTTATACTGCCCTATCTCAAAAAGATATTTGCTAAACTGACGGTTAATAATGTTCTGCATATTTGCGGTAAAACAAACGATATTTCTGTCTCAATGCTTGAGTCTGGAGCCAAAGCAATCAGTGTTGACCAGAAAAATGATGTCAATGAGACAAGAAAAAAAATAGGCAAGGATACCCTCCTGTTCGGCAATTACGACCCATATAATATCCTTGTGGCAGGTACTCCCGAAAATGTCAGGGTGACGGTAAAAAAGTGCATGGATGACGGTGTGAGCGCAGTATGGCCCGGATGTGATATCTGGCCAACCGTACCGCCGGAAAATATTCATGCCATGATGGATGAGGTAAAAAAATACAGGAGGTAAGACATGCCTGAAGATAAAAAAGAAATATTAGAAGCACTCAAAAATGCTGTAATTCAGTACGATGAAGACGCTTCAAAGGAAGCTGCTCAAAAGGCTCTGGACAGTGGAATGGATGTCAATGACGCTATTTTTAACGGTCTGGTTACAGGCATGGAAGAGGTCGGGAGGCTCTTTGAGACTCAGGAGTATTTTGTTCCTGAACTGCTAATGTGTGCAGATGCCCTTTACGCAGGACTTGATTTGCTGAAGCCCCATGCCAAGCAACTGGATCTAGGTGTAAAGGGGTCTGTTGTTATCGGCACTGTTGAAGGTGATGTCCATGATATAGGGAAGAACATTGTTAAGATGATGTTTGACGTAGCTGGCTTTACAGTATATGATCTCGGCAGGGATGTGCCGCTTAATAAGTTTGTGGAAGAACAGATGAAGACAGATTCTGATCTTGTCTGTCTCTCAGCAATGATGACAACTACAATGGTCGGCATGAAAAAGGTCATCGAGGACATGAAGGCCAAGAATCCCAATGTGAAGATAATGATCGGTGGTGCTCCTGTTTCTCAGGACATTGCTGATAAATGGGGTGCAGACGGTTATGCCAAGGATGCAAATAACGCTCTTAAGGACGCGATAAATATGGTCAGTTCTCTGAAAAAAATGAAAGAGAATGCAGAGGCTAAGAAGGTCTGATGACTGATTTGCTTGAAGAAGAAATTCTGAAGTCTGGTGCCTCGGTTGTCGGGTTCGCAAACGTTAAAGAGATTCTGGATGATGAGATTGCCCATCTTGACAGGGCTGTTTCATTAGGTGTTGACAGAAACCTGAATGAAGATACAATCAGAATTCTTGGTTCACTGCAAAAAAAAACTTCTCATTATTTAAAGAAAAAAGGATACAGATATCTTTGTATCCCCCCTGACTCTGACAGGATAAAAGATACTTTTGTATCAAAACTTTACCCTCTTTTTACTCACAAAATAGCAGCAACATCTGCTGGTATAGGATGGATTGGCAGAAACGGTCTCCTGATAAACCCGGTTTACGGCCCGAGGATTTCACTCGCAACAGTACTTACCAATGCACCTCTTAACGTCGGTACACCAATTGAATTCAGCCAATGCGGGGATTGCAGGATGTGTCTGGAGTTTTGTCCTTCAAAAGCGATTACAGGGAAAGACTGGTCAAGAAAAGAACCGTTTGTTGAACTTGTTAATCTAGATAATTGCAGTTCCTACAAAAAGAACAGCAAAAGCATAAACGGCAAGCCCAACTGTGGATTGTGCATAAGTATATGTCCTTATGGAAGACGGAACTTAAAAGATAATTCAGATCAGTCTCGTGTCAATGCTTGATATTTTTGCTTTCCCCTGCCTATCCATCGAAGCTGGAAACTTGATGTATTTGATTGTTACGAGATTAGTTTAAGTGTTTTTTTTAAAAAAACTTTTTAGATAACATTAGATGAAAAAACATAGAGTAATATTTCAGCCGTCAGGCAGAAGGGGTGAAGTTGATAAAGGCAAGACACTCCTTGAAGCTGCACAGTCCCTGGGAGTTGATATTGAAGGGCTCTGCGGTAAAAAAAAGGTATGCGGAAAATGCAAGGTGAGGATAGAGGAAGGCTATTTTGAAAAAGATAACATCGAATCAGGAATGTCCCATCTCTCTCCTATTACTGTAGATGAGTTAAAACATATAAAACCTGAAGACGGTCCCCGGATCAGACTTTCCTGCACTGCAGAGATTCACGGTGCTGTTAAGGTCTTTGTGCCGGAGCGTTCTAGGGCCGGGAAGCAGGTTGTCCGTAAGGCTGCAAAGGAACTCTCCATATCCCTTGATCCCGCAGTAAAAAAATACAATATAGAACTCGTTCCCCCTACCCTACATGACTTGACAACAGGCGATTATGACCGTGTATTGAAATATCTTGAGGATGATTATGGGCTTAAAAACCTGACCTTCGATTTTATAGTCCTGAGAGACCTTCAGGATGTATTGAGAAAAGGTGAATGGAAGGCAACTGCTACCGTGTGGATGAACAGGGAGATAATTAAGATTGAACCAGGTTTTATGGAATTATGCTATGGCCTTGCTGTAGATGTAGGCACCACAACTTGCGTGGGTTATCTCACTGATTTGACAACAGGCAGGGTTGTAAATACCAAATCCATGATGAACCCCCAGGTCCCCTATGGTGAGGATGTGATGTCCCGTATAACATATTCCATGTCCAATCCAGAAGGGCTCGAAATCATGCAGAAGGCTATAATAGACGGAATCAACGATATTACTGAGAGGGCAACTGCAGACATAAGTAAGGATGGTCTTGCCGGCGGTAGATCGGTCGATGACCTGACCATGGTTTTCAATACCGCAATGCATCACATATTTCTCGGTCTCAATCCAGAGTATATCGGCCGCTCTCCTTTTATCCCTGCAGTACAGAATTCATTGGATATAAAGGCCAGGGATATCGGTCTAAAGATTAATCCTGCTGCCTATGTCCATGTGCTTCCTATAGAGGCCGGCTTTGTTGGCGCTGACAACGTCGGGGTTCTTATCGCCGAAGAACCTTATAATCAAGACGAAATGGTACTTGTCATTGATATCGGGACGAATGGAGAACTGCTGCTTGGCAACCGTAACAAAATATGCTCAACTTCCTGTGCAACCGGCCCTGCATTTGAAGGCGCCCAGATAAAATTCGGTATGAGGGCAGCTCCTGGAGCCATTGAGAAAGTGCAGATAAATCCTGGCACTAAAGAACCATTATTCAAGGTTATCGGCATGGCAGACTGGCATGCACATCTTGAGAAGGTAAATGCAAAGGGGATATGTGGTTCAGGGATTATAGAAGTTGTTGCCGAGATGTTTAAAGCGGGAATCATAGACAAAACCGGAAGATTTGCAAAAGATGTCAAGACGACGCGTGTACGGAAAGATACTGAAGGAAGGCCTGAATATGTCCTTGCATGGGCTGAGGAGACATCAATAGGAACTGACATCACGGTAACACAGGCTGACGTGCGGGCTCTGCAGCTTGCAAAAGGGGCACTGTATGCCGGTGTAAAATTACTTATGGAGAAGCTTGGCATTACAAAACTCGACAGTGTTGTGCTTGCTGGTGCTTTTGGTAGTCATATAAGCAGGGAGGCTTCATTAACCCTCGGCATGTTCCCTGATTGTTCGATTGACAGGGTATATGCAGTCGGCAATGCAGCTGGTGATGGCGCAAGGATGGCTCTTCTCAACAAAGGCAAAAGAATCGAGGCTAATGAGAGGGCCCGATGGGTAGAGTTCGTTGAGATTGCAACAGAACCTGCTTTTGAAAAAGAATTTATGCAGGCTATGCATATCCCTCATATGAAGGATAAGTTTCCGAATTTAAAGGCCCTGCTGGAGAAATCAGACAGCACTGTTGAGATAAAAGGATAGATTTTCTATATGCCCTGTAAAAAAGCTCCGCTATTTATGGTGAGTGTGCTATAAACTAAAAAATTTCATTTATGACAGATAGTCATTACGGGTATATAAAAACATACAGGTGCTCAGGTATTTGGACATTTTTAGCATAGTGATATGACACAAGTTTCAGTAAATTCTGGCATATGCGGGTTCTCTGTTACTATTAAAGCAAAAAAGGGGAAAGACAAAAAAATTCAAATTACATTAGATACTGATTGCGATATGGTAAAGCAGATGAATAAAGACATATCGAAGATGGATATAAGGGCTGCATTTGCAGGACATCTTAGCAACCCTGTTCACATGTCTGCAGCAAGGCATTTAAAACATGTAGCCTGCCCTGTCCCGGCCGGGATTTTAAAAGCGATTGAGGTAGAAATAGGTGTATGTCTTCCAGAAGATGTGCATATACAATTCATAACCGATAAGGGTGAGCAGTAGGTTCGCGGAATGATTTTAGCCATTGTCACATATATTGCATGTGTCATATTTCTCGGGAGGTTTGCGTGGCATGTCCTGTCATGGGCCAGGGCAGCCAGGAACCTGCCAACCGGGGCTTTCTCAAAAAAAGCGTCATCAGGCATAATCGCCGAAACGCTGCTTGATATTATTTTATTCAGACGGCTTTTCAGGACCAATAAATTATTGTGGGCCGCTTCCTGGACATTTCACGCCTGTC
>Ga0255052_10002527_pt1 | contig 13133 bp, 10 predicted proteins | sample JV7_2_21_MG_FD_188632 | JGI IMG/M metagenome (GOLD analysis project Ga0255052, IMG submission 188632) | Seawater microbial communities from Jervis Inlet, British Columbia, Canada - JV7_2_21 | ecosystem: Environmental > Aquatic > Marine > Inlet | place: Canada: British Columbia | collected... | reverse complement strand
TTGAAGCGAATAGTGGTGCCGGTCTTGTCCGTTTCGCCTACGGCTGCGAGCGGTGCGACCGGTTCGCCGTGCCGGTATTCCTGCTGGTGTACCCTGCCTTCGCGGTAAACGGTCAACACCAGCTGCTCCGAAAGCGCGTTGACAACCGAGACGCCCACGCCGTGCAGGCCGCCGGAAACCTTGTAGGAGTCGTCGTCGAATTTACCGCCGGAATGCAGGACGGTCATGATCACTTCTGCTGCGGAGCGCCCTTCTTCCGGGTGCATATCGACCGGGATGCCGCGCCCATCGTCGCTGATTGTGACCGACTCATCGGCATGAATCGTGACCGTTATGACGCTGCAATATCCTGCCAGCGCCTCATCGATGGAGTTGTCTACAACCTCGAAAACCAGGTGGTGCAGACCGGTGCCGTCGTCGGTATCTCCGATGTACATGCCGGGCCTTTTGCGAACCGCCTCAAGGCCCTTTAACACCTTGATATTACTGGAGGTATATTCTATGTCGTCGGTCATTCGCGGTCCTCTGGGCGTAACCGGCGTATTGTATCATTTAGGGCCACATAAAGGGCCTTAGAAATTGTCTGCAAAGGGCATTTTTACAAGGCTTTCAGGGCCTCCGCGGCATCTTCCGGCCGCGGCCTGTAGGGCTCACTGAACGACTTTTTTCAGCACGCCCTGTTCCACGTGGAACAGGGCTGGTGCCTCTGGAAACAGCTCCGTATCCGGTTCCAGCGCGGTGGCTATCACCTGGCAACCCAGACCGATGACCGCGGCCATCAGGCGTCCCAGTGATTCCGCATCGAGCTCCGCCGCGGGATCATCCAGCAGCAATAACAGCGGTTTTTCGAGATGGGTCTGCGCCACCTCAGTCGCCGCCAGAATCAGCGTGCACGCCAGGAGCTTTTGCTGACCGCGGGACACTTGCTTGCGCGCCCGGCGTTCGTCATAGATCAACTGCAGGTCCGCACGCTGCGGTCCCGCCTGGGTGCTGCCAAGCTGCCGGTCCCGCTCGGCACCAGACCGCAGAGCCTCTGCCAGGCTTTGCTCCGTGGACCAGCCCCGCTGATACCTGAAGTCGAGCGCTGCGTCCAACAGCGCCGCACCGGTTTCCTCAAGGGCCGGCCTGCTTATTTCCAGTACTCGCTGCCGCGCGGCGTCCAGTGCCAACCCGGTTTCGGCCAGCTCTTGTTCCCACCCGACGAGCTCCGCCCGCCCGGCGCCGTCCCTCAGTGCTGCATTGCGCTGCTTCAGCGCTCTGCGGAAGCGCCGCCACAGTTCCAGATAGCCGTGTTCCACGTGGAACGCCAGCCAATCCAGGTAGCGTCGCCGCTGTTCCGGGCCCCCCGCGACCAGGTTGTGTACCTCCGGATCCAGAACCTGCAACGGCAACGTGATTGCGAGCGCTGCCGCCCCGCCCTTGCTGTCACCGTCCACACGCACTTCCAGGCCCTCGCGGCTGTTGCGCACGCCAACCGTTGCCTGCCGCGAGCCTTCTCGCACCTTGCCCCGCAACAAGAACTCAGCTGCGCCGTGGCGAATCAGGTCCTGGGTCGCTGCACCACGGAAGGATTTGCCGCGGCCCAGATACGCTATCGCCTCCAGCAGGCTGGTCTTGCCGGAGGCGTTGCTGCCAAAGATCAGGTTGTAGTGCGGATTCGCCTCAAGCTCTACTTGCCCGAGGCAACGAAAATCGGTCGCGGTAAAGTACTGTAGCGGCAAGCCCTCGTGCCCGGCCAGCAGCTATTTACAAGCGCATCGGCATAACGACGTATTTGCAATCGTCATTGCCGGGCTCACGCAGCAGGCAACTGGCATTGCTGTCAACGACCGACAGCGTTACCTCGTCGGATTCGATCGCGCTTAAGGCATCCACCAGGTAATTCACATTAAAGCCGATCTCGATATCATCGCCGCCATACTCGACTTCGATCTCTTCTTCCGCCTCTTCCTGCTCCGGATTGTGCGCCTGCAAGACGACACCGCCAGCTCTGATAATCAGCCGGATGCCACGGTACTTTTCATTGGACAGGATCGCGGTTCGCTGCAGCGCCCCCTTGAATAACGCCCTGTCCGCGACCAGTTGGTTACCGGTGTCCTGTGGAATAACCCGCTCATACTCCGGAAAGCGCCCGTCAATCAGCTTCGAAGTAAAACGAATGCCATCGAGCTGCACCCGGACGTGGTTGCTGCCCAACTCCAACGTTACCTGCCCCTCGCCGCTCAGCAATCGCTGCAACTCGAGTACCCCCTTGCGCGGCACGATTACCTGTTGCTCCTCGGTTTCGTCACCATCCACCGCTATCTGGCACAACGCCAGCCGGTGTCCATCTGTTGCAACGGCTCTCAGTTGCTGCTTTCCGGTCTCGAGCAACAGCCCGTTCAGGTAGTAACGAACATCCTGTTGCGCCATCGAAAAATGCGTCTTGTCAAGCAGTCGCGACAGCGTTACCTGGTCGATATCTACACGCTTACCCGCGTTGATATCTTCCACCGCAGGAAACTCCGCCGCCGGCAGCGTCGTTAGCGTGAACTTGCTGCGGCCCGACTTCACACCGAGTTTCTCACCGCTCAGGTGGATAGAGATTTCCGCACTCTCTGGCAGTGCCCGACATATATCCAACAATTTACGGCCCGGCACCGTTACTTCACCATCTGCTTCCACCTCAACGGCAGCTGTGGCAACAAGCTCTACCTCCAGATCCGTAGCGGTTATCGATACGGCGCCATCTTTCGCGACCAGTAGTACATTTGCCAGTATCGGCATTGTCTGCCGCCTTTCTACAACCCCGATCACCGCCTGCAGAGGTTTGAGTAACGCTTCGCGCTGCGCGCTTAACTTCATAAATTCCACCTGTTAATAAATATTGGAAATAGTCTATTTATTATTATTATTAGCCCTCCGAAGGTTTGTGGATAACTTAATTATTTCCTTTTTAAACAATAGGTTACAATGGTAATTTTGTCCGCAAAGGGGGTGCATCAAGAACCGAAGTACTGTGAGTTTCCTGTGGATAAAACTTGCAGGATCATTTACGCACGGGTTATCACCTGTTTATCCACATTAACCGGTCAAGGTTCTTAATAAATTCAAATAATCTCCATCAACTCGCTTTTCCGTCTCGCGCAACATCGCTACCCGGCGACAACCGTGCAGCACTGTCGTGTGGTCACGGCCGCCGAACGCATCGCCGATCTCCGGCAAGCTGTGATTGGTCAGCTCTTTAGCCAGCGCCATAGCGACTTGCCGCGGCCGCGCAATGGAGCGGGTGCGACGCTTCGATAACAAATCAGCGAGACGTATCTTGTAGTATTCAGCCACCGTTTTCTGAATATTTTCTATCGACACCAGGCGATCCTGCAACGCCAGCAAATCGCGCAGCGCTTCCTTGGCGAATTCGAGGTTGATCGGCCGGCCGGTGAAAGTCGAATTGGCAGCAACGCGGCGGAGCGCACCCTCGAGTTCCCGGACGTTGGATCGAATGCGCTTGGCAATAAAAAACGCGACCTCCTCGGGTAATTCCACGCGCTCCGTCGCGGCTTTGCTCATGAGTATCGCAACGGAAGTTTCCAGCTCCGGGGGCTCGATGGCCACAGTCAGTCCCCAGCCGAAGCGGGATTTGAGCCGCTCTTCCAAACCATTCACTTCCTTCGGATAACGGTCACAGGTGAGGACGATTTGCCGCTGGCCCTCGAGCAACGCATTGAACGTATGAAAAAATTCCTCCTGCGAGCGCTCTTTACCGGCAAAAAACTGGATGTCGTCGATCAGCAGCGCATCCAGTGAACGATAAGAGCGCTTGAATTCCGAGATCGTATTGTGCTGCAGGCCCTTCACCATGTCGCCGACAAAGCGCTCGGAGTGCACATAGCTGACTCGGGCACCCGGCACTTTGGCGAGCATGGCGTTGCCGATAGCCTGCATGAGATGCGTCTTGCCAAGACCAACACCACCATAGATAAACAGTGGGTTATAGGAACTGCCGGGATTCTGGCCAACCTGGGTGGCAGCCGCCCTGGCAAGCTGATTGCTCTTGCCCTCAACAAACTTGTCGAAAGTAAATGCGGGACTCAACCGACTCGCCACCGGCTGTGGCCGATTGGCAGCCGGCAAGCGCGGCCTGCTGGGCCGCGTTGCCGCAACGCCCTGGCGCGATCCGACCTCTACCACGACTTCGTTGGTGCCGCCGGCGCCGTCGACCAACTCCTGGATTCTCTCGAAATAATGCTGCTGCAACCAGTCGACAACGAAGCGATTTGGCGCGAGCAGCCGTAAACCATCCTGGTCTTCAACTGCCTGCAACGGCCTGATCCAGGTATTGAACTGCTGCTCGGGCAGTTCTGCCTGCAGTTCGCGCATGCAGTGGGTCCAGAGAGTCGTCTCTGTTTGCAACGGGGTCCCCAAAACTGACTGAAGGTTTTATAAAAGTTATGGCCCGTAATATAACGCTTTTTGCAGCGATGTTCGGGGCTGTGATCCGGCAGTCTATAGTGCAAACCGTCCGGGTACAAAAGAGTCTTGTACGAATCCAGGCAGAGGGAATCCTGCGGCCGGAGCGGCGCTCCGGTGGAATTTGTTTTGCATGGTGGGAAAATCATCTAAGCTATTCTATTGACACTAATTTGCGGCCCGCGTACCCTTTCCGGCTCTTTTTAGCCGGGGTGTTCTTACCGCGGCCGTACTGCAGGAAACAGGTCCATGAAACGCACATTCCAGCCCAGTAAACTGAAGCGTGCTCGCACCCATGGTTTTCGAGCGCGCATGGCGACCAAGGCCGGGCGTCTGGTTCTCAAGCGCCGCCGGGCCAAAGGACGGGCGCAGCTCTCACCGTAACGCCGAGCGGACGGCCGGCGCGACGCAACAAGCTGACGCGGTCACGAACACGACTGACAAAAACACCAATACGAGCGACGCTGCCGGTCAGCGGTTTCCTGGAAAAAGCCGGCTGCGGGACGCGGCATCGTATAGTCGTGTTTTCAAAAACGCCCGGCGCAGCCGCGATAAGCTATTCACCGTGTTGACGAGCGACAACGGCGGCAGTGGCGCCAGGCTTGGCCTGGCGATTTCAAAGAAATACTGTCGGCTTGCCGTCGGTCGCAACCGATTGAAAAGGGTGGTGCGGGAATCGTTTCGCGAGCACCAGGCAGATCTGGGCGGTCTGGATGTGGTGGTGTTGAATCAGCCCGGTACGGAACGCGCCAGCAACCAGGCGCTTTTTGCAAGCCTTGCCCGGCACTGGCAACGATGTGGCGCCGCTGGCACGGCGGCGCAGGATAAAACGCTGAATGGATAATCAAAGACTGTTGGTTTGGGCCGCCTTCGGGCTCATGGCGTGGTTCACCTACCAGACCTGGATGCGTGACCATGCGCCAGTACCGGTACCGCCGAGCACCCCGGTGGTGGGCGAAGCTGCCGGGCCAGCGCCAACCGAAGACTTAAGCTTGCCGGCGCTTGAGGAACCCCCGGCACCGGCGGTCGAGCCAGATCTGGGCGCGCCGCAACTCGAGGTTGCCCGTACGGTTGGCGACGTCATCCACGTGACGACCGACATTTTGCAGCTGGAGATCAACCTGCAGGGCGGCACCATGCAGCTCGCCGTTCTGGGTGATTATCCGATTGCCAAGGACCGCCCGGACGTGCTGGTGGACCTGCTGAACCCGGAACCCAATCGACTTGGCCTCATCCAGACGGGCTTGCGGGTCGTTGGTGGCGGTCCGGAAGCAAACCACCTTGCGCAATTCACGGCTCCATCCAGCGCGTTTGCTCTGGACGGTGCAGATGAATTGATCGTGCCCCTGATCTGGACAGACGAGCAGGGCGTGACGGTCGAAAAACAAATTCGGCTCAGCCGCGGCAGTTACCGCATTGATATCCGCCAGACTGTGGTCAACGACAGCGACAACGATTGGCGCGGTGCTGCTTATGCGCAAATACAGCGACGGTCTTTTCCGCGCGAACGCTCAATGTTCAATGTCGATTCTTACTCGTTCGACGGCCCGGTAATATACGACGGCGAAAAATCGGAAAAACTCAAGCGCGACGAACTGCTTGACGACGGCCCCTATACCGTTGCTGCAGTCAATGGCTGGATTGCAACCATCCAGCATCATTTTCTGAGCGCCATCGTTCCGCAGGCCGACAGAGACTATCGTTACAGCATCGCGGTCAATGGCAATGTCGCGGTATCGAGTGCGATCGGACCGACGCAGACAGTGCGTGCCGGCACCGAACAGCTATTTGAAACCACGGTGTTTATCGGCCCGAAGTTGCAGTCGCAGCTCGAAGAGGTCACGCCGACGCTCAAGCTGACCGTCGATTACGGCTGGCTGACCATCCTGTCACAGCCGCTGTTCTGGCTGTTGAGCAAGGTCTACGGTGTCGTCGGCAACTGGGGCTGGGCGATCATCCTGGTTACCGTGCTGATCAAGATGCTGTTCTACAAGCTGACCGAAAAGAGCGGCCGCTCGATGGCCAAGATGCGCGAGATTCAGCCACGCATGAAGGCGATGCAGGATCGCTACAAGGACGACCGCCAGGCACTCGGTCAGGCGATGATGGAGCTGTACAAGCGAGAGAAAGTCAACCCGGCCGCGGGCTGCCTGCCCATCCTGATTCAGATGCCGTTTTTCCTGGCGTTCTACTGGGTGCTGCTGGAAAGCGTGGAAATGCGGCAAGCGCCGTTCGCCTTGTGGATCATGGACCTGTCGTCGCGCGATCCGTTTTTCATCCTGCCGCTGATCATGGGCGCCGCCATGTTCTTCCAGCAGAAACTCAACCCGGCCCCCGCCGACCCGGTGCAGGCCAAGGTCATGCAGGTCATGCCGGTCGTCTTCACCGGTTTCTTCGCCTTTTTTCCCGCCGGCCTGGTGCTCTACTGGGTGACCAACACGGTGCTATCCATCGCCCAGCAGTGGTACATCAACAAGATCGTGCACGAGGAGGCGCAGGCGCGAAAGGGCAGCAAAAAGGACAAGAAAACACCGTAGGAGTGGCTTGTGGCCGGCGCAGGCATTATTCGGCCAGGCGCATACGAAGACTAACCTCGCTGCTTCGTCAACTTGCGATGGAAGACTGCTGTGAGCGATAAACGCGACTATCTCGAAGATACGATCGTGGCGCCGGCGACGCCGCCCGGGCGCGGCGGTATTGCGATTGTTCGTATCTCGGGTGTTGAGACCGAAAAAATCGCCGAGACATTACTGGGTGCGCTGCCACCGCCACGCACGGCTGTGCTGCGTCAGTTCCGCAACCAGGCGGCCGAGCTCATCGACTCCGGCGTTGCGCTGTATTTCCCCGCCCCGGCCTCGTTTACCGGCGAATCCGTGCTCGAGCTGCATGGGCACGGCGGTCCGGTTGTTGTCTCGATGCTGCTTGATGCGGTTACCGAGCTTGGCGCGCGGCGCGCCGCACCGGGCGAATTTTCCAAACGTGCATTTCTCAACAACAAGCTCGACCTGGTACAGGCGGAAGCCATAGCAGACCTGATCGAAAGCGGCAGTTCTCAGGCCGCACGAGCGGCGCTGCGCTCGTTGTCGGGGCGGTTTTCCGACGTCATAGCAGAATTACAGGAAAAGTTGACGCAACTGAGGTTGCATGTCGAGGCAGCGATCGATTTCCCGGATGAAGAAATTGACTTCCTGTCCGACAAACACTTGCGGCAGCGGATCGACGACTGCGCCGCGGCATTCGATAAGTTGCAAAAAGAAGCCGGAATAGGCCGGGTCTTGCGAGACGGTTTTCAGGTCGTGATCGTCGGCAGCCCCAACGCCGGTAAGTCCAGCCTCCTGAATCTGCTGAGCGGTCAGGAGGCCGCGATCGTGACCGAGGTCGCCGGCACAACCCGCGACATTCTGCGCGAGCACATCGAAATCGACGGTCTGGCAGTGGAACTGGTGGATACCGCCGGTCTGCGCAACGACCCTGACCGGATCGAAGCGGAAGGTATCCGCCGGGCAAGAGAGGCGCTGCGGAAGGCGGATGCGGTGATGTGGATCCGGGACGCGAGCGCCGCGGAAGCCGGGGAGCTTGCTGAAGACATACCTGAAGGTATTCCACTGCTTGTCGTGCGCAACAAAATCGACCTGACGGGCGATCCGCCGGGCCAGCAAAGCAATGCGCCGGAAACCGTCAACATCTCGGCTAAAACGGCTGCCGGGATCGAGGCATTGCGCACGAACATCAGAAATATTGCGGGCTATAAAGACCTGGGCGAGGGCGCGTTCACTGCGCGCCGGCGGCATCTGGAGGCACTGGGGCGGGCCAATGCACATTTCCTTGCGGGTGCCCAGGCGCTGGAAAAATCCAAAGCCGGCGAACTGCTGGCTGAAGAACTCCGGCTGGCACAACAGGCGCTGGGCGAGATTACCGGGGAGTTCAGCAGCGACGATCTGCTGGGCCGGATATTCTCGGAATTCTGTATCGGCAAATAAAGGCGGCCGGTATTGACCTGATTGCCTTAGCGGCGCGGCGCTTCAACCGTCAAATAATTCGACGCCGGCACCTTTCCCCAGCGCGTCCGATTCTGCCTCTCTGGCACCGGGTCCTTCCGGCAGAAAGCGGGCGACGATCATGCCGACCAGTGCCAGCAGCAAGAGCAGGATGACGGCGGCATTCAGCTTGTTGGCGGTTCTGTGGACGATCGACTGCGAGCGGTCGATCTGACTTTCCTTTTTCAGTCCGTCCGGCGTCAGCTCATAGACCCAGGAGAAGATCAGCACCAGCGGAAAACCGACGGTGAGCAGGAGAAAGATAAATTTGCCGGACCACAGCGGCAAATCCAGCAGAGAGATGCCGACATCGGCGCCTTGCAGCAAGAGCCAGCTCGCGATGAAATATAGCAACGCCACACGAAAAACGTTGCGGCGTTTAAGCTCGGAGAAGAACGTCATACCGCCTCACCGTGCAGGACAAGGAACCCATCATCAGGATATGGCGGTATTTGTCAAACGGCGGCGCGGTTCGAGCGGCTTATCCGAGCAGCCCCTCGCGACGATACAGCCTTGCGCAGAGCCAGGTCAGGAGGCCGCCCACCAGCAAAGTACCGGCGACGGACACCAGGACGTGTAGCAAATTGAGCGGTTCGTTCTTGATCAGGCCGACGAGTAGCAGATGCTGACTCAAGGACGGGATGAACATGAGCTCGGTGCTGGCGCGCACCTGCAGGATGCTTACGATAAGGATCGGCAGCGTTGGCGCCAGCAACACGACGCTGACCCAGGTCTGCGCCTCCTTGTAACTGCGCGTGAACGAGGCCACGAGCGTCATCAGCGACGCGCCAACCAGGGTGAAAGGCGCCAGCAACAAAAACGCGATAACAACGACGTCAGGACCGAAGTTCGGCGTCATGCCGAGCTCCTGCAAGGGCACGAATTTGAGCGTGACAAAGAAAGAGGTCAGGCTGAGCGACAGGGACAACGTCATGAACAGGCAGGCCGCGAAAATCTTGCCGAAGATCAATTGATCTCTCTTCACCGGCAGAGATAATAACGGCTCGAGCGAGCCGCGCTCGCGCTCGCCAGCAGTGGCATCGATTGCCAGGTTCATGCCGCCCGTCAGCAGCGCAAACAAAAAGAAATAACTCAACATGCCAAGCAGCATCGCCGAACGGCCGCTCGGCGTCGAGACGTCGACGACATCGATATTCAGTGGCCGCATAATGGCGGGACTGACACCGCGAAGCGACAGGCGCATGGACGCAAGTTCCGCGTTGTACGCGGCGAGCGCGCGCAGCGCACGGCGCGACTCGCGTTCGGCGGTTGTGCTGGACTGGTCCGAAATGACTTCGACGGTTGCCGGAACGGTAGCCGAGAAATCCTCACCGAAGGTGGCAGGCACGATGACGACGATATCGTGCCGGCCGCTCTTCACGGCGCCCATGGCGGCGTCACGACTCTCTGGCGCGTCAATAATGTTGATATTCCGGCTTTCGAGATAGGCGATCAGATTGGGCGCGTTGTCCCGGCCGAGAACAGGCAGATCCAGCGCTTCATCGATGTTGCTCAGCGATTGCTTGAGTGAAAGGTTGATCACGAAGGCAAACAGGATCGGACCGAACAACGGCCCCATCAGCAATGCGGACAAGAGGGTGCGCCGGTCACGGAAGTTGTCGATAACCTCTTTCTGGAATACCGCGCGAATCGGCATCATCACAGGCCACCAACGGAGGCGATCGCCTTGACAAACGCCTCCTCCAGATCTTCGCAGCCCATGCTGTTGCGAATGCCGTCAGGCGTGTCGTGCAACGCAACTTTGCCGGCTGCGATGATGACGATTTCGTCGCACAGTGCCGCCACTTCCTGCATCACATGACTGGAAAACAAAACACAGCGCCCGGCCAGCTTTAATTGCCGGATCAGGTCGCGCAGGGCGCGGGTCGCCATGACGTCGAGGCCGTTGCTCGGCTCGTCGAGCAGCAGGTTTTGCGGGCGGTGCACCAAAGCCCGCGCCAGCGACACTTTGGTTCGCTGGCCCTGCGAGAAACCCTTGGTCTTGCGATCGGCAAACTCGTCGATGTCGAGCTGCTCGATGACCGTTTGCACAGCCCCGTCAATGGCGTCGCAGTCCATGCCGTAAAGGCGTGCGTAGTAGGCGATGTTTTCACGCGCAGTCAGGTGCGGATACAGGCCGGAGCCATGTGGCAGCGTGCCGATGCGGCGGCGCGCCTCGAGACTGTTGGTAACTACGTCGACGCCGTCAATCGATGCCGTGCCGGAATCCGGTTTTAACACGGTGTAAAGAACGCGCAACGTCGTCGACTTGCCGGCGCCATTCGGCCCCAGGAGGCCGGTGATGCGGCCGTCCCTGGCTTCGAAGCTCACGCCGTCCACCGCAGTCACCTCGCCGAACGACTTGCACAGCTCATTCACCAGGATCATGGTGACGGCCCGGAGAAATCGAGAAAAAACGGCATCGCGAAGACCCGCTCGAAACAGCCTTCCCGCAGATCGTCGATGGCGGCGGAAGCGACGAAGCGACCAATGATGTCCGGCATGCAGCCACGAGCCGCCTGGCCATGACCCTGCTTCTTGCCGGTCAGATGCCGGGCATTTTCGAGATCGACCAGCGCCAGCACCGCAAAATGCGGTGGCGTTACCGGGTCCGCTTCGCCGGACAGCAGCAGCACCGGCTTGGCCGATGCCACGGGCGCCTTGAAGCCGTCATCCAGTACGCCGGCCGGCCAGATCGAGCAAATGGCCTCCAAGGCCTCTACCTGTACCGGGCCGATATACGTACTCTCGAGTTCTTCCTGCGTTACCGCCTCGCCGGCAAAAAACGGTGCGTCTTCAGTACAGACGATGGCGTGATGCATGCCGAGACTCAGCGCCTCCGACATTCTGTCTGCCGCCGCCAGGAACTGTGCGGCCAGCAACGCGTAGTTGCCGCCAGCCGCTTGTTCGATCAGCAACGGCAGCAGCGCCACCGTGTTCGGATGATAGCTAAGCAGGCGCAGTGCACCGGCGAGCTCGGCATCGCCGAACTCCAGTGATTCCTGAGTGCCGTGCACCGGGTGCGGCAGATGTACGGTGACGCTCCGTTCCGCCAGTTCGCGCCTGAGCGCCGCGAAGGACTCGCGGAGACCGGGAAACCGCTCGTTGCAGGGCGGGCTCCCGGCGCAACGAGCGAAAATGGCGTCCAGCGCTTTCTGCGCTTCAAGGGCAATCGCCGGACCGAGCGCCAACTGCGGCGGCACGACACCATCGAGAATGACACTGCGAGTCGAGCTCGGGTAGCGACGCAGGAAATGCTGCGCGACGCGCGTGCCATACGACACGCCGTACAAATTCAGTTGCGGGTAGCCCAGGGTCTCGCGTAACGCCTCGAGGTCCTGCACGGCGATACTGGTCGTAAAAAAACGCGGATCATGCGGCAACGCGTCGAGACAGTCGCGGGTATCGGCAAGCGTCTGCTCGAGCGAAAACTGGCCCCCGATGATCTCGTCACCAGTCGCGCAGTCCAGCGCTGCCGAGTTGCCGGTGCCGCGCTGATCCAGCAGCAGGATGTCGCGGTCGCGCCGCACTTTTTCGAAGGCCGCGGCATAGGACGCGTAGAATTCGATCGACCCCTGGCCGGGCCCGCCGGCAATGGGCACGAATGGATCCGGAGCCGGTTCCAGGCTCAGCGCCGGCACTACCGCAACGTTGAGCTCGAGCCGTGGGGAATCGGGGCTGGCAGGATTCTGCGGTCGCCAGAACGTGCCGCAGCGCGCCTTGATGCCCGGGAAGCCGCGTCCCGCGCTGATGCGACAGTCGGTCAGTTCAATGCCCGCAAATAAATCCGCCTCCTGCGCCGAGCCCACCGCAGGCACGGCCGTTGCCGCCATCATGGCAATGAGCGCTAACAATGAATACTTCAAAACGGCTCCCGGAATTGCGGCGCCGCTATCTTCCCGAGCTTGCCAAACGATGTAAAGGACTGTAGCGCCTGCGGATGAGCAGCATTAGAATAGCGGCCCCTCTCTCCGGGTCCATGCTCGATTACAGAACTATGGCTGCAGGCTCGAAATTCGATGTCATCGTCATCGGCGGCGGTCACGCCGGCACGGAAGCGTCATTGGCGGCCGCGCGCGCCGGTGCCCGTACACTTCTCATTACCCAGAACGTTCTGACCCTCGGCCAGATGAGTTGCAATCCCGCCATCGGCGGCATCGGCAAAGGGCATCTGGCGCGGGAAATCGACGCGCTGGGGGGCGCCATGGCGCGCGCCATTGATCGGGCCGGTATCCAGTTCCGCACACTCAACGCGAGCAAGGGACCGGCCGTCCGCGCAACCCGGGCCCAGGCGGACCGACAGTTGTACCGACAGGCTATTCGCAGGATCCTGGAAGAGCAGCCGGGCCTCGCAATCCTGCAGCAGTCGGTCGAAGATCTGATCCTCGACGGTGCAGGTATTGCCGGCGTCGTTACCGGGCTGGGGCTGAAATTTTTTGCGCCGTGCGTGGTGCTGACCGTTGGCACATTTCTCGGCGGACGTATTCTGATCGGCAACAGCGAAAAGGCCGGCGGGCGCGTGGGAGACCCACCGTCAAACCGCCTCGCCGAGCGCTTGCGGGAGATGCCGTTTCGCGTCGCAAGGCTCAAAACCGGGACGCCGCCGCGGCTCGACGGCCAGACACTCGACTACTCGGTGATGACACC
>Ga0255052_10002526_pt1 | contig 13136 bp, 12 predicted proteins | sample JV7_2_21_MG_FD_188632 | JGI IMG/M metagenome (GOLD analysis project Ga0255052, IMG submission 188632) | Seawater microbial communities from Jervis Inlet, British Columbia, Canada - JV7_2_21 | ecosystem: Environmental > Aquatic > Marine > Inlet | place: Canada: British Columbia | collected... | reverse complement strand
CCGAAAACTGCAGCGATAGTTCTACTCTTCTCTTTTGAGCGTCCTGTGTTGCCAGTTGATACTCATGTCTGGAGAGTAACTAAGCGACTTGGTCTGATTGGGGACAAAGTTTCTCGTGAGAAAGCTCACGTTCTCCTAGAACAGATCATGCCTAGGAGTTGTATTCCGTCTTTGAACAAGAACTTAGTTCAGCACGGCCGGGAGCTATGCAAAGCACAGAACCCGCGGTGTGACGACTGTTTTCTATATGATCACTGTCAATACTATGTTTCACTCAAGTGAGAATTCGATTCTAATCAACTTCACTGTCTGCAGGAGGCTTAGTTTGAGAAGAAACCTTCCTCTCATCATCTTCGTTGGGCGGAGAATTAGATGGTGGTGTGATAGAATCCTGGCTCTCCTCCTCATATTTAGTTGGGACAAAAAGGGTTGCACCCTCTCCAAGCTCACCCGCTCGTTTTAGACCTAATTTAACAACAAGCGGTCCAACTAATTCAAGAATAATAGTTGAGATTCCAACCACACTTAGGATGAGGACGCCCGCATCAGCGGCTGCACCTCCAAGAGCGATGAACTCCTCCTCAATCACAAAACTCAGACCAAGGGCGACTCCTGCTTGACACATTAAACACGACCCAAGATATTTCTTCACTGATTCCTCAGAATTGGTGATTGCTGCACCTACATAGGAACCAGACAACTTTCCAACTGTTCTACCGACTAAATAAACAGCTGCCAAACTGATTACAAGAAACGCTTGGTCTCCTATGAATAACTCCAGATGCACATTTGCTCCAATTATGACAAAGAACAGCATTATAATAGGGGACATGATTATTTCAAGCATCTGTGGAACTTCTGCCTTCTTTTTATCAATGAAATTATTCAAGACAAGTCCAAATACAATCGCAGCAAAAATGTCGCTCAAACCGAGAACATGAACTAGACCAACTAGCAGGATGATAAGGCCAAGTTCTAGTTCTACAAGTCTAGCACGGTCATCTTCTCTATTCACAACTTGAACGTAAACGAATCCGAATATTCCCCCAATGATTGAAGATCCTACAATCATAATGAGTGGATTGATTAGAACCGCGAGAATAGTGTTTGTCGCAGGAGCAAGTACAACGAGTGCAAATGCTAAAGCAGCATTTGTCAAGATGACTGCTACTAGATCATCAAGTGCTAATACAAACATGACTGACTCTGTTACAGGACCCTTGGATTTGTATTCCCAAATCACATCCGCTGTTGCAGCAGGTGCAGTTGCACTAGCAAGTGCACCAAAGATTAAAGCGAGATACAATTCACCTGAAAGCCAGAATGTCAAGAGTGCAACTAACCAAAATGCCGCAGTGGCTTCAAACAATACAATTAGAGTGAGTTTCTTTATACGACCTCGGAAGGTATCGAGTTTAAGCTCTAGTCCAATATTGTATCCAATCAGACCCAAAGCAAGAGAAACCACAACTGTCAGTGGTTCGAAAGTCGCTGGTCCAAGAATCCCTGAATACTTTAGGAACACTCCAGCAAGCATGAATCCCACAATCTGGGGGAATCCAATCTTCTTCATGATTGCAGCGCCAATAAATGCAAAGGTAAGACCCGCGCCAATTACTAGGAATACATCTGACGTCACTTTTCATTCACCCAAAGTACTCCGTTCCTTCTTTTGTTGGTTTTTAGTGTTATGCTCTGTACGTTTTTTTTCCCAATGAAATCCTACACACGTCTTATTTAGCTAAAGCATATCTGATTCACATGACAAATTCTGATTGTATACGTAATGAACCCTGGCAGATTCTGTGCAGAGTTGTAAAACAAGAAGGAAAGTGTGCAGCTGGACATAAGGTCGGAGATGAAGTTCTCTTCACAGGTGAAGAGGTCAGAGGTAAGATTTGCATCAGCGCGATGTATTCTATGATGCCGAAGATCTATGCTATGATGTACAATGCAAGATTTCCTTGGCTGGATGATCAATGTATTTCAACTCATGCCTGTCCAGACGGATTCAATCCTCTGATGTACGAATTGCACCGGATTCCTCGCGAGTGAATCAAAATTCCTCTTCTGCAACTTCCTCAATCTCATCAGGAAAAGGGTCTTGCCTAGGATCCATCAAGGGTGCAAAAGCTCTCTGTAGATCTTCTAGTACGGCATCTTTCTGAGGGCGATTTGACATTACAGGAGCGATTCGACCGTACCATCCACAGTCAATACAATAGAACGCTGGTTGAAATGATCCTGGAAAGACTCCGAGATCATGGGCCGATGTCATATCAACGAGTCTTGGGCTCTTGCAAAGTGGACAGATTGGAAGGTCAGCGGTTATTCCCTTCCGTTTTAGTCTATCAAGGGCTTCTCTGACTGCCTTAAGTCTGCGAAGCTCGCTCAATTCTTTTTTTGTAAGTTGTCCAGCGACAGTCTCAGACATGTCTTCACCACCTATTCATCTAGACAGTGTCGTTATACTCTTTTTGTAACGACATGAATTGTACTGCTAACGGAGTCGAATTGATAAGTCTAGAACTCTAATGGTGTCTTATGACCCGCGCCAGAGACCGGTTCAAACGACTGGACATCATTCTAGTCATTGTCTCTCTGGCAATCTTATCTCTGGCTCTCTTGACTTGGATGTCCGCAATGCCTATCGCTCGGGAGATAGTCTTCCTTGCTACAACCATTGCGCTTGTAATCTCACTCGTTCTCATTGTCAACGTGGCTATTCTCGTTGTCATTCGACTTCAGAGGAGGGTCTCTCATCTCGAGGAAATGATGACCAGCAATGGGACCAAAGTTTCCAGTCCTGAGAAAGTGGTGGTAGTTACCCTCTCAAATACTGAACGACGGATCATCAATCGACTCGAGGAAAACGAGGGCAAGATGACGCAAGACGAGTTACGACGAGCCACTGGTTTGAGCAAGTCCACACTTAGTGTCACACTCTCTACTCTTGAGCGTAAATCCCTGGTGAGCCGTAAGGAGAGTGGACGGACCAAAATCGTTGTCCTAGAACGAAAAGTGACACGCTGATATGCCTTATCGAACGGTCCTAAACTGTAATAACGCTCTATGAATCAAAATCGGGTCTCATAACTTCGTTTGTTTCTAACGATTGAACGGTTCACAGAAAACCCCTATTATACAATGTGTTTCTTCTTTTACTCGTGTTAAGATAATCGAGTTGAATTAACGATGAAAGCCAAGATACTCAAACTCTCTGTTTTTACGTTGTTGACCAGTCTGGCAATAACTGGAGTCGGGATGCAACTCCCACTTGTTCAAGGGAATCCGTTCATTCCCGGACAAATCATAGGTCCGTTTACCGAGATGCAACCTGGAATATATGTGGCCTGGGAATGGTGGAATGAGTCAGGAAGTGACTATTCAGGTCAGGTAGATCCAGTATATTATACTGATACAAACATAACAGCAACGGGTTATGAATACCTTGCAGAATACTATGTAGAAGACCGATTCGGAAATAATTACACCATCACTGAGAGCAGTTTCAACAACTGGTCTTCTGAATGGGCTTTCTCGCACCTTCTTGTTGTGGTCCTTCTCGATCCGGATGCCTCATACATGGCCTGGATGAAAGACCAAGGGAATGTCTCTGACCTGTGGAGTATATACTGGTGGCCCGAAAGTGAAGCTCTTTCTGGTGATGAAGTGTTCATCTACTCGTCTTTCTACTACAATGATTACAACAGCAGTTCCTACTACAGGGCTGAATATCAGTGGACTGATGGGAACGGTCTTCCAGTTGATGCAAACAGCATCATTCCTGATCTAGCTGAAGAATACCAGTGGGCATCGTACATGAATGAAACACAAGTGTATGACTACGACTGGGATTACTGCGGCTTCGGATATGATGTGAACGAGATGTTCAGGACTAACGACACAGAAGAGATGATGCAACATTACTTCTCTGGTCTGAGTACGTTCAATGACACAAACGACAACGGTCGAATGGACCTGGTCTATGACGAGGTCGAATATGATTGGAATGGGGATGGTGAAATTGACTGGGTCAGTACAGAGCTGAACCGAACTGCTTCCGAGCTGGTCTATGACTTCTACGCAGATAATGCTGAGGTGGGTGAGGTTGTTACTCCTTACGTCAATGCTGACAATCAGATTGAGTGGAGTGCAGAAATCGTCGATGTCCAAGGTAATCTCATGGAATATTACCCAATCAACGTCTATTTCTGTGAGATTTGGCCGCCCATTGGACCGGATCCTATTAACCAGGAGTCAGTCCCTGTGACCATTGATAGTCTTGAGCTTACCTTCAGGTTTGAAACCACCAATGAAGCGGCGGTCATCAAGATTGATCAGTACGTCGGAGACTTTACCGACCCAGATACTGGGCTCATCCCTGATGATTTGGAGGGTCTTGGACTCACACTGAACTATTGGAGCTCATTCTCCAGTTACACGATTGTTCCTGAGGTACCGGTTGATCCAATACCCGGTGACCCGACAGATCCAGTTGGTATCAATGGAACCGAAAACGAAGCGCCGCCCACCACCGAACCTTCGGAACTAGTATTCATTGATGCACCCTCAGATCTCAAAGAGACCTCAGAAGTGGTCGATGGATTCATCCGGTTCTCGGAGAATCAGACCCTTCGTTCAACAGTGGAGTTTGGTGGTACTTACATCTGGGGCAGAGATGGCTCTACCTATGATGTCGGGACTGTCTTCATGCCCATGTACTTCTATGATTACTCATACGGGGGACTTGCGACTGCAGCTGAATTGACATCTGCAGTTTCTAGCTATGGCTGGTGGCAGACGTCATACTATAGCTCCTGTTATGCGAACTGGGATGGCTACTCAATAACTCACGACCCAATCTTCTCAGTATTTCCGCTGATTACACCATCATCTGCAAGCGCCATCATTGACAGTATAATTGTTTCTTCCCTTGTTATTGGTGTCTTTGGTGTCGCAGCAATCTCTGTTGTGTGTGTGAGAATAAATAATGAGAGGAAAATGAAGTAATTGATACCGGGAGTGGTCTACCGCTCCCACCTTTTTTTGATGTCAGTCTAGAAATACAATGAGATTTTAGGTAGAATTCAGTATAGATTTGTGGAGCGATTATTATGAGTGGTAATCAAGATATCCTTCTCACAGCCAAGAGCGTACGAAAGTGGCGTGATATGGAGATTCGACTCTTATCAGAAGCTGGATGTGATGATCTTTCTTATCGTCCACGAACTAGAATGTCATCGTATGGTTGGGTCCTAGCTCACCAAGCTGCAATCTATGACTTCTCTTTGAATATGCTAATCAAACAAGGACCACCAATGAATTCTGAACTCTTTAATCTATATTCACCTGGTACAGCTGGAGATTGGATGGAAACCCCTCTTACTGAGATAAAGGAGTACTATGATGCATCTGAGAAAGATCTTCTTGATTGGGTAGAAAGAACAGAAACTACTGATTTTGAGAAAGTGATTGAAGAAGGGACTGCACCTTCATTCTTTATTGGAATGACTCATAGAGAAGTAATTGCGAATGCGTTCACTCATCTGAACTATCACACTGGACATCTGACCGCAATTCGGAAAGATTGGATGAGCACAAAATTAGAATGAGTTGAGGTCAACTATCTTTATTCTTGAAAAGAGGAGGAGTGATGACAGAGATGCCACCACCATGTCGCGGTGAAATTACTAAGTGTTCTGCTTCTCAGCTGCGTAGTAAACACATGTTTCTACACCTTCGCTAATCATTGTTCGTCTCCCACTCACAAAGGTCACTATGGTGCCAAAGAACAACGCTATGAAGTAGAAGATCATTCCCACACCAAGAGCGACAGTTGTCCCAATCATGCGTTCTGCAATCAAGAAAAGATCTGGAATCGCTATTCTGATCCAAGCTAGTGGAAATGTTCCCATAGCCGCAATGATTGCTCCAAGAATGATTCCTCCATACAACTTCTTTGGTGCGAGGGATAGTGGTTTGTCAACTGAAAAACCAGGTGCTCCTTCTACTTTCTCTCCCTTTATTGCGCTCACAATTTTGGAGAACGCTCCAGGAAGCATGAATGCTGTGAGTCTGAGATTCACGACAATCGTCATGAGTGCGAAACCGATACCAAGAAAGATGGTGACCATTCCGATTGCTTTTCCTGGTCTGACAAGTGGTCCATAAGGTCCAACCAATCCTGCTGAGAATAGCAGACCTAATACCGCAAAGGAGATCATCCACAGAAATCCGATAATGGCTAAGATTGGAACAAACCTTGTGATTGACAGACGTGATTCTATCTCTGGGACATCTATTCCTGCTGATTCAGCAACCGCTATACCTAGATTGACTCTCTGTGCTCGCAACCACTTGATGATGGTGAGGAGCCAGTAAGCAATAGAGAACAGCATTGTGCCTATTCCTATGAACATCCAATTCTCCCAAGTTGGCGTTGGAATTGCAATGAACAACCTAATGAAAGCAAGAGGAATGAGTCCTGAGGCGGTTATGATCATACCCAGGTATGTGAGCATCAAGGTACGTTTAGGGAACAACGCTTTGACGTTTCCTGGTTCTGACACTTTTCCTGTAGCGATTTGAACAAGTTTCCCGGGAAGAATCATAGCCTGTGTACTTAGATTCAACACTATTGTAGCAAGACCAAGTGCGATACCACCAATCAAGAAAGCAACACCAAGACCCTCAAGGGGCTCCGCGAATATCTCAAAGATGTGTGCTAGTCCTGTGTCAATTATTGCTACTTCAGCAGCCATCCATCCAACAGTGATCAGCACCGCTACTGCTTCAATCAATATTCCCAGAACCAGCAATCTCGTGAATATTCTGGCAAAAAGAGGTGGTTTTGTGTCCGGTGGTTTCAAATTGATTTTTTCTAGACTTGCACGTGCACTCTCACCTGTTGATACAAGGTTAACAACTATTGTGACAATTGCAAATCCTATTCCCAATTTGAGAATTCCAAGACCAAATAATGGCACAATCTCTGCATACGCATGCAAAACTGATTCTATTGCAGTTGCTGACAAGTAAGCTGCAGATGTTGTATCACCTATACCTGTTAGCTCTTCAATGGTGACTTGGTTGAGTACTCTCCAGAGACCAACGAAAAATGAAACCACGACGAGCAACATACCGACCATCAGTATTGTTCGATATCTCTTAACTAATCCATCCATCATAACTTCAACCCCATATCTAAAATAAACAAAAAGTTTGTACTCTGGCAGATCCAAAGGAGAATCCGTCAGAGTACTTACGAGTTTCTATTACTCCATTCATGCCATGGCAGGCATAGGCACTCCTGCAACTTCGAACGCCTTCTGGAGTCCCGCCATGAATGCTTTCTGCTTCTCTTCAGGATACTCCTTCACTGATGCAAATACGTACATTGTGTCTTCCTTATCGACATCTGCAGGAAGCTCAGCTATTGCTTTGGCTCTAGCAATCATCAAAGCCATTCTCTCTTCAGGTGAGAGGCTCATTACGGCCTTGATACGTACACCGTGGAAAGGACCTTTTTTCTTATCGTCAAGCTTGGAAATTGCCATAACCATGCCCTTCACAGACTGAATTCTCTGTTCGTCAGGTTGGCCAGCAATCATCTTGATTCTCTCAGTAATCATCTTCAGCTTTTGCTCCTCAGGGGCATCCGCTAACATTTTAATCATGTCTTCCATTAATAAATTCTCCATTAATGTTAATAATTTAACCATAGTTAATTTCTATATAAGTGTTTTCTTCATACAGTTTCCTTATTAGCTACAGCATGCATTAGAGAAAAGTCGCTGACTGATTTGGGGTCCGATTTGAGGTCTATATATGGCAAAGTATCGTTGTACTGTATGCAACTGGGTCTATAATGAGAGTGTTGAGGGAAAGCCATTTGCGGGTCTACCTCATTCATACACCTGCCCGGTGTGTGGAGCTCCCAAAACTGCCTTTGTTCCTGCGGAAGGTGCGAAAAGAGAGAGCGAAGGAGACACCACCGTTGCAGAGAAGATCATCGAGCAGCTTGTTGCCATAGGTGTAAGCAGAGTATATGGCATTCCTGGAACCTCAAATCTCCCATTAGTTAACGCTATTCGAACAAATGACAAAATCTCGTTCATTTTGACCCGGCATGAGGAAACGGCGGCATTCATGGCTGCAGCTCATGGTAAGATTACAGATGAATTGGGAGTCTGTATGTCCATTGCTGGACCAGGTGCTACGAATCTCATCACCGGTCTGATGGACTCAGCCACTGACCGAAGTCCTGTACTTGCCTTGGTCGGTCAGGTTCCAGAGGTGTATCTCGGCAGTGAAGCATTTCAAGAAATTGATCAAATTGAACTCTTTCGTCCCTTTTCAGAATATGCAGAAACTGTCGCAAGAGCAAATCAAGCATTGAAACTTACCATCATGGCTGCTAAATATGCACTAAAGAAACCAGGACTTGCTGTTTTGAGTTGTCCCACGGATGTTTTGGTTGACTCTCTTGACGATCCAATTATCGTTCCAAAAAGAAGACTCTTCAAGAGTCCTACTGTTTCACCAAAAGAGGAATTGGAATCTGCAGCTCAATTAATTGATAGTTGCAAACGACCAGTAGTGTTTGGAGGTTGGGGCTCAAGACATTCCGGAGAATTATTGGTCGAGCTCGCAGAGAAGCTAAAGGCTCCATTAGTCACAACATCGAGAGCCAAAGGAGTAGTTCATGAGACCCACAAGTATGCTCTTGGAGTACTGGGCTCGATAGGTACAAAGCATGCAGCACAAGCAATACGAGACTCCGAACTTATCATCATAATCGGTTCTGGGTTTAGACAGGCAAATCTGGTCCCTGCAGGAATCAAGATTCTTCAGATTGACAATGACCCAACACGTGTGGGGAAGACTTTCGATATAGATGTTGGACTAGTGGGAGATGCGAAAGAAGTTCTCAAGGCATTAATCCCATTAGTGAAGGAGAAACATGAAGATGAAGAGTTTCTTTCCAACGCTATGAAGATACGCGAACAGCACTTTAAGGAGCTTGAAGAAGAATCCAAGGATCACTCTTCTCCCATTAATCCTGGTTACGTTATCCAGGCACTGAAGAGGAATGTTAGTAAAGATGCGATTATCACAGTCGATGTAGGAGACCATACTTACTGGTTCTACAAGAAGTTCATCTGCGAAGGGCAGAGACCCTACCTTTGTGCAAACATGGCAAGCATGGGTTTTGGCTTACCTGCTGCATTATCTGCCAAGCTTGAGTATCCAGATAAACAGGTGATCTGTGTTTCCGGAGATGGTGGTTTTGCGATGCTCATGGCTGACTTCACAACAGCAGTACGAGAAAAGTTGGATATCACTGCGATTGTGTTCAATGACCAGAAGTTGAAGAATATCAAAAAAGAACAGCTTCGTGAAGGGTTCCCAGAGTATGGTGTTAGTTTTCCAAACCCGAACTTCTCAGAGTTTGCAGAGTCATGTGGTGGTCATGGAATTAGGGTAGAGAAAGCTGAGGATCTAGATACAGCTCTAAGAGAAGCTTTTGATTCTCCTAAACCATCGATAGTTGAGGTCATTGTAGACCCAGACAAGATGGCTGCATCAACAAAGAGAGTGGAATAGTCAAACCTCATTTGTACAGATTGATCCAAGAAGCGAAGAAACATGTCCTCTGATTCAATTCGAATTTTGATTGAATCATACTCCCCGAATTCGGGGAAAAAGCATTGGAACTTTCTTTTGATACTCTTGATACTCTTCGCCGAATTCTCTGATCAATTCAAGCTCTTCCTTCCGACAGAGGATATAGTTGATGACAATCACTAACGGAGCTACAAGGAGTGAGTAGTATGCCGAGAGAAGAAAAGAAGCTCCGAAATGGGCAAATATTGCTCCCAGATACTGTGGATGCCTCACTCTGGAGTATACTCCGGTCGAAATCACGCGGTCAACTCTATGAGTTTCTGCTGCTTTGAGTCCCATCTCAGTTACCCCCTTAATACCTAGATATGCTCCAGGAAGAAGAAAACCTATGGAAATAGCAAGATGAACAATTGGAATCCTCAGCCAAAGGTAACCAAAGGCCAACATAAAGTGAATGTCCCAGATTTGGATTAAGAAATTCTCCTGAGGAGAAATCCAGAGTCCAAACAGGAAGAGGAAGAATCCCCATCCTGAGGTCATGCCAAGAGCGGCCCCAATCTTGAATCCTTTCTCTTTTCCAAACCTGGCGTCGAGTTTTGTATGTTCAACTGAGAGAAAATGTATTGGAACTACAACAATAATACCCATGACCGAGAGTAAGAACCAGAAACTCATTACTTACCAGTGTGCACACTAAGATATCAATCTAATCTTAAAACAAGTAAGGGGGAGATATCTCTCTCCCCTTGGTTCTCATGTGTCAGATATGAAGAATTACTTCACTGCACCTACTATTAGGAGCACAACACCTAATCCTAAGAGGATCAGCATGAGCTCTGAAAATAGGTACCCAGCCAAGTCAATTGAATAGATTCCTAGCATGTAGAAGTAAGATACATACGCGCCGAGACCGATCATCGGCATGAGTAGTGGGAGAATCCCCACTATAATCAGTATTAGTCCGAATAATGCTAAACCTTTTCCCATTTGTGTCAACTCTGGAAGCTTGATTATGCTGCAATGGAAAGGCCCTATTTATGCGTCTCTATTGATTTTAGGACTGAATATATTACAATAGGTCCTTCAAGTTTTCAGTTGCCGCCTGAAATTGGCAACAAAGATGAGTTCACAAAATTCTCGAGATTTTCTCTGACTTCTTCAATTCTCTTAAGGTGTTTCTTGGTAGTTTTTGAATACAGACTGGTGACAACCTTCTTCTGTTTCCCTTCATCATCCAGTTCCCACCTACCTATGACAACACCATTCACCCAGATTGTAGGTCTCACTTCTCCAGTCTGCCTGGTTCCCGGGCTAGGCATGACTCTCGGTTCATCAAGTTTAGTGGGCCAATAGTGTCTTTTGTCAGCTGGTGATATTTTGTGTTGAATCTCTTCAGGAATGAATCGACTTCTGTCTATGAATGCTTTCAGGAAATGGTCCTCGTAGGGAAGGAACCATACTGGCTTGTTAGTTGGTGGTTCCACCGAGGAGGCAATATCCAAATCTGAAGTAGACATATACTTCTCTGTGCCCTCAACACTGACGCTCACAACGGTGTCACCCAAGTCCTGAATGGCATTCTTCACTGTTGTCTTGGTCTGTTTGAACCACCACGCTGTATCTTCCACTGACACTGGTCCAAAGAGGTCGATATGATGCATGATTAGTTGCGAAATAGCTTCCTTCTCATCAATCAACTCAAGTTTGATTCCTTCTACCCACTTGTCGAGTAATGCATAGGAGGTGAGATTACTCCGAGCGTGCTTTGCTTTTGCCCGAACCACCTCTCCTCGACCCATTAGCATGAGGAGTGCAGAACGAACATTTTCCCTGACCTCTGGTATAATTTTCTTTAATTCCGATGTTCGTAACGGTCCGTCCTGAAGGGCTGAACTGACTTGCCCAAGCAAGTCCTCAATTTCTCTGTCAGTGAGGAGATCCATCTTTCTATACTTGTCAGTTCGATATGCTTTGAAAAGAGCAGGTCCTGTCGCACTGATTATCAGCGACAAGTTCTCTACATGCATCACATGGATAGTAGTCCTAAATGCATGAGTCCTCACAATCGCTCTACCATTGTCAATTGATTCAAACACTGATTTTACGTCATAATCTCCAAGACGTGCCCACGCAGATAGATAAGGTGTCCAGTAATCGGTTGAATGTAGAGCAAGCTGAGACTTTGCCATTGAATAGAAATCTGATGTCTTCTCATCCAGAAGGAACTGCTTTCTCAATTGATTCCAGTGCAACTGTTCAAACGATACGTCAGACAAGGGATGGTCCTCAACCAAACTTGAAGAATAGTTTCCTTTTAGCGTATACCGTATAATCTATTCGAAACCAGTAATGATACTTTTCTATTGAGATTGTTCATCAAGAATCTGATCTTTGAAGTCCCTGTAGTATCTCTCTGCAAATACTCTTTATTCATCTCATTTTATCTTGGAAGGAGATCTCGGGTTTATACGCTGGAGGCCACTCAGGTTCATTATCAAGCACACTCTCAACCTGCTCGAGTGTATCCTTTGAAAGGGTCACATCGGACGCTCCCACATTATCTATGACATGCTCTGGTTTGGTTGCACCCACGATCGCTGATGAAACCTCTGGACGCCTGAGAATCCATGCGAGCGCTAGCTGCCCAGTCGTGATATCCAATGACGTTGCAATCTCTGTGAGCTTTCTCGTCTTTGACAGATTTGCTTCATTGAGGTACCGGTTCATCCAGGACGACGTTGCTCCTCGACTTCCTTCAGGTATTCCGTCATTATATTTTCCAGTGAGAAGCCCCTGAGCTAGAGGACTAAAGACAGTGAAGCCCATCCCATGAGTCTTAGCTACTCTCATTATCTCAAGTTCTATGTATCTGGAAAGCATGTTGTAGGGAGGCTGTTCAACTATCGGTTTATGAGCTCGATATTCTTTCGCCACAGCATTAGCCCGTTCGAGCTGAGCCGCTGTCCAGACCGATGTCCCCCAGTGTCTCACTTTCCCCGCCTTGATCAAGTCATCCATAACCATGACTGTTTCTTTCACTGGTGTCGTATGGTCATATCTGTGTAGGAAGTAGATGTCGATATAGTCCATGTTCAGACGACTGAGAGTATCTTCGATGGCATTCATGATGTTCTTTCTGCTGTTGCCCCAGTCAGTGATGTCCTTACTTGTTGGCCAGAACACCTTGCTTGATACTACGAGATTCCGTCTGCTGACATTCTCATCTCTGAAGAACTGTGCAATTACTTCTTCCGCCTTTCCACCTGCATAGATCTCTGCTGAGTCAATGAAGTTGACTCCAAGGTCCAGTGCTGTGGTCATGCACTTCTTGGCCATCTCGTTCTCAACTGACCCACCATATGTGAGCCATGATCCAAGAGAAATCTCACTTACTTTCAGTCCGCTCTTTCCTACCTTTCGATATCTCAATTAATCATCTCCAATTGTCTGCGATGTAGAAATGAACCATCTTTCCTATTAATTGACTCATTCACATTTTAACGATT
>Ga0255052_10002525_pt1 | contig 13142 bp, 9 predicted proteins | sample JV7_2_21_MG_FD_188632 | JGI IMG/M metagenome (GOLD analysis project Ga0255052, IMG submission 188632) | Seawater microbial communities from Jervis Inlet, British Columbia, Canada - JV7_2_21 | ecosystem: Environmental > Aquatic > Marine > Inlet | place: Canada: British Columbia | collected... | reverse complement strand
GCTCTTTGAGCACCTCATGCAGTGGGGATTGAATTTGGTTGCGTGCCGATTTGTACTGGTAGAAAGGCCAATGCATCGCGTAGGTGTGACCCAGAGCCTCCGGAATACGCGCCTCGATATAGGCTTGCTCGCGCTGCACCGGATGATGGCGGCGCACGTCGCACTCCCAGATATCACCCGATGGGTGGCCGTCGATGACCCAGTCCGCCATCACTTTTCCGGCACCGCCTCCAGTGCCAATACCTTTGGAATTAAGGCCGCAGGCGACAAAAAAGTTATCCACCTCGGGCGTCGGTCCCAGCAGATGCAGATTATCGGGAGTGAAGCTCTCAGGACCATTAAAGAAGGTGCGTATACCCGCTTGCTCGAGAGCGGGCTGGGTCCGAACTCCCCGCATCAGGTACTCCTCGACATCGTCGATGCCGCAGGGAAATTCGTCAAAACTGAAATCCTCGGCGATGCGATCCATGGGGCAACCGCGGGCATTGTGCTCGAACCAACCCACGATCATCTTGCCGGTTTCTTCCTTGAAGTAGACGCCCTGGTCGAAATCTCGCAGCACTGGGCGATGACTCAGTCCGTCTATGTCGTCCGTCACTATATAAAAGTGTTCACAGGCATAGAGCGGCAGATCGACGCCAATTTTTGCGGCGATATCCCGTGACCAGAGCCCCCCGGCCAACACGACCTTGTCGGCCGCAATCGAGCCCTGCCCGGTCTTGACGCCCACCGCTTTGTCGTCCTCAACCAGAATATCTTCCACCTTGACATCCTGGATCACCTGGGCCCCGTGCATGCGGGCACCCTTGGCCATGGCCATGGTGGTATCGACGGGGTTGGTCTGGCCATCTTTCTCGATATAGAGAGTTCCCAAAATGCCATCGACATCAACCTCCGGGTAAAGCTCGGCCAAACGTTCGTTGTCGATCATCTCGGATTCAACCCCGAAAACGCTGGCCATGGAGGAAGTCCGGCGCAGCTCTTCCAGCCGCTCGGGCGTTCGGGCCAGAGAGAGGCTGCCAATGCGGCGGTAACCCGTGGCTTGCCCGGTCTCCTCTTCCAGGGACGCGTAGAGTTCATGGCTGTACCTGGCCAGACTGGTCAGATAGGGAGTCGGCCAGAGCATGCTGACGAGACCGGGCGCATGCCAGGTGGTGCCGCAGGTAAGCTGTTTACGTTCCAACAGCACCACATCGCTAATGCCGCGTTTGGCCAGATGATAGGCGATGGAGCAGCCGATGATGCCGCCGCCGATAACAACGACCTGTGCCCTGGATGGGAGTTTTTTCTTATCTGTCATGCCGGCCGTTCCCTCAATTTTCTTGACCGATACCTGTTATTACCATTAGGTTCCCGTCCGCCGTACATTGCCACCTTCCCTACATGGCGGTAAGCCCTCTCCTTAGCCCTCGACAGCGCCGTCAAATAACGGGCGCAGTCTCGCTACACCTTCACGAATATCGTCTTCGTTGTAGTGAGCGAAGCTCAGGCGCATAAAGTTGGCCAGTTGCCCTGTGCTGGAAAACAATGTCCCGGCCTGGAATCCGGTTTCGAGATCACGTGCTTTTTCCCTCAACGGCGCGGTGTCGACGGACGAGTCAAAACGCAGCCAGAAAAAGTATCCGCCATCCGGTCGTGACCATTCGGCGAGCCCATCGAAATGACTGTGCAGAGCTTCATCCATTGCCTCGACTCTGCCACGATAAGCACTGCGTAATTTTTCGAGGTGCGAGTCGAGCAGTCCATTGTCGAGCGCATTGCGAACGATCAGCGAGCTTATGTGATTGATGCTCCCGCCGCTGTTCAAAAAGCCGGTGGCCAGGACCTGTTCCCTTGGTACAGCGGACGTTTGAATCCAGCCAAGGCGCATGCCCGGTGCGAGAATTTTCGAAAACGAACCCAGCGAAACGACATTGTCACTGGCGGTCATCGTGCCGTAGGCTTGTGGCGGCGTGTCATAGTAATAGAGAAGCTGATAGGGCTCATCCGCAACGATTCGAAAATCATGTTCCTGCGCCAGCCCGACAATCTGCCGCCGCCGGGTTTCAGTGGAACAACGCCCGGTGGGATTGTGGTAACTCGGAATGGTGTATACAAACGCCGGCTTAACCTGTGCCAACGCCTGCTCCAGCGCATCGATACAGGGCCCATCATTGTCCATTGGGATGCCGACGATATTCAGGTCATGGTCGCGAAATATCTGAAATGCCAGATAGTAGCTAGGCTCCTCAACGAATACCGTGTCGCCGGGATTGGCAAAGACCGTGGACACCATATCGAGTGCCTGTGAATTGCCGCCGGTAACGATCAAGCTTTCAGATGCCGCGACCGAACCGTAGTTTTCGCTCAGAAACGCAGCCAGCGAATCGAGAAATCCCGCGTCGCCCTCGGTCACGCCGTAGTTCAGTTCGAGCGGATGTGCGTTGGCAAAAAAAGATTCGCTGGCCTGTCGCACGAGGTCAACCGGGAGCAGATCGGCAGAAGGTTGACCGATGCCGAGGTTAATAGTCCCTGGCGGCGGTGCCCCGTCAAAAGTTACCAGTCCTTTCACCAAAATATTTGCTCAGCTCGCCGCAGAATGAACGTATTTTCGAACTTTTGCGTGCTCGCCGTCCAGAAAATTTCGAATATTTCTTGCCGATACTTTGCGATTTTCGACAATCGACGCGTCGGAATAAAATGCGACGTGCGGTGTAAGAATGACGTTGCTCCGTCCGGTCAGCTGTGATGCGTTGAGATCCGGAGACTCATCGGCCAATACGTCGAGTCCTGCCGCCGAAATCTGCCCGCTATCGAGCGCCAGCAGTAACGCCTCTTCATCGATTAGTCCACCGCGTGCGCAGTTGATCAACAGAGGTTGCTTGCGCATGGATTGAAACGCATTGTGGTCGATTAGCTTTTCGTTTTCTGTGGATAGACTGCAGTGCAGACTAATAATGTCCGATTCCGCAAAGATCTCGGTCAGATCGCAAAGTCTGACGCCAAGATCGGACGCGGCGTTAATATCACCGTATGGATCATGGGCGATCATTACCATTCCAAAACCATGCGCCCGGCGCGCAACCGCCTGACCGATCTTGCCGAAACCGACAAGACCGAGCGTCATATCGCACAAACGGCGCAGCCCTGAGACCGAATCGTATTGCCAGCGGTTTTCTTTTTGCACCTGATCATGATATTCAGGCAGGCGACGACACAGGCTGAGCAGCAGAAGAATCGTGTGGTCCGCAACCTCATCGGTGCAATACTCATCAATTGCACAAACGCTAATGCCGGCATCGGCTGCTGCATCAAGGTCGACACAACTGTAGCCGGTCGCCGCGACAGATATCAGCTTGCATCGACGTAGCTTTTCGATGACTGATCGGGTCAGAGGCGCATACGCGGTCAGTATGACGTCGGCGTCACGACACGCAGCGATCAAAGCGCGCTCATCACCAACATCTGTATAACGCACGATATCGACGTCCGCGCCGAGAATAGAGGTTTCGACATTTAGATCGCAGCTAGCGCCTTCTGGTGTTTCGGCGACAACTACCGTAATCGTGCTGAGCATGATGGCTCATTACCTTTTCTTAAACCCAAAAAGTATAGCAGCGACTAGAAAAACAGCAGGCAGCGGGTTTCAATGCTTTCGCGTGGCGGTGCGTCTTCAGGAGCAGTCGGGTCTTCGAACGACGAATGAATCGTAAAGCGAGTACGCCCGTCAGTTGCTGAATCAAAAGTCTTGAACAGCAATGCCTCGTCCATTTGCATTTTGGGGAAGTAGTACCAGCGATGCTGCGAGTCGTGCAGAGCGACCTGAAGTTCGCCAATACGGTCCTCGGCCCGCCGTTCGACAGACACCAGGTCGTCGGGCCTCACTGTCGTTGCATCGCACAACACGAGCGGGTGGTTATAAATGGGCCCGGCGATCGACCGCCATACGTTAACGATGGCGAATCGCCGCTGCAAAAGATTTTCCGCTTCTTTCGGGTCCTCGGCGAAGTGGTCACGCAGTCGCTTGACGCCGGAGGCCGCGGTGTAATCGTTGTGAACGATATCGGCGGTTTCGCGAATGTTCTTTTCACGTTGTTTCTGAATAGACGATGAGCGTCGCGTATCGTCAAAGATTTCAACGCGTGCCGCGCTGCTTATCTCCGTCAGTAGCGATTTCACCTCTGCGTGGTAAGTCGACTGGATTTTCGAATCGTCATAGAAATCGTCTACGTCGGTTTTCTGAGAGACCAGTTGAAATCCCTCGACATCCAGACTGGTAAAGGGCATGTCATGACGAGCATCATGAACACTCACTTCCCGCATCGTGAAATTACCCACGTGATCCGTCGCATCACCGCCACCTTTGGAGGGAATGTAGACGAGAGGCTCATCGAGATTGGCCAGAAATTTGAGATGCGCTTTGATGGGCTCAGCTTACATCGATCCGATCTTGTGCCGCAGCTTCTTTTGCGAATTCGCCAGCCATTGTATCTGGTCAATAGCCGGCTAAACTGCTGTCCATGCCACACAAGAACCGCATCGAGCTGCACCTGCTGGTCGAATCACCTGATGATCATCCAATTGTTCTGCTGCAGCAGGCGAGCGGACTTTCAAAACAACGAATCAAGATGGCGATGACCCAGGGTGCCGTATGGGTGACCCGGGGTCGCAAGACCCAGCGATTGCGGCGTGCGAAACGGACCTTGCGAAAAGGCGATGAACTTCATCTGTACTACGACGCAGAAATTCTGGCCGAGATACCTGCGGAGCCGACACTGATCGCGGACGTTGGTGCGTATTCGGTGTGGCACAAACCTTATGGCCTGCGCTCACAGGGTTCGAAGTGGGGCGATCATTGCACGGTAGCGCGCTGGGCCGAACGGCATCTGCAACCGGAACGCCCAGCTTTTACCGTTCATCGGCTCGACAGAGCTGCCAATGGTCTGATCCTTGTGGCTCACTCGAAGGGCATGGCGGCTGCGTTATCGGACCTGTTCAAAAATCGGACGGTGGAAAAGCGCTATCGGGCCACGGTGGCAGGTGACTTTTCCCTGCAGCGGAATCCGCTTCGGGTTGAGCAGCCAATCGACGGCAAAGATGCGCTCAGTGAGTTTTCACTAGTGAGTGCGGATGACGAGCAGTCGATTGTAAGTATTCGCATTGAAACCGGGCGCAAACACCAGATTCGGCGGCATCTTGCAGCTTTGGGTCATCCAGTCGTCGGCGATCGTTTGTACGGCACGGGAGAGGAGGATGGCGTGGATCTGCAACTAACCGCGTGTCTGCTGGGGTTTCATTGCCCGGTCAGCGACAAGCCGGTCGAGTATCAACTGCAAGGCTAGCGGCTCTTACCCCGCGATAACTCGACAGCGACTTCCGCTGCGACACGTGCATTATTGAGAACGAGCTGACTATTGGCCTCGAGGCTTCGGCCCCCGGTGCGCTCGGCAATGCTCGCCAGCAAGAATGGCGTGGTGTCCTTGCCCGTAATGCCCTGCTGTTGCATCTCGCTGATGGCTTGATCAATGACGCCATCTATCTCGTCATTGTCGAGGGCGTGCTGTTCGGGAATCGGTACTGCGACCACCATGCCACCATCGAGGCCAATGTCCCACTTCGTCTGCAGGGCAGCGGCAACGTCGGCGGCTGTATCGACACGGTAGTCAACGGCAAAGCCACTGCTGCGTGAGTAAAAGGCGGGCAGGGTATTCGTCTCATATCCGACAACGGGCACACCCCTGGTCTCGAGGTATTCGAGCGTCCGACCGATATCGAGTATCGACTTAATGCCCGCACACACGACTGCCACATTGCTACGGGCGAGTTCTTCCAGATCCGCTGAGATATCCAGCGTGTCCTCAACGCCCCGATGCACGCCGCCGATTCCACCCGTTGCAAAGACATGGATACCGGCCATGGCAGCGATAATCATCGTGGCGGCGACGGTGGTTGCCCCATCCTGCTGGCGCGCGATGATGAATGGCAGATCACGGCGACTGCATTTCACAACGTCGCTGCCTGGCTCGCCAAGATGTCGAATCTCGTCGGGCGACAGCCCGACTTTCAGGCGGCCATCGAGAATGGCGATTGTGGCGGGAACGGCGCCGCCGTCACGAACCATTGCCTCGACTGCAGTGGCCGTTTCTACATTTCTCGGGTACGGCATGCCGTGACTGATGATGGTTGATTCCAGTGCAACAACGGCTTCGCCGGCAGCAAGCGCCGTAGCCACTTCGGGCGTGATATCCAGATAATCGCTGGGCTTAACCGGCACCTTGTGTCTCCAAGAGCTGGTTAACGGCGGCAACGGACAGGGCAGGGCTACTGGTCGCCCTGTGCGACAGGGTGATGTCGGCAGCCGCTAGTGCAAATTGTGTGGATTCTTCGAGGGGCCAGTTTTTCAGCCAGGCGTAGGCAAGCCCGGCGAGAAACGCGTCGCCTGCGCCGCCTGCATTGTGAATCTGTCGCTGCTTGCGATTCAGTTTTTTTACACCATGAGCATTGTTGCTGCTGTAGAACACACCTTGCTCACCGCGTGTGACAAATAGTCGCTCGACACCTTCGCCATGAAGTTGGTCGGCGATTTTTTGTAATTGGAGTTGTGTGCGAGCGTCCAGACCGGTGAGTGCTTCGACTTCGATAGCGCTCGTCTTCAAGGTGTGAATGGCATGTAGATACGGCTTGATGCGCGGCGCCTTGATGGTCGACACGGTGTCGGCAAAGATCGGAACATCGGCCAGAGAGTCGCTCAGCCAGGCGAGGGCATCAGCAGAAAGATTGCAGTCGACGATCGCGAGCGACGACTGATTAAGCATTGCGTGTTGTGCTTGCAGTAATTCCGCGCTTAATTGGTCGATGACACTCATGTCGTTGATGCCGACCAGCATGTCACCGCTATCGTCAAGCACGGACAAGTAAGTCGAAGTTGCTGCGGATGCGATCAAGTGCACGTATTGCATGTTGATGCCGGCGTCGCGGCAAAGACGCATCAGCATTTGCCCATGATGGTCGTTGCCGATGGTGGAGATCAGACGGCAGTCAATGCCGAGCCTCGCCAGATTCTCCGCAACATTTCGTGCAACGCCGCCGGCTGACATATGCACGCTGCCCGGGTTCGAGTCGTTGTGCCGTAATGATTGATATGACTTGCCATGGATGTCGATGTTGGCACCACCTATGGCGGTGACGAATTGTGCATCGCAGGGTACTTTTTGTTCACGGCTGGACATATAAAACAAATATTAGGCTGGAGAAATCACTCCCAGGGGAGAGCGTTTAGTAATCGCCGAGAAAAATACCTAACGAAGGTCTGGTAAGGCTCCAGGTTTCGGTTCGATCTGGAGCGATGCATTACGCTTTGAGTTCGCCGTGGTTTAGTCCGCCTTTCAACACGACGGTCTGAAAATCCTTCTGATTCAGTATGAAGGCCGCCGTTGAACTGCGCCGGCCCGTATCACAACAGACCACGTATTGTGTTCCGGGATTCAGGCTATCGAGCTTATGACGAAGAAGGTAAAGCGGCACGTTCACTGCACCGTCCTTATGGGAGACCTTAAATTCAGTCGGTAGGCGGACATCGAGCCATTGACCGCCTGCGGCGACTACTTTGTCCGCTTCATCATGATCGAGCCACTCAAGCATCGGTTCAATCAGAAGATCCTGAAAGTCTTTTTTACCTAAACGCATCAACATGCCGTCCGTTTGCATGGTTATTGTCGCGTTGCGCTGTTCCTCTGAGATCAACGCCTCTTCACCGAATGTGTCGCCGACGCCCAACTCAGCTAATTTGATGCCCTCCTTGTTCAGAGGAGTCTCGCGCGTGACGTTGCAGCGGCCCTGATTGATGACATAGAAATAATCGCCCTCTTCCCCCTGCTGAATAACGATGTCTCCTGCTTTGTAGTTGACCTGCTTCAGGCGCATGAACATCGTCTGAATATTCGCCGGCGGTATCTCCTGGAAAGCTTTGATCTGAAGGAGGGCGGTCATCCAGTCGCCGGTCTCCTCATCCTGCTCGTCCTTAAAGTCACCGACTTGGTATATACCGGTCTGATCCCAGGTCAATGTCACATCCAGCAATTCACTGTCTATGCTGATATATCCAACCTTGTCCACGGCGACGGCAGTCTGATGGCGTGGCAATAAGGGTGCGATCGGGTAACGTGCTTGCTCCGTTCCACCCACGATGGTCTGAACGACTTTGTCGCCTTCCTTGAGTTCTATTTTTCCGGACAGCACATAGAACGCGCGCTTTTCGGTGTCGCCCTGCTTGAATAACGTCTGGCCGCTATTTGCTTCAAATAATTCGATCTTCTCGAGCAATGTAGCGAGAGTTTCCTTCTTCAGCCCGCTCAGTGGCGAGAGGGTCCTGAGTTGTCTAGTGTCGAGATTGTTAGCCATCGAGGTTGGATTTTCCTATCCCGGATGAGCTCCGGTCCCGGGTGCGTTGGAGTCTATCATGAGGTGAGCGTTCGCTCATGACCGCTTTACACGCCCAAGCAGTCGTTGAGGTTTAATCGATTCGGACGGTGTCTGTTTTACGCTCCATTCTCAGGCTTTCGCGGTACTGCTTTGTGGCGCTGGTTCAGACGGCGCTTCTTCTGCAACATCCGGGCGCAACAATACGCCTATCTCCAGCCGTACTCGGCGACCAATGGACGATGTCTGCCCGTCCGTTTCGACGTATCGCTTCCAAGGCCGTATTTTTCGAGTTCTTCGGACGCAAGATGCTCGGTGTCAAGAATGAAGCCCGAACGCATTTCGAGAGAGTCCGGACAGTAGAACTGAAAATCGAGAATACCGTTAGGAAAGGGCATACCGCGACCATCCCATGTCCAGTTCGCGTCGCTGTCGGGATGAGAGAGCTCCGCAGCGCTCAGGTTTTCACGACAGATACGATAGGGTTCAGTCAATATTGCCGCTGCCGCAAAACCATTGACGAGATTAAAATCTCCGGCGATAAGCAGACCGTCCACAGTTGTGCGCTCGAGAACTTGCTCGATGAGTCGGCGAATTTCGCGCGCCTCAACCTGCCGTCGGTACTCCGGCCAGTCGTCGGGGCCATCGCCACAGCACTGCAGATCGATAACTACGGTCAGAAGGCGTCGACCGTTGGCGAGTACGATGGCCGCGTTCACGGGGATGCCGTCATCCATGCTGAAATCCGAGAACGATCTTTGCCGGGAAGACATGTGCTCGAGGATGTAACGTCGCTCGTCGTCGGGATACGGAATCATCGATGAAAATTCCGGCACCGCTTCCTGCGCTGCACGACTGGCGATCACATCGCGTTGGCGTCCGCCACTGAGGCCGAAGTTAACGTGCCAGGCCTCATTCTCGTCGGGATGCAGGGCCGCAAGAGCTGTGTGCAAATCATTGACATCGGCTGATGGAGACACTTCATCAAGGAGCACGATGTCGGGGTCGGCCCAACGCAGCAGAGTGTGAAATTCCCTGGGCTCCGCCTCGAACGCATCGTCGGATATATTCCAGGACAAAATTCGCATGGTTGCGCCGCCAGCAGGGCCCTCGTCCGCTAGAGCCAATGCGCTCACAAAAGCGAACATCAGTACTATCCGGCAAAGTCTGATGACTGTCCTCATCCGGACATTCTACCCGTTGGTAGAATTGCTTTCGATCGCTCCCAACGTACAATCAACCGCTGATATTGGCACATAGCCATGGGGGTAGTCGTTGAGCTTCTTTGACGAACTAAAGCGCCGTAATGTTTTTCGGGTTGGCATCGCCTACCTGATTGGCGCATGGCTCGTTATTCAGGTCGCCGATATTGTGCTGGAGAATATCGGAGCGCCCACCTGGGTTATGAAGGTGATCATGCTGGTTACCGCTCTGGGATTCATCATTGCGTTGTTTTTCTCCTGGGCTTTTGAGGCGACGCCGGAAGGCATCAAGCGCGAGTCCGAGGTCGACCGTTCCAAATCCATCACTCCTGTCACGGGTCGCAAGCTCGATCGGTCCATTATCGTCTTGCTCGTCGTTGCCCTGGCCTATTTCGTGTGGGAATCCCGCATTTCGAGTCGAGCGCCGGTTAGCGTATCGGCAGATGCCTCTGTGGCCGTACTCGCCTTTGAGAACATGAGCCCCGATCCCGAAAATGCCTTTTTTGCGGAGGGTATTTCGGAAGAGATCCTCAATGTATTAGCGGCAGTCGACGGCCTGCGTGTCGCCTCGCGAACATCTGCATTTTCGTTCGCGAATTCCAACACGCCGATTCCGGAGATTGCCTCGCAACTGGATGTTGCACACGTGCTCGAGGGCTCAGTGCGCAAGCAGGGCATGCGAGTACGGATAACCGCGCAGTTGATCGATGCCACGAATGACACCCACCTGTGGTCCGACACATACGACCGGGATCTCGACGACATATTCGCTGTGCAGGAAGAAATCGCCGTCGCAATTTCAGACGCTCTGATGGGTGCGTTAGGCATGGAGCAGGTTGCCGTTGCCGTACCGACGAACGACATGGCGGCGTATGAGTTGTTTCTGCGCGGCAGACAACAGTTCTACACACGGGGCTTTGGTCCGCTCGAGGCTTCCATTGCGGATCTGGAATCAGCCGTGGCTCGAGATCCGGAGTTCGCCGAGGCCTGGTCCTTCCTGGCAGCGAGTCTCAGAACGATTACGGGATACACAAAGATGACCGCAGTCGAAGCTACCAATTTCAAGCAACGTTCCGAAGCGGCCGCCGCGCAGGCACTTAAACTCGATCCGACGCAGGCGTTGGCCGTCGCAACTCAGGGCCAGAATGCAGTACAACATGATCGCGGTAAGGCGCTGGACCTGCTCGATCGTGCGGTTGAGATGGCGCCGGATAATGCCGGGATTCTGATGTGGGCGGGCGATGAACTCTATATTACGGGCGCTTATCTGGACGAGGCATTGCCGTTGCTGGAGCGGGCCTACCGATTGGACCCGCTTTCCGGAATCAACAACGGCGTGCTTGGCATCGCATATCTGGCCACCGGCCAACGTGAACTCGGCTACCGGCATATACGCAGGGCAAGTGAGCTCGGTTGGCCACATGGGGCGACGAGCATGGCGCTGGATTTGTATTTTCGTGGCGAGATTGATGCGGCTATCGAAGCAGATCGGGCTTTCTGGCCGACCAACGAGGCAAGTTGGAGCGATGTCGAGAAGTTATCGTGGGACATCGAGAATCGTGTCTTGCGAGGCGAGCTTACTTCGGATGAGCTGGCCGAGTTGGGTGCGAGCGCCGGAACTGACGAAACAATTGGCTGGAGTGTTTTCTATTACCACATTCTTGGTGATTACGACCGCATGTTCGACGAGTGGCTGGCGATAGAGTCGGACTTCGAGTTTCTGTTCCGCGAGGTGTACATTCCCGGCGGCCGGCAGGCGATGGAGCATCCGCGCATGCTCGACGTTGCCGAGAAGCAATTACTGTTCCCGGTATGGGAAACGAAAGGCTATCCGTTTGGCTGCGCAAGGGTCCAGGACGACATTGGCGATCATTTGAGCTGTCCAAACTGGCCGGAGTAGAGACTCGGGATCCAACGCGCGGGGCGCCGTGAATTTATTCGAAAAGGCACAACTACTTGCACACATTCTCCGCTGGCGACTGACCTGGGATCGGCGTGATACCGCTTATCTGCCGCCGGAGCCATTAGCGGCTAAGTTTCGGTCCGCGCGTGCGGCTGCGAATATGATTGCCGATGACGCCTGTGTTATTTCCTGCGGAATTTCCGGCAATGCGCGTTGTTCTATTTTTTTCTGGGCCCTGCGCGAGCGCTTTGAACAAAGCGGCTATCCGCAAGGGCTCACCTGGATTTCAGTCGGTGGCCAAGGTGGTCGTGGTCGCGCACCGGGCACAGTGGAAGAAGTTGGGCTGGACGGTCTCGTCACACGGTACATCGCCGGGCATACCGAAACGGCAAAGTCGCTGTTGCGGCTCGCCGATGCCGGACGGCTCGAGTTACACACACTGCCACAAGGTGAAATGATTCAAGTCATCGAGGCGCAGGGGCGTGGCGAGAAATCGGTACGTAGTCGTACCGGAATTGGATCGTTTCTGGATCCTCGTGTTGGACGTGGCTCGCCGGTATCGCCGAACGCGATGTCCCAGTTTGCGCATGCGGACGGCGATGAAATCGTCTATAGCATGCCGGCAATTGATGTTGCTTTGTTTAACGCGCCGTATGCAGATCGCGACGGCAACATCTACTTTCACAACGCGGCAACGATTACGGAGAACGTCGAAGCGGCTCGCGCCGCGCGGCAAAACGGTGGGTTCGTACTGGTGTCAGTCTCCGGTTTGATCGATCACGACGAATCCTCGATTGGGCTGGCGGCCGACGAAGTTGATGTCGTCGTCATTAATCCACGTAATGAGCAGACCGGGTCCGTTGCGCAACACAGGCACTGGAGCATGTTTACAGCCGGTGCCAATGTCGATGTGCACGAGGCAGCTTCACGACTCGGCTTTATCAACAAAACGCTGGGGATTACGCCACGCCGTAGCGCGCTCGATCACGCGCTGGCAAGGCTCGGCGCAGCAACTTTTACGGAAAACGTGGAGCCCGGTGCTACGGTCAATATTGGTGTGGGCCTGGCAGAGGAAGTCTGCCGCGAGCTCTACACAAGTCGTGTGCAGGAGGGGATAACGTTTACGACCGAGTCAGGACCCTATGGCGGATTGCCGGCATCGGGCATTTTCTTCGGTGCGGCAATCAACCCGCTACGACTTGAATCCTCCGCCTGGATGTTTGCTCACTATCGCGAGCATCTCGATGCGGCCATGCTCGGTTTTCTGCAGCTCGACTCGGCCGGCAACATCAATCTCTCCAATCGCGGACCCCGCATGTTGGACTATGTCGGCCCGGGCGGAGCGCCGAGCATAATCGAAGCGGCCAACACGGTGCTGTTCATCGGTAGGTGGATGCAGGGCGCCAAAGTCCGCATTGACGGTGAGCGGCTTCACCTCGACCAACCCGGCGAACCGAAACTGGTCGAACAAGTCGAGGAAATCACTTTCAACGGTGCTGTTGGTCTGGCGCGTGGCAAGAGAGTTTTCTATGTCACCGATCTTGCCGTGCTGGAGCTCACCGATGTCGGGCTGACCTTACGTGCTGTGATGCCGGGCATCGACATCGAACGTGACTTGCTCGCCAATAGCCATGCCCGAA
>Ga0255052_10002524_pt1 | contig 13142 bp, 12 predicted proteins | sample JV7_2_21_MG_FD_188632 | JGI IMG/M metagenome (GOLD analysis project Ga0255052, IMG submission 188632) | Seawater microbial communities from Jervis Inlet, British Columbia, Canada - JV7_2_21 | ecosystem: Environmental > Aquatic > Marine > Inlet | place: Canada: British Columbia | collected... | reverse complement strand
AAATCTCCACGCTCTTGGGCGATTGCAACAATGCTGCCAGTCCGTCGGGCTGCTACGATGGCCAGGCTGCAGTCTTCCCATTGCCAGGCAGTTGACTGCCACGGACCGCATTGGTCGGCATCGTTTATGGAGCCCCGCTTCGGCGGGGTTTCTGGCAAAGTACGCGGCGGCCTTATTTGGAATATCGCGTTCCCCTTAACGCGCCGGGGTTGCTCTTACACTCCTCCCAGAGGCTGAATTTAGCCGGAGTAATGTCTGTCGGACCGGGGGAACTCCAAATAAGATGAAGGGTCGGACGAAACTTTCCAGGCGCGAGGTTACGAAACATATCGGAATGGCCGCCGGTGCTGCGCTGGTTACCAGCAGTTTCGCAGGTGCTGCGGTGCCAACTCCGAAGCAGGTAGAGGGGCCATTTCATCCGATTGACGAGCAGCCCGATGCTGATCTAAATCTCTTAATGATTGAGGGCAATTCAGAGCTTGCAGAAGGCGAAGCAATTCTCGTTCGTGGTCGTGTTGTCGATACCGATGGGCGGCCGCTTAAGGAGGCGCTCGTTGATGTTTGGCAGGCCAACCACTTCGGACGCTATAGTCATCCAGACGATCCAAACACGGCTCCGTTGGATCCGAATTTTCAGGGGTGGGGCCTGATAACGACGGACTCTGAGGGCCGGTATGGATTCAAGACCATCAAGCCAGGACCTTATCCGCTGTCCTTCCTTGGCGAAACGGGCTGGCGCTGCAGGCACATCCACTTTCAGGTCTCACGGCCAGGTTTCAGCGAGCTGACCACACAAATGTATTTCCACGGCGATCCACTGATTGAACAGGATTTGGAAATAGCAAAAGCGCCCGAGGAGATGCGCCATCTGCTGATAGCAAAGTCGAAGCGTGATGAGGTGACCGGTTTACCGCTTTATCAATTCGATATCGTTATGGATTCGGCCAAAGCCTAATTTGCAGTCTAACTGACCCAAAAAGTGGCCAGTGCCTCCCAGCTGGTGACCGGCAACTCGCAATGCGTGCCGAGGCAGCGGTAGGCAACGGTTTCGCCGTCAACCGGGGCGCGATCGGCGAGGGCGCCGGGCAGATTGTCTTCCTCAGCCGGGATGGCGAACACGAGCCGTCGGGGCGCGTACAGTTTCGCCGCGGAGTCTCGCCAGCGTGAGGTCTCGCCGTCGTCACCCCGAATGACGATTATCTCCGGATGCTCCAGATACTCCTCGAGTGCCGTCAATAAGCTGACATGACCGTGCGAGTACTTATCCATGGCCCGCCAGGCTGAGCGCAGCGTTTTTTCGGCGGCGTCCAGGTAACGTGATTCGCCCAGCATAAAACCCAGTCGCTGTAGCGCGAACGCCGCGATGCCATTACCTGCGGGAACCGATTCGTCGGCCAACGGTTTCGGCCGATGCATCAATTGTTCGTGATCGTTGGCCGTGAAATAGAAGCCACCATCGTCGCGGTCCTCGAAGTGTTCGAGCAGGGTATCGGCGAGCGTCGTCGCAAACTGCAGATGCTCACCGGACCAGCGCGCCTGCAACAGTTCGAGTAATGCATCGAGCAGGAAAGCGTGATCGTCGAGATAGGCAGGAAAGCGTGCCTCGCCGTCCTTGAAATTGGCCAGCAGGCGACCGTCGATGAACAGCTTGTCGCGAATGAAGTCGACGGCGGCCGCGGCGGCATCGACAAGGTCATCTCGATCGAGTGCGCGGCCAGCGATAGCCAGGCCACGGATAGCTAGTGCATTCCAGGCAGTCAGTTGTTTCTCGTCACGACCGGGCGGTACGCGACTGTCGCGCTTGCCGAGCAGCGCTTGTTTGCCGCGCACAATCGCGGCAGCAGCGTCCTCGGTCGTCAACCTGTTGTCCGCAGCGACAGCTTCCATCGACTGGCGAACCGTCAGGTGCCAGTGGCCCTCGAAATTCGCCGGGTCATTCAATCCGAAGCGTGCCGCAAATACCGGGTAGTCGGGTTTGTCGAGGAGTTCCCGAACCCCATCGGGAGTCCAAACGTAGTAGAGGCCCTCTTCACCTTCAGAGTCGGCGTCGCGTGTGGCGTAGAAGCTACCGTCCGGTGACTGCATATCCGCGAGCATCCAGTCCGCGGTCGCATTGGCTGTCTCCTCAAATAACGATTCGCCCGTTGCGAGGAACGCCTGTGAATAAAGCGCGAGTAGCGGGCCGTTGTCGTAGAGCATCTTCTCGAAGTGCGGGATTTGCCAGGAGCGGTCGACCGAATACCGGCAGAAGCCACCGCCGACATGGTCGTAGATGCCCCCTTCGGCCATCCGCGTCAGCGTCAGCGATGCCATGTAGAGGGCTTCAATGTCCGGGTCGGCGTCGCTTGCTGACGCTCGCCAATGGCGCAGCAGGTAATCGATGGTCGTCGCGTGCGGAAACTTCGGTGCCTGGCCAAAGCCACCGAACTCGGCGTCGAATGAGCTTGCGAGGGATTTCCGCAGCTTGCGTAACGGTTCCCCGCTCATAACCTGGCTATCATCCGCGGCCGGAGGCTCGAGGCTGGCGAGGTCCTCGGTCAGCTTGGCGCCTTGCGAAACGACCTGCTCACGCTGCTCGTCAAAATAGCTCGCCACGCTTCTCAGCAGTTCGCTGAATGCCGGCATGCCGTAGCGCGCTTCGTTCGGGAAGTAAGTGCCGCCAAAGAACGGCCGCTGGTCGTCCGGGTTCAGGAACATCGTCAGCGGCCAGCCGCCGGTCCGCTGTGTCAGAAGTTGCTGTGCCGTCTGGTATATTTTGTCGACGTCTGGTCGCTCTTCGCGATCGACCTTGATGTTGACGAACAGCTCGTTCATGACCTCCGCCGTCACCGTGTCCTCGAAAGACTCGTGCGCCATGACGTGGCACCAGTGGCAGGCCGAATAGCCGATGGACAGCAGCACCGGCTTGCCTTGCTCGCGCGCGAGCTCAAAGGCCTCATCGCCCCACGGATGCCAGTCAACGGGATTGTTCGCGTGCTGCAGCAGGTAGGGGCTGGTCTCGGTGGCGAGTCGATTGGGCATCGTGGGGACAGTTTACTCAATTGTCGCGGGACCGCAGCGCGTTGCGCGACAATTGAGTAAACTGTCCCCGAATTTCCACTGAGCGTACTCTCCATGCTGATATACCCAGAGATCGACCCGGTCATCCTGTCGATATTCGGTCTCAAGATCCGCTGGTACGGCATGATGTATGTTGTCGGCTTCCTGGTCGGCTGGTGGCTGGCCCGGCGCCGTTCCCGCCAGCCCTGGTGGGGATTCACGTCGCAGCAGATCGACGATCTCATCTTCTACGTAATGCTCGGCGTTATCCTCGGCGGACGTATCGGCTACACCCTGTTTTATGGCTGGGCTAATATCGCGGCGGACCCGCTCTATATATTCAAGATATGGGAAGGCGGCATGTCGTTTCATGGCGGTCTCGCCGGCGTAATCATCGCGATGTGGCTGTTCGGCCGCAAACTCGGCAAGTCGATGTGGCAAATGACTGATTTCGTCGCGCCGCTCGTGCCGCTCGGACTCGGGTTCGGGCGCATCGGGAATTTCATTAACGGCGAACTGTGGGGTGGTCCGGCAGGCGACCTCTGGTGGGCGATGCAGGTCCGCTGTAACGGCTCGTCGGCGCGAGTCGAACTTTGTCAGCGAAAACTCGGTCTTGCGCCGGACGTTGCGATGACACCCGCACTGCATCCGTCGATGCTCTATGAGGCTGTGCTCGAGGGTTTCGTCCTGTTCGCAATTCTGTGGTGGTTCTCGTCGAAGCAACGGCCGTACATGGCAATTACCGGCCTGTTCTTTTTGCTCTACGGCATATTCCGCGTCTACATCGAGTTCTACCGCATTCCGGATGCCCACCTCGGGTACCTGTTCGCCGACTGGGTTACCATGGGGCAGGTTCTCAGCACACCAATGATCATCATCGGGGCGATCCTCCTGTACCTCGCGTACCGCCCCAAATCGAATTCGGAGGCAACAGCCTGATATGCAGCAGTACCTGGAAATGATGCGACACGTGCGCGACAACGGTACGCGCAAGGAAGACAGAACCGGCACTGGCACGCTCGCGACCTTCGGTTACCAGATGCGCTTCGACCTGGGCGAAGGCTTTCCGCTCGTAACGACCAAGCGCCTGCATCTCAAATCGATCATTCACGAGCTCCTCTGGTTCCTGAGCGGCGACCAGAACACGCGCTACCTCACCGAGAACGGCGTGAAGATCTGGAATGAGTGGGCCGATGAGGACGGCAACCTCGGGCCCGTTTATGGCGTGCAGTGGCGTAGCTGGGGTGCAGCAGACGGGACGACCATCGACCAGATCAGCCAGGTGGTTCAGCAGCTCAGGGAGACGCCTGATTCGCGCCGCATTATCGTCAGTGCCTGGAATGTCGGCGAGATCGAGAAGATGGCCTTGCCCCCGTGCCATTGCTTCTTTCAGTTCTACGTAGCGGACGGCAAGCTGTCATGTCAGTTGTATCAACGCAGCTGCGATATTTTTCTCGGCGTGCCGTTCAACATCGCTTCATACGCGCTGCTGACGCACATGCTTGCCCAGCAGGCCGATCTCGGCGTAGGCGATTTCATCTGGACGGGCGGTGACTGTCACCTCTACAGCAATCACTTCGAGCAAGCCGACGAACAACTGCAGCGCGAGCCGCTGCCGTTGCCGCGGTTGGCTATCAAGCGTCGTCCCGAGAGCATCTTCGACTACAAGTTCGAAGACTTCGAGATCCTGAACTACGAAGCGCACCCGCATATCCGTGCTGCGGTCGCCGTCTAGCGCCTGTGGGAGCGCGCCCCAGCGCGCGATAACAGGCTGATCGCGCGGTGGGCCACGTTCCTACAATAAGCTTGATCGTTGCGGCTGCGACGAACGGTACCATCGGCAGCGACGGCGAACTGCCCTGGCATCTCCCCGACGACCTCAGGAACTTCAAGCGCCTGACGACGGGCAAACCGATCGTCATGGGGCGCAAGACCCACGATTCGATCGGCAGGCCGTTGCCCGATCGTCGCAACGTCGTGATTACCCGCGATCCTGACTACAAAGCTGCCGGCTGCGACGTCGTCGTGTCACCGGAGGCGGCAATGGCGCTGCTAAACGATGCGGAGGAGGTCATGATCATCGGTGGCGGCCAGATCTACGCGGCATTCCTGCCGTTGGCGAATCGTATCCACTTCACACGCGTGCATGCGGAGCTCGAGGGTGACGTGACGTTTCCGGAGCTCGACGAGAACAAGTGGGCACTGCAATCCAGTGTTGCGCATGATGCCGATGTCACGCATCGGTATGCCTTCGATGTCCTGTGCTTCGAGCGGCGCAGCAACTGAGTTGCTGGAACCACTTCCCCGATATCAGTCCTGCCCGGGAACCTGGAAGATGCGGGCTACACGCCTGTCGAGACGTACTGCGGTCAGCTGGCGGCCCCAGACGCAGCCGGTATCCAGACTGACCAGGCCGGGCAGTACTATCATCCCCAGTTGCGACCAGTGTCCAAACACGATGCGAGTCTCATCCCATGCGGGGTCTTCGAAATCGAACCACGCGGTGCGTTTGTCGCCCGCACGCCACGGTGCGCCGGTGGCTCGCATGTTGAGCTGCATGTCCGGCGTCATCATGCGCATGCGTGTCAGGCAATTGATGATGAATCGCAGGCGACTGTAACCCTTGAGTCCGCCTGACCAACGCCGTGGCCGGTTGCCATACATCTTGCCGAGCAGAGTCGCGAACTTCGGTCCCTGCAATGCTTCTTCGACTTCGGCTGCGCGTTTCAGCGTCTTGTGAGCTGACCAGGTCGGATGCGTGCCGGCATGTACGAGCAGCGTGTCGAGTTCCTCGGAATAATGTGCGAGCGGACGATGCCGCAGCCAGTCGACGAGCTCGTCGATGTCCGGCGCCTTCAGCGTTTTTGCAAGAGTTTCAAAGCGGGTTGCCAGCGACACCGCGTCCTGCGACAGCGCCAGCAGATGCAGGTCGTGATTGCCGAGCACGGTCACCGCGGAGTCGCCGAGGGACTTGACGAAGCGCAGGGTCTTCAGCGATTTGGGGCCGCGGTTCACGAGGTCGCCCGTGAGCCAGACCGTATCGTTCGCCGGATCGAATTTTATGGCGTCGAGCAGTCTTCGGAAGGGGTCGTAACAGCCCTGCAGATCACCGATTGCGTAGATCGCCATGGGCGCCGCAGTCTCAGTGCAGTACGCCCGGGACCGCGAGCGTGAACGGTGCGATCGGTGCGTCGAAACTAACGCCGTTGTCGGCCTCCATGCGGTACAGACCCTGCATTGCGCCGACCGGAGTCTCGAGAACCGCACCACTGGAGTAGCGATATTCCTCGCCGGGCTTCAGGTGCGGCTGCTCGCCGACGACACCGTCACCGCTGACTTCCTGGACCTTGCCGTTTGCGTCCGTAATCACCCAGTGGCGGCTGACGAGACGTGCCGGAACGTCGCCGTCGTTGGAGATCGTGATCGTGTAAGCGAACACGTAGCGGTCGTCTTCAGGCTCCGACTGATCGTCGACATAGCTCGTCGCAACCTGGATCCGGATTTCGCAGTGCTTCTCGTTCATAGGAATGATCAGTGACCTCGGCGGCTATTCTAGCCCGAATCGTGCGGGCGCCGCGCGAGGTAATTGGCCAATGCAACGTAATCCCGGATTTCGAGCATCTCGGGGCGCACACTCGCGTCGATGCCGAGTTCAGCGAGCTCGGATTCGTTGACGAGTGATTTCAGCGCGTTGCGAATCGTCTTACGGCGTTGACTGAACGCCGTCGCAACAGTGCGGCCGAGCAGCTGCTCATCGGCAATCTCGAAGTGCCCCGATGGCAACGGGCTCAATCGAACGACGGCTGACGTGACCGCCGGTGGCGGTTCGAAGCATCGCGGTTCGACATCGAACAATGCCTGCACCTCGAGGCGACAGCCGAGCATGATGCCGAGCCTGCCGTAGGCTTTGCTACCGGGCGACGCGGCCATCCGGTCGACGACCTCTTTTTGCAGCATGAAGTGCATGTCCGAAATGCAGTGGCGATGGTCAAGCAACTGAAACAGCAATGGTGTCGATATGTTGTAGGGGAGGTTGCCAACGATGCGCAGTGAATCACCGAGGGCTGCATAGTCGAATTTCAATGCATCAGCCTCGTGGATCGTCACATCGGCATCATTCGAGTACCGGCGGCGCAGTGCGGATGCGAGATCGCGGTCGAGTTCGACGCAATGCAAGTGTGCTGCTCCGGCAGCAAGTGGTCCGGTGATTGCACCACGTCCTGGACCGATTTCGACAATGACGTCGTCGGGCCTTGGATCAATTGCTCGCACGATAGCGTCAATAACGCCGGGGTCGTTGAGGAAGTGTTGGCCGAAGCGCTTACGCGGCCTGTGCGCGTTCATTGCTGCCCGGCCATCGCAGCAGCCGTCCTGATAGCCGCGATGAGGCTGCCTGGATCCGCAGAGCCCTGGCCCGCGATATCGAGCGCTGTGCCGTGGTCAACGGACGTGCGTACGATCGGCAACCCGAGTGTGATATTCACGGCTTCGCCGAATCCCACGTACTTGAGAACAGGCAAACCCTGGTCGTGGTACATCGCGAGTACGGCGTCCTTGTGTCCGGACGCCCGAGTAAAAGCCGTGTCTGCGGGCAGCGGGCCACGGACCTTTTCTCCGCGCCCGGCAAATTCCGCGATGACGGGCGCGATGATGTCGTCGTCTTCGTGGCCGAGATGGCCACCTTCACCCGCATGCGGATTCAGCCCACAAACGACGACTTCCGGATCTGAAATACCGAAGCGCCGGCGAAGGTCGTCAAGCAGTACCTGGATCACCGCTTGCAATCGCTCGCGCGTGATTGCCGCGGGAACGTCTTTCAATGGCAGATGCGTCGTCGCCAGGGCGATCCGCAGGTCCCCGGCGGCAAGCAGCATGACGGGCAATGCACTGCCGCAAACATCGGCAAGGAATTCGGTGTGCCCGGTAAACGGGAAGCCGGCGTCGTTAATGACGCCCTTATGCAGCGGCGCCGTTACGACCCCGCCGAAGCGACCGTCAATGGCGCCTTGAACAGCGTAGCGCAGGCCGTCGAGTAGTGTGCCTGCGTTTGCCGGATCCGGGCGACCGCATTCCACGGCAGCAGGGAAACGAAACGGAACGACGAGTAGTTCATTGTCCTGCCGGCGACGGCCACCAGGCATGTCAGGTGCTACTTCGCTGATCGTAACGTCGACGCCGATCAGGTCGGCACGGACACGCAAGACGGCCGGGTCGGAAATGACGACGAAATCCGGAATGTCTGTCGCGTTCGCGAGTTGCAGACAGAGCTCAGGCCCGATGCCGGCGGGCTCACCTGCGGTCAGTACAAGGGGTTTCGATGCAGACACGGCGAGATTTCCGGCCGCCGGCCAACGCACTCAGATGCGCTTGACGACGAAAGCCTCGTCGCGAAGCCGGCGCATCCAGAGTTGCGTCTCGTCTTCCATCTTGCTGTTGCGAATGCGCATGTCGCAGTTACGCCGCTTCAGGTCTTCGGTATTGTCGTAGACGCGCCGCTCCAGCACCTCGAGAATGTGCCAGCCGAACGGGCTGCGGAATGGTTCGCTGACTTCGCCGACCTCCAGCTTATCCATGGTCTGTTCGAATTCGGGAACGAATGAACCCGGATCCGACCAGCCAAGGTCTCCGCCTACTGGTGCGGTCGGTCCATCCGACAACAATTTCGCGAGCTCGCCAAAGTCCTCGCCCGCTGCAATTTTTTCGAGCGCGTCCTCGAGCTGCTGCCTGGCAGTTGCGTCGTCGATGATTTCGTTCGGCGTGATGAGTATGTGCCGGGCTTTGGTTTGATTGACCTCGCTGCGCTCAACGGCGCTCCTTAACTCGTTGACTTTGACGATGTGATAGCTGCTCGATGTACGAAACGGTTCCGACACGTCTCCGGTTGTCATGTCCGCAAGTATGTCGACAAAGAAAGACGGTATCTGCTGGCCTTCGATCCAGCCGAGCGCACCCCCTCGCAAAGATGTTTCACTTTCGGAGTGGCGAACCGCCATTTCGCCAAAATCCGCTCCGCCCATGATCTGCTCGTAGACAGCCTGCGTTTGAAGGCGCGTCTCCTCGATCTGCGCCGCAGTGGCGCCATCCGGCAGATTGACGAGGATATGCGACAGGTTCCAGCCGGAGTTGACCACAACGTTATCTTCGAGATCGGTAATGCATTGCCCGATCTCCCGGTCGGAGACCTCGATGTTTTGTGCAACCATGATGCGGCGCAGCTGCTCGAGCGTGATTTCGTCACGCATGCCATTGCGGAAGTCGGCGTAGTCGATACCGTCCGCGGCGAGCGCTGCGGGCATCTGGTCGAAAGGAATACCGGCTTGCGAAGCCATGCGTTCGATGGCTTCGTTCAGCATCTGGTCGGAGACGACAAGGCCGATCTGGTCAGCGCGCTGTTTCTGGATCTCGGAAACGATGAGGCGCTCGAGGACCTGCTCCTCCAGGACGTTCGCCGGCGGCAGCTGGAATCCCCCTTCATCGGCACGTTTGATAATGCGATCGAGTTCGAGTTTGAGCTGGCTCTTGAGCACGACGCCCTCATTGACGATCGCGGCCACTCCGTCGAGGAATTCACCCGTCTCGGAGAGTTCCTCGGCGCTAGCGACTGGCGCAGCCAGGAACGCGATAGTCGCGCATAAGCATCTGATTTTAAACACTATTTCTTACCGAGGGTCCGCAGAGTAGCCAAGAATACCACGTTCGAGCAATTTGTCAGCGGCCGTGCCGACGCTGGTCATGCCCTTCAATACCAGTTGCAGACCGATGGTCGTGTCGCGAGTTCCGTCGCGGGTGGAGATGTAACGGCGAGATACGACACGAAGACCCCAGCAGCAACTCCCATACTCGAGCCCGTAGAATTCCTCGAGCGTCTCTCTGTCACGGAAGGAATAGTTGTAACGGCCCACGAAATTCCATTTCGAGGTCAATGGCCAGGACCAGGATATGTCGCCCTGTTCCAGTGAGTCGCGCCGGAAGCGGTAGGCGAGATTGAGAATCCTGTTCGACGCCGGACGATATTGCAGTCGCGCCTGCGACTGGGTCGTTCCGTCCGTGCCCGTGCCCCACTGGTGGCCGAGGTCGAAATTGAGATTTCGCAACAGGAGGAACTTCAATTCGGCAATGTAATCCGAAGACTCGTCCGTAAAACTCGGGGCTGACGGCAGCGTCACATTGCTGGAGCTGAAATAACGGATCTGCCCGATTGTCCCCGTCACGAGTTCGCGGCCGGTTGCCACGTCGAGAATTCTGGACGTTACGCCAATGCTCACCTGGTCCGTATCCGCAATACGGTCGATGCCGAGATAGCGGTTCTTGCGAAACAGCTGCACGAGGTTCAGGTCCGGCGTAATGGTGTCGAAGACAGGCAGTCCTGCCTGATCTTCGAAAGGAATGTGCACGTACAGCAATCGCGGTTCGATTGTCTGCAGGCGCCGCGAACCGTTGCCACGCATCAAACGCTCGAGTACGAGACCCATGTCGACACTGGAGATGGGCAACAGGCGGTCGGGGTCGTCGGGCTCTCCGACAACCGTGTCGCTGAGCTTGTAGCTCGTGTAGTCGACGGCGACAGCCGGTGTAATGAACCAGCCGGGTCTCGCGATAGACAGTTGCGCTTCCGGTGCGACGTTCATTCTCCACCCGGTGACCCCGACATCGCGATCGAAATTCACCACTTCAGCGTTCAGGCGATAGTCCATACCCAACCAGCGATCCGGCCAGTATCCCGTCGCGAGTATCTGCGGCAAGCGCTGGTAGGGCTGGTCAATCGGCATGATGGCATCATCGATGGTCTGGAAGTCCTGCACCTGGGCGAACAGTGACACCGTGTCCGTGTGATGGTCGAAACGCAGTGCACGATTCAGGTGCGTGGTTGTGGATGTACTGAGACTGCCGCCGAGATCCTCGAAGTACTGGTTGTCGGAGACTTCTCGAAACTCGATTTCGTTGCGCCAGCGGTTGCGAAACAGGCTGCGATGATCGACGCCAACGTACGATCTCGAAGCGTCGACGAGACTATCGTCATTGAGATACTCGGCGTCGATCGTGCCGCTGTGCGCTTCGGTTAGATAACGAAACCGTGTTTGCGTTTGCAGTCCGCGATCTGTCAGCAGTCTCGGCGTAATTGTCGCGTCGTAATTGGGCGCAATATTCCAGTACCACGGCACGCGAATTTCGGTACCGCTGCGGCTCGTGCTGCCGATCTCTGGTGTCAACACGCCGGATTTGCGAGCGTCGCTGATCGGGAACGACAGGTACGGCGCATAGAGCACCGGGATGCCTTGGAACCGCAGCTTCATGCCACGTGCTGTACCGACTCCGCTGCGCGTGTCGAGGTCGATGTCCGCCGCCTCGACGAGCCAGTCATTCGAGCCGGGCGGGCAGGTCGTGTAACTCACATTGTCGAGTTGCAGCAAGCCTTCCTGGTCGATCTGCAGTCGTTCCGCGGCGCCGCGCGCATTGTTACCGCCAAGCGAAAACTCGGCACCCGAGAAACCGATACGGCCAGAGTCGTACGCGAATTCGGCGCTGTCACTGATGATTTGTGTTTCCGGGTCCTCATAGCGAACATTGCCGTTCAGAAACATAGAGCGCGTATCGGGGTCATAAACTGCGCTATCGGCACCGGCAAGTTTGTCGGCGCGTCGCAGCGAAATGCCTTCTGTTAGAGACACAGTCGGATTGTCGCCGAGCTGAGCCTCTACCCGGCCTGCCTCGAGCTGAATGGCGTCCGGGTTATCAAGCAGCACCGCCGCCGGCGCATCGGCCGTGAGCCGTGTCGATAGCGTGTTTTCACAGGCGAGCGGTTCGGCGGCTTGTGCTGCAGGTAAGCCGAACAGGCAGATCGCTGTTATCAGGTGTTTCGAGGACAAGTTCGCGGCCGGGCTAAGTGCTTGGAGGTGGCTCGTGACAACGGGATGTTATCAAGCATTTTCATTTGTTACCTTGTTTGCTACCTTCGCATAGATTTTCAAGCGCTTCAACGCGTTACGGAGACTACTGATCAACGATTCCAATGCCGTGACGGACGCGCGTCTCGCCGAAATGCGGCGTTGGGCCGACACTGTCGGCGCCATTTCCGGCACCGATCTGACGCCAGCCTCCGATGATGCGAGCTTCCGACGCTATTTTCGATGTCAAAAGGGAGCGGAAAGTTTCATCGTAATGGACGCCCCGCCCGGGAAGGAGGACTGTCTGCCGTTCATCCGCGTGGCCGGTTATCTCGAGGCAATGCGTCTCAACGCACCCCGCATCCTGGAAGCCGATCTCGACAAGGGCTTCCTGTTGCTGACCGATCTCGGTAGCACCCAATATCTCGATCAACTTGACGAAGACCACTCAAGCGCGGGTCCGTTGTACGAAGACGCGCTGGCAGCGCTCCTGGCGATGCAGTCACGCGGCGGCGCCTTTCAGTCACACCTGCCGCCTTACGACGATGCGCTACTGAGATTCGAGTTGTCACTGTTTCACGATTGGTTGTGCTGCACGCATTTGCAAATTGAATTCAGCGATGACGAAGAGGTCGCATGGCAATCGCTTTGCGACCTTCTCGTGAGCAACGCCCTCGATCAACCGCAGGTCTTCGTGCACCGTGACTATCATTCCAGGAACCTGATGGTGACGACTGACAACAACCCGGGAATCCTGGACTTTCAGGACGCCGTCGAAGGGCCGTTGACTTACGATCTGGTATCGTTATTGAAGGACTGCTATATCCAGTGGCCGCCGGAGCAGGTGCGTCGGTGGGCAGGCGAGTACTACTCGCAACTTGACGACTCCCTTATTGGCAGTATCGATGCAGAGCAGTTCCTGCGTTACCTCGACTTGATGGGCGTGCAACGCCATCTGAAGGCAGCAGGAATTTTCGCGAGACTGAATCACCGTGACGGCAAGCCCGGCTACCTGCAAGATGTGCCGCGCACACTGTCGTACATCGTCGAGCTACAGGCGCGCTACGACGCACTCGGTTTTCTCGTGGAGCTGGTCACAGAACGCTGCCTGCCCGCGCTGGAGCTCCGCGCATGATTGCGATGATTCTCGCCGCTGGTCGCGGCGAACGCTTGCGGCCGATCACCGAGGAGATTCCGAAAGCGCTCGTCGAAGTGCAG
>Ga0255052_10002522_pt1 | contig 13152 bp, 10 predicted proteins | sample JV7_2_21_MG_FD_188632 | JGI IMG/M metagenome (GOLD analysis project Ga0255052, IMG submission 188632) | Seawater microbial communities from Jervis Inlet, British Columbia, Canada - JV7_2_21 | ecosystem: Environmental > Aquatic > Marine > Inlet | place: Canada: British Columbia | collected... | reverse complement strand
TGTTTCTTCGATTAGTCAGTCAGCGATCACAGAAAACCGAATTGCCGGACTTTTTGCCTACGGTGGCGGTGTGTACTCGGATGGCGGTGGTATCGGACTGTCTACAAGAATTCATATTGAAAACAGCACGATCGCGAGGAATCTTGTCGAACCACCGGCACTCCCGATTTTCCTGTTTAGTCTGCTGGATATCGGATACTGGCGAGCGGGCGGTCTCTATATGTCCAACGGATACATGCAGGTTCAAAGCAGCACCGTCGTTGAAAACCAGGTGTTTGGAAAACCGCGGACCACTGAACTGGACAAACCAAATATGGCGGGCGGTATCGCCGCGACCATAGGCAACGCCCACGCTGTGGAAGATATGATTATTGGTCATTCCATCGTCGTCGGGAACACCGTTCACGAGATCAATGGCGTCGATCCTGGTGGCTATACGATCGGAAGCGTATATCCGCACGATATTTTTACCGGATCAGTCTTCGAATTCCGCAGCATGGGACATAACCGGATCGGGGTCATCGATTTCAGCCAGATACTGGTGCCGATTGGGGAACCAGGCTGGGCTTCATTGTCGCGCAAACATTATCCGAAAGTGGATGATGAGGATGGCATGGTTCCTGGTGATGTGCTCGGCAGTGCGACGCTGTCTACATTGATCAATTCCTCCGGCGCTGAAGCCGATCCCTTTGCGGTGCTTTATTACGAGCCCGTGGGTAACGCCCTGGACCGGCTTCCCAGCGGAAACTACAACGTGAGCGAGGTTCTCGGTGAGCTTGTTGGGCAGCAGAATGAAGGCAGGAACCCACTCCTTCTTCCACTGATACTGGATCAATTCCAGGCTGTTTACGGACAATCAAATTTCGAGAGTGAGTTCAGGGACTATTTTCAAGGGTACCTGTCAGATATTGATCCGGATGCGGCTGGAGCTCAGCAGTATGTCAATTGCGGCAACGTTACTGTAGACACAATAGAACAGGCGTACTGGTGTGGTCCTGCACAGACATGGCCTCAATTCGAACACAACCATGCTTATATCGAGTTTTGGCATCATCTCGATTCGGCGCTTGCGGTCGAAATCGCCGAAGTCAACGTGGATCAGATTTCGAACCTGGGGCCGGCACTGATGAACGACGATGTTTGGACGTTACTTTTTGGCCCGGGTAATAGCCATTTTAATGCTATTACAGTACGCCTCACTGAGACGACTCTCGGCGTTAGTCCACTGGACACTGATCAGCTGGGTATTCCCAGGCCTGCGGACCTCCTTAGCGATATCGGGGCAGTTGAAATTGATAATTAGAAATGTGGCTGCATGCTGCCCTGAATAGTGGCAGAAATGGCCACAGAGCATCTTCCGCTCAGGACTCGCCCCACCGCCAGTTGACCGGGTTCCGATCGCGGTCTTGGTTTGACCGGAGCATTAACGATGACGTTTCCCCTGATCGGTCCGGAACAGGACTTTGCGCTCTGGTCGATTCTTATCGCGTTGGCGGGTTTTGGCTTTTGGTGCGAACGCTATCCCTGGGGTAGAAAGTACTCCGGTGTCATGTTGCTGATAACCGCCGCAATCATTCTGGCTAACCTCAGGATCATTCCGACGTCGGCGCCTGCTTATGATGCTGTTTGGGACTACCTCGTGCCTATAGCAATTCCGTTGCTGTTGTTTGAGGCAGACCTCAAACGTATCGTCCGCGAGTCGGGCCCAACGCTTATCGCTTTCGTCATCGGCGGCGTCGCGGTAGTCGGCGGCGCAATTATCGGCGCGTCGTTGCTGGACCTTGGGCCCGGGGAGGCGGAACTGGCCGGCATTTTTACAGGCACCTATATCGGCGGGAGTCTGAATTTTGCGGCAGTCGCAGAAGCAAGTGGGATGCAGGACGGCAGCATGCTCGCGGCCGCTATTGCTGCCGACAACGTAGTAACAAACCTGCATTTCCTGCTGATTATTTTCTTGCCCGGCGTCGCCTGGTTCGCGAGACGGTACCCGACCCATCATATGGATAACGCTGAGCAATTCACTGCGGAGTCCCAAGCCAGGCTACACAGAATCGCGGACCTGAATATCGCCGGTCTTCTCGCGGCGTTGGCGCTGGCTTTCATGCTGGCAGCAATCGGTAAAGCGCTGGCGGAATTCGTGGGGAAACCACAGTTTTCGATTCTCGTGACTACGGCGCTGACTTTGTTATTAGCAACATTTCTACCGCGACAGGTGCCCAAGCTTTCAGGTCACGGTGAAGCGGGCAATGTAATGATGTTCATCTTTCTCGCGAGTGTTGGTGCGACGGCGGACATTTGGCAGCTGATTGCGATCGGGCCCGTGCTGTTCATTTTCGCTTCAGTCATCATCATCGTGCACCTGATCATAGTGTTTGGTGTAGGCAAGATACTGAAACTCGATCTCGCCGAACTCGCGATGGCATCAGCCGTTTGCCGCGCTTCGATCGTGGGATTTGAATACCTATTTGAGCCATGCCGAATTGCGGCTGCTGCGGTCAGGTCAGGAAATCGCTTCTGCCGACTACCATCTGCGAGGTAAGGGCGGCCTGTCCTTGATGAAATTCGCAGGTACCAAGAAAAAGATGGATCCGGTTATCGACAAATTACTCGCAGGTACCTAGACAGCTCAATAACCTTGTACTCCGGAGAAGAACGGCTACTATTCCTGCTTTGCCCTTAACGCGGATGGTGCAATTGTGGCCAGGTGGGTCCTCGCCAATTCCCTGATACTGCATATGCGGCCCATTCGCGTCCCGGCGAGGGCACTCAGGTATACACATACTTTTGGCCTCGGCGGCATGTCCCTGGTGCTGTTTCTGATGCTGATCAGCACCGGGTTCCTGATGATCTTTGTCTACGAACCGTCCCCGGAACACGCTTACCAGTCCATCCTCTTCTTGCAGCAGGAAATCCTGTTTGGACGGCTCATACGCGGTGTCCATCACTGGAGTGCCAACTTTTTAATCGCGGTGGCGGTGTTGCACATGCTGCGGGTCTTTCTAACCGGTGCATTCCACGCGCCCCGACAGGCAAATTGGGTCATTGGCCTCTGCCTGTTGTTTTTGATCATGGCCTCCGGATTTACCGGTTACCTGTTGCCATGGGATCAGATCTCCTACTGGGCGATCACGATCTGCACCGAGATGCTGAGCTATGTGCCAGGTATCGGTCCGGCTCTCCAACGCGTGATTCTCGGGGGAGGGGAAATCGGTCCGGCTACGGTGATCAACTTTTACGCCCTGCATACCGTCGTCGTTCCATTGCTGTTCGTCGTGCTAATGACATGGCACTTCTGGCGCGTTCGTCTGGCAGGTGGTGTGGTTGTTCCCCGGGATTCCGAAGATGAACCCGAGGCCGGTATGGACACGGTGCCATTTATTCCCAACCTGCTGCTTAGAGAGGTAGCGGTGGGGTTGATCCTGATTGCCTTCGTACTCATCGTTGCAATTTTCTTGCAGGCTCCGTTGGGCGAACCTGCGAATCCCGGCTTGAGTCCGAATCCGGCCAAAGCGCCCTGGTATTTTGTTGGGTTCCAGGAGTTACTGCTGCATTTTCACCCCTTGTTTGCTGTGTTTATCATTCCCCTGATTGTCGCGATCACCATTGTTGGCGTCGCTTATCTGCGTTATGACGCTGACCTGTCGGGAAACTGGTTCCTGTCACCGAAAGGGCGGCGCATGGCAGTCGTTGCCGCCGTTACCGCCTTGCTCATTACACCGTTATGGGTTTTGGTGGATGAGTTCGTCGTAGGACCGGGCGGCTGGCTCCCCGGTACTGCGCCTGTGATCAGCAGCGGTCTGTTACCCTGCACGGCCCTCGCGGCCGGAGTTATTGCGTTCACTATGTTCCTCAAGAAACATTTCCAGGCGTCGAGAAACGAAACGGTGCAGGCGCTGTTTGTGTTGTTCGTGGTCGGTTTTACCGTACTCACTGTGACCGGAGCGTGGTTTCGTGGTGCGGGCATGGCATTGGTGTGGCCGTGGCAGACATAAACGAACCGCGCCGCAGTTTCTTGTCCCGGATAGCGGCGCTACTGGGCGGCCTGGCCGTGTTCGAAGCAGGCTGGATCGGTGCTTCTTTCCTGGGGCCACGCCGGCGCCAGGCGGCGTTGGGAGAGAGGACTGGGTTTCAGGTTGTCGGCCCGGTCGAGCGCTTCGAACCGGGCAGCGTTACAGCATTTCGCGAAGGCCACTTCTACCTGGCACGCCTGCAGGACGGTGGATTTCTGGCCCTGCACCGCAAGTGCACGCATCTTGGTTGCACCGTGCCCTGGGTGGCGGATGAGCAGAGATTCACATGCCCGTGCCATGCCTCGGCATTCGATATGCGAGGGGATGTACTCAGTGCGCCGGCGGCGCGGGCCCTCGAACTGTTCCCGGTGCGCATCGAGAATGGAATTGTAAAAGTCGACACAAGCAAACCGGTTCGCCGGGCCTCGTTCGAGCCGCACCAGGTAACCCGGGTCTGATCATCAGATGAATGACGACAGCATGCGTGGCTGGAGACTGGCGGCAGTTACCGCGCTGGGCGTGATCGTCCTGTCCGTGCCCGTCTATGTTGTCAGGGAAATGCAGCGAGATGCTGCGGATATTCCCGCGGGAACGTCAGATGCAAGCTTTGTGGGCCGGGAGCAGTGCATTGATTGCCATACGGAAGCCTATGAATTGTGGTTGGGCTCCGATCATGACAATGCGATGGACATCGCTAACGAACAGACGGTCCTGGGCGATTTCAACGACGCTGAGTTCGAGCATGGCGGAGTCACCTCCCGCTTTTACAAGCAAGGGGACGAGCACTTTGTGTTCACAGAAGGCCCTGGTGGAGAAATGGCCGAGTTCGAAGTGCGCTATACCTTCGGTGTCGAACCACTGCAACAATACCTGGTCCCCTTTCCCGGTGGACGGCTGCAGGCGCTGCCCATTGCCTGGGATACGGAACGACAGCGCTGGTTCTCCCTAAACCCGGATACAGTGATCGCGCCGGACGACTGGCTGCACTGGACTCGCAACGGGCAAAACTGGAATGGCATGTGCGCCGAATGTCATTCGACAAACTTGCGCAAGAATTACGATGCGGATAACAAGACGTTCAACACCACCTGGTCGGAAATCGATGTCAGTTGCGAAGCATGCCATGGTCCGGGTTCGCAGCACGTGGAGTGGGCGGCGATCGACCCGATGGGGCGCCCTGAGGTCGAGAATTATGACCTGCTAGTTAGCACGAGCGATTTGGACAACCGTCAGCAAGTGGAAATGTGTGCTCCCTGTCATTCACGCCGCAGCGAGATTGGCGACTACGACCACAGCCAGGTCGATCTGCTGCAAAATCAAGTGCCTTCGCTGCTGGGGGAGGGCGTGTACCACGTCGACGGTCAGATCCTCGAGGAGGTCTATGTCTGGGGCTCTTTCGTACAGAGCAAGATGTACCGGAATGACGTTCGCTGCGGCGACTGCCACGACGTTCACAGCCTGGCGCTGCACGAGGAAGGTAATGAACTGTGTCTGCAATGCCATCAGGCGGATTCCTATGATGCTTACGAGCACCACTTTCATCAGAAGATTTACGAGGGCAAGCCCAGTGACGGTGCCTTGTGCGTAAAGTGCCACATGCCCGAACAGCCGTTCATGGTGAACGACTACAGGGCGGACCACAGCCTTCGCGTGCCGCGACCGGACTTGAGCCTGGAGCTCGGCGTGCCGAACTCGTGCAGCCAAAGCGGCTGTCACGATGACCAGACTGTGGAGTGGTCCGCGGACGCATTCACCGAATGGTACGGGAAGGCCCGCAAACACCAATTTGGAACTGTCGTGGCTGCTGCCCGCGCCGGCGAGCCGGGTGCACTGGACGATCTGGTCTCGCTGATAGAGAACCCCCTGTATCCCGCCATCGTGCGCGCAACGGCATTGAACGTCTTGCAGGCCTACCCGGGCGAGCGGGCGACCCGGCTTATGCAGCGCGCGCTAAGCGATGATGAGGCACTGTTGCGCCACACGGCCGTTGAAGCGCTTGCGCCCGACAGTCCGGAACGGTTTGTTGAATTGCTCGCACCGTTGCTGTTCGACCCGGTTCGAGCCGTTCGGATTCGGGCCGCCGCGCGCCTCGCTGCTGTGGGAAGGGAATATTTCAAACCCTACCAGCGGGAAGCGCTTAATCTGGAGTTGGCGGAATACATCGGAGCGATGACAGCGTCGCTGGACTTTGCCGCCGCGGGCATGAACCTGGGTAATGTGTACCAGACTCAGGGGGACGCGAAGATGGCTGAGCATTTCTATCGCACGGCGCTCGAGGTTGACGACCTCTTCTTCCCGGCCAAAGCTAATCTGGCCATCCTGCTCAGCCAGCAAGGGAATAACAGCGAAGCTGAGCAATTGCTGCGGGAGGTGCTGGAGGACTATCCCGAGCAGCATGATGCCGCTTACTCTCTTGCGCTTCTTCTGGTCGGTCTGAACCGCAGCGACGAGGGATTAATATTTCTGTCTCAGGCGTCCGACGGCATGCCGCAACGTCCAAGAGTGCACTATAACTACGGCCTACTGCTGGCACAGTTGGGTGAAGATGAGGTGGCGGAGGAAGCACTGAGAAAAGCCCTGAACATTGAGCCACGAAGTTTCGATTACCTGTACGCGCTTATCGATTTCTATCTCAGACGTGATCGCCAGGACGAAGCCCTCGAGCTTGCCGACCTGTTGATTGCCGCCCACCCGCAAAACCGACTCGGCCACGACATCAAGGCAGCAATAGAAGCCCGCCAGGAATAATCGATATTGAGGGGCGGTAATTGAAGAGCTGTCATCGTATCTCGGCATCAAGGCTCCATCAGGCTCTGTGGGCGAACCGCTGGGCGAAGTTCTTGCGGAAGTTACACGCTGAGCGGTCGTGAATCTGCTGGCAGCATGGATTATGCGCCATGAAGCGGCTTGCCTCGGGGTCGCCTGGCCGAAAGCGAAGCATTTCTTTTTGCAGCAACGAAGCGGAGCCAGACTTCGCCAAAACGGCATTTCAAGCCATTCGTATCAAAGGACTGTAGAGCGTTCAGGTTTGCTCCAGGGGTCCGAATATGACCTACTGAGAGCCCTCGACCAACGCCTTGTTGATATCGGCAACAGGAAATGCATCGACTAGTGGGCCAATTCCGGCAAGCGCCGCGTCGGCGTCGTCAAAATCTGGACTCTCGAAGTTTAGAATCGACCCATCTTCCAAGGTCACCAAGATCGTGCCATCGGGGTTGACTGCAGCGGGCAGGCCGGCAACGCGCAATTGACGACCAGACGACAACAGGCCACTGGTGGCAAAACCGGCCAGCGCGCCAAGCCCAGAAGCACCACCTACTCCCCCGGTCAATGACACGGTCGCGGAATTCCCGTCTTTCTCATAGCGTGCGGACGTGTTTGAAAAACCCATGGCTTTGCTTCGCTCGAAGCTGGTACGTTTCCATCCAGCAACATCCATCAAGAAATACTCGCCAACTTCGCCCTCGAGTTGCTGTTCAAGGCCCTCGAGGCAAAGGCGCGCCGCGCCGCGAGCTTCGGAGAAGTTGCCGGCTTTTTGAAGGTCGTCGATCCTGGAGCAGTTGTCGAGCATGTCACCGCCGACCTCGAGCTGGGCAAAGGCCGTAGGCAGAACGATCATCAACGTGGTGGCAGCAAAGAGAGTGCTTTTTGTGTTTTGCATCCTATTACTCCTGAAAAGCTTGATCTGCGATTCTAGATAATACTCGATCCGCATGGCCTATTGCGAAGTGCCGAGCGTCCTGGGTAACACAACTGGCACCACAGGGCGCTTAGCCATGTTTCGGTTTGTTCGACTCCTTCGAGAGTCCGCTTCTGGCAGCAAGCGGACAGTCAGAATCCGGATTTTCTTAGCCATCGGAACGACCGCTTTTTGGGAAAGCGGACACTTTGCAACCTCCTGCTATACGCAGGTCATGATTTTGACTTGCTGATCATTGATCGGTGTATCGCCCAATAGAGATAAGTTCGCAGGCCAAGCTTGTGCAGGCTCAGTTGTCGTTACTTTTCGTTGATACGTACGCGCCCACCAGACCGGCAACGAGAACGGCAATATAGAACTGACCAACAATAGCCTGCATGTAGGCGAGACCTCTTGCCGTGGCCGAAACGGGCAGGAGGTCGCCGTAACCGAGCGTCGTCATGGTAACGAAGCTGAAGTAGAGCCATTCGCTGTTCCAGCCGAGACCTTCCATGGGTAAAAATCCGGCAAACGATCCTGGCGAAACTGCGTTTACCAGGGTGTAGAGCATGGCCCAGATCACGCCAAGCAAAAGATAGACACATACAGCGCCGACAATTCGATTGGCGTTTATGTCGGTGCCGATTGCAATCTGTTTCATCGTGAACGTAATTGCCACGAGCAAGAATCCGATCAGCAACAGTATTGAACCATATTGAAAGAACGGCGAGTGCGACTTGATCGCGAGTGCATTCAGAATGACACCGGCAATAACAAAGGCCATTCCCACGCGGAAGAAGCGGCCGCCACCCCTAAGGCTCCACACGCCGATAACGAGTAAGCAGGAAAATACCAGTCCCCGGATCAGCGGCGCACCAGCCAGATTGAAGTTGTCGGCCAACGGGATAGCAATCAGCAATATCAACAGCGCTATCAACAAATAAAAGAAATTGGTTCTTTGCAAGTTCGGCATCATCAGCGCCCAATCGGAGAATGATAGTGATAGAATCCGAGACCTGTAACGATAACAAATATCAGGCTTTGGGGTCGCGCTAATGCACCATCACCAGCTGCTCATTCTTTTTGCGCTACTGATATTCGCATTCGGCCTTGTCTCGCGATTCGCTGAACGTAACTCGATCACGGGTCCCATGGTTTTCATGACGGTCGGAATACTCGGCAGCTCGCTCGCATTCGGATTCCTGCACGTAACGCCCGATATGGGTCCGGTCAAACTCGTTGCGGAGCTCGCGCTGACGTTGGTGCTGTTTATTGACGCGACGATGATCAATCGCAGTGTGTTCGCCGGCGAATCAAAGCGCATTCCGGTTCGCCTCCTGCTATTCGGTCTGCCGCTGACTATGATCTTCGGCACCATCCTCGGTGTGTGGATGTTCGACGAAGTCAGCCTCTGGGCCATCATGCTGATGGCGTTTATCCTGTCGCCAACGGATGCTGCGCTCGGTCAGGCGGTCGTGAAAAGCGAAGGTGTGCCGATAAAGATACGCCAGTCCATCAGCGTCGAGAGCGGGCTGAATGATGGCATCGCTTTGCCACCGATCCTGATCGTCATGGCTTTGCTTGGCGCGGAAGCGGGTGAGCACGAGGGTGCCTGGCTCGGATTCGTGATCAAACAAGTCACGCTCGGTCCGGTCGTCGGATTGGCGGTCGGATTTATTGGCGGCAAGCTGATGCAAATCATGTCGGACAAAGGCTGGACCGAAGAAACGTTCCAGAGGCTATCGGCGTTGCCGATGGCGATTCTGGCGTTTGCATTCGCCGAAAGCGTCGAGGGTAACGGCTTCATTGCTGCGTTTGCCGCCGGCCTTGGACTCACGGCTGCAATCACTTCAGAGTCGGTTAAGCATCAGGTGCAGGAATTCGGCGAGACCGAAGGCATGCAGTTGATCCTGGTCGTGTTTCTGATCTTCGGCTTGGCGATGGTGCCGGTAGCGGCTGAGTACTGGGGTCCGCGAGAACTGATCTATGCATTGGCGAGCCTCACCGTTCTGCGCATGGTGCCGGTAGCGATATCACTGATCGGCCTCAAGCTTGACTGGCAGACAACTACGTTTATCGGTTGGTTTGGCCCGCGAGGTATCGCCTCGGTTCTCTACTTGTTAATGGCCGTCGCTGCGATCGGTTTTGAAGGCCACGAACAGGTGATGTCTGTCATCGTGCTGACCGTCGCCATCAGCGTTTACGCCCACGGCATTAGCGCGACTCCATTGAGCCGGCGCTACGGCCGGAGCCAGCCGACCGAAGGGCAGTGATAGCTGCGCGTACCTGATTCAGAATTTCTTTAGTGTCCTCGGGTCCCAGTCGTTCGATGGCCCGCTCCTCAAGCGTGAACAGGGCCATCAGGTGTTGCCTGATCTGCCGAAAGACCTCGGGGTTATTCCTGCCGCAAACGCTTTCGTCGTTTTTGAGAATTCGCTCCGCAAGACCGGGTCGATCCAACTCGATGTCGCAGATGATGGAGAGCTTTGATAGCTCGTGCGCGATGGCATCTATTTGCCTGCCCCAGTACACATTTTTCTTGTACTTGGGCATAGCAATTCAGACCTAATGATCGAGATACAGGTAATTCTCCCAGCTCGACATGCGCAACAAGATCTGGCGCATAAGTGCGACGTGGTGCCAGTGGTCAGAGTAAACCGCGACTTGCCCCCGCGACCCGGTTGGCAGGTTGAACTCAGACATATCGTCGAGAACTTCAATGACGACGGGCACACGACCGATACGTTGAAAGACCTCGGTGCCGATCAGATTACCACTGGTCTGCAATTGGCCCTCGGCCAGGTTCGGCAGGACATGGACGACTTTGCCTCTGAATACACGCCCGGGAATGCTCGGGTAGACGATTTCGGCCTCGTATCCGGCTCGCAGCCGCAATGCTGAGTTTTGCCGAAAGGCGGCGACCATGGGCGCTTGCTCGTCGTGTACAAATACCATCACAGGTCGCAACGGCAAGCTGGCTGCCATCATTCCCGGACGCAACAACAACTGGCTGGCGTAGCCACTGGTCGGTGCTCGAATAACCGTCCGCTCGACATCGTAACGAGCTTGCTCGAGTTCGGCTTGCAAGCGCGCAACCTCAGGATTCTCACCGTCGATTCCGGCTTCGAATGCGATTTGCGCACGTTCGAAATCAGCTTCTGCTCGTTCGAGAGCTGCCTCATCGCCGAGATACGTTTGCCTTTGGTTCTCCAATTCGTTAGCGCTGATCGCACCGCGATCGAATATCGCTTCGTACCGCTCAAATACACCCTGGCTTCGGTCGCGATTCGCGGAGGCTTCCACGACCTGCGCACGGGCTGCAGCAACAGCCTGTTCGAGTTCGCGAACACCTTCCCTGGTGCCCGCCAACAATGCCTGCTTCTGTCGCACGATGGTCTCGTACGGCTTTGCATCGATGCGGAACAAGACAGTGCCCTTCTCGACGAGCTCATTCGCCTCGATCTCGACACTAGTCACGATGCCTGAGATAGGAGCGACAATCGGCGTCGTGACGAATACTTCCCGCGCCATGTTGGAGTAGGGGTGGTTGTAGTTCATCACGAGCACGATTGCTCCTATGAGAATCACGCCGCCCAGTGCTGCCGTCGGTACCGTCCACTTGTTGAGCGGCACTTTGAAGGCCTTGAAGATAACGATGCAAATGGCCGCATAGGTCAGAAGAAGTAATAATTCCATCGTTACTCTCCGTTTGCCGTTTCAAGTTGGGCGAGACGGGCTTCGATCGCGTCGAGACGCTCTCCGATCCCATCACCACCGCCGGAGCCGTCTCCCGATGTCTCGATGCCCCAGCCGCGGTCTGCCCGATACATCATTGCCCATATCCACAGGAACGGCCAAAGCACGTGGAGCGTGAACAGACTCACCCATCCGGCCACGTGCAGCACATCCTGATGCGGGTGATTGCGCTTTACGGCGATTTCATACGGGATATCGTGAATAGCGATAATTCCGTAAAACAACACCAGCGCGACGAAGATTAGAATAAACAATGCGACGTATTCGAGAAACATGGACGCTCCTTTTTGTGGGGTAAGTTTAGCACTTGTTATACTCCTGAGACGACTGGAATTAGGTGGAATGCCAGTGCTCCCAGCCAAATTCTCAGCGAATCTCGCTGACTACGTGACCTGATGCGACTAGTCACGGCGATTGTGAGCATCCTGCTCGCAGCGGAAAGCGCGGCTGGTGGAAGCGTACTCGACTACATACGTGACTACGATCTCAATGACTACGCGTTCGGCGTTGCAACGTCGACTGAGCAGAACCCTTATGTCGGCGCCAAGAACAGCACAATAGTTTATCCCTACCTGACGTCGTTTCGAGACTCGGCTTTTACGGACGATTGGTTCTTGATCCGGGATGGCGGCCTCGGTGCGCGCTGGGTTAGCGAGGCCGGCTGGGAGCTTGGTGCAATTGCCCGGGTTCAGACCCTCGGTCTGGGCAATAGCGAATCAGACGATCTCCTGGGCGTCTCCGACCGCAAGTGGGCGATCGAAATGGGTCCAACGATTGGCTGGCGCGGCTGGCCCGTGCACATCAACTGGACGACGTATTTCGAGCCGACCGATCGTCACACCGGCAGCACCAGCCAGTTGGTCCTTTCCTGGCCGATTGAATGGTCACGAGGCTACGTCGTGCCATCGGTCGAGGCGACTCATCAAAGCAGTGAATATGCCGACTACTACTTCTCAGTGACGGAGGCGGAGGCGACGGCAGTGCGTCCTGCTTACGAGTCCGGTGCCGCCACGAATACGGCGTTCCGGCTTCGCTGGGGTTATGCCTTGAGCGAAAAGTGGCTGCTGTCCGGCAGGGTCGGCGTCGAGGTGCTTGACTCGGAGATCACCGACAGTCCAATTGTCGATCGCGATCGAATCTGGTCGGCAACGATTGGGCTTGCCTACAATGCCGACATATTTCAACCCAGAGATTACGACGGGTCAGCACCGCGTACTCCTCAATTTGATCTCAAAGTGGGTGCCTTTCGGGATCACATCGATAGCCAGGTCAAACGAGACACATCAGGTGGCGTTCCTGGTTTTGCAATTGATCTCGAAGAAATCCTCGGCGCTCCTGGCGAAAAGACCGTGCTTCAGCTCGAGGGGACATTGCGTATAGGACACTACCACCGACTCGAACTGGGGTACTTTGAACTGACGCGCGATGCTGCGGTGATCCTGAGCGACGACCTCGACTTCGGCGACGAGACCTTTCCGGCCGGCATCGAGGTTGAAAGTCGCATCAGCGCGAAGACAGTGACGCTAGGCTATTCCTACTCGCTGATCAGGGACGCGCAAAAGGAACTGGGAGTTACGGGAGGGCTGCATTTCACCAGTTTCGAAACCGATATTAGGTCGGCGACTACGGGCCAAACTGAGCGCTCACGCGCCGGCACACCGTTGCCAGTCATAGGAGCCTTCGCGTCTATTTTTCTAAGAGAGAAGC
>Ga0255052_10002521_pt1 | contig 13154 bp, 11 predicted proteins | sample JV7_2_21_MG_FD_188632 | JGI IMG/M metagenome (GOLD analysis project Ga0255052, IMG submission 188632) | Seawater microbial communities from Jervis Inlet, British Columbia, Canada - JV7_2_21 | ecosystem: Environmental > Aquatic > Marine > Inlet | place: Canada: British Columbia | collected... | reverse complement strand
CGCGTTCGTCCGGAAGAACACTAATGCGGGCACTGCATTCCTTGAAAATGAGCGAGGCCATTGGCGGGCCGACCTGTACGCACTGGCGCGGCAGCGCCTGGAGGCCGCCGGGGTCAGCCAGATACTGGGTGGTGGCCTGTGCACGCATACTGATGCCCAACGCTTCTATTCCTATCGGCGCGATGGCGAAACCGGGCGCATGTTGAGTTTTATCTACCGCCCCTAATCAAATGGGGTCAGACCGCAATTTAATGAATTGCGGTCTGACCCCATTTAGTTCTGAAACCCTTGAAAATGAGGCTCAGGAGCCTATTTCTGGTGGAGTTTCTGCTGCCCGGAGATCGGGACGGGGTATCACAATGCGTTCAGACAAACTGACCAGCAAATTTCAAATGGCGCTCGCCGATGCGCAGTCGCTCGCTGTGGGCCAGGATCACCAGTTCATCGAGCCGGTGCACGTCATGGTGGCGCTGCTCGATCAGCAGGGTGGCACCGCACGTGGCCTGCTGACCAAAGCCGGCGTTAACGTCAACCTGCTGCGCTCACAGCTGGGAGAGGCTGTCGATCGGCTGCCGAAGGTCGAAGGGGCGGGCGGTGAGCTGCACATCAGTAACGACCTGACCAAGCTGTTCAATTTATCTGACAAACTCGCGCAAAAACGCGATGACCAGTACATTTCAAGTGAGTTGTTCGTTCTTGCGGCGATGCACGAGAGCTCGCCGCTGCGGACGATCATGGAACAGGCCGGCGCCGTGTGCGGCGCCGTCGAAAAGGCCATCGACGATCTTCGTGGAGGGCAGCAAGTTAATGATCCAAACGCCGAGGACACTCGTCAGGCGCTGGAAAAATATACGATCGATCTGACTGAGCGAGCCGAGCAAGGCAAGCTTGACCCGATCGTTGGGCGCGATGACGAAATTCGCCGTACGATCCAGATCTTGCAACGCCGCACCAAGAACAACCCGGTGCTGATCGGCGAACCCGGCGTCGGCAAGACCGCGATTATCGAGGGTCTGGCGCAACGCATCGTCAATAACGAGGTCCCGGAAGGTTTGCGCGGTAAACGTATTCTGTCGCTTGACATGGGATCGTTGATCGCGGGCGCAAAATTTCGTGGTGAATTTGAGGAACGGCTCAAAGCCGTCCTGAGTGATCTGGCGAAACAGGAAGGGCAGATCATTCTGTTCATCGACGAGTTGCATACGATGGTCGGCGCGGGCAAGGCCGAGGGATCGATGGATGCGGGCAACATGCTCAAGCCTGCTCTGGCGCGCGGCGAACTGCATTGCGTCGGCGCGACGACACTCGATGAGTACCGAAAGTATCTCGAGAAAGATGCGGCGCTCGAGCGGCGCTTTCAGAAAGTGCTGATCGAAGAGCCGACGGTTGAGGACACAATCGCGATACTGCGTGGACTCAAGGAGCGCTATGAGGTCCACCATGGCGTGGATATAACCGATCCGGCGATCGTCGCCGCCGCTACTTTATCGCATCGCTACATTAGCGACCGCCAGTTGCCCGATAAGGCAATCGATTTGATCGACGAAGCGGCATCGCGCATTCGCATTGAGATCGACTCGAAGCCTGAGGAAATGGACCGGCTCGAGCGGCGCATTATTCAGCTCAAGATCGAGCGTGAGGCACTGAACAAGGAGTCCGATGAGGCTTCGCGCAAGCGGCTTGAAGACCTCGAAGCGCAACTTGGCGAGTTGGAACGCGAATTTTCCGATCTGGAAGACGTATGGAAAGCGGAAAAAGCGGCAGTGCAGGGAGCTGCACATATTAAAGAAGAGCTTGAACGGGCGCGCCTGGAACTTGAGACGGCGCATCGTGCCAACGATCTGGCGCGGATGTCGGAGTTGCAGTATGGCCGTATTCCGGAACTCGAAAAACGGCTCGAGGAAGCGATGCAGGCCGCCAGCCAGGAAACGACCTTGCTGCGCAATAACGTAACCGACGAGGAGGTCGCGGAAATCGTCTCCAAGTGGACCGGTATACCGGTCTCGAAAATGCTTGAGGGCGAAAAGGACAAGCTGTTACAAATGGAGTCTGTTGTGCAGCAACGAGTTGTTGGACAGAACGAAGCGGTAACAGCTGTGGCCAATGCTATTCGTCGTTCGCGCGCCGGGTTGTCGGATCCACGGCGGCCGATTGGCTCGTTTCTATTTCTTGGGCCGACCGGCGTCGGCAAGACCGAACTCACCAAGGCGCTTGCCAACTTCATGTTCGACACGGACGACGCGATGGTTCGCCTCGACATGTCGGAGTTTATGGAGAAACACTCGGTTGCGCGGTTGATTGGCGCGCCGCCAGGCTACGTGGGCTATGAAGAGGGCGGCTACCTGACCGAAGCGGTACGGCGGCGGCCCTATTCAGTTATATTGCTCGACGAGGTCGAGAAAGCCCATCCGGATGTGTTCAACGTATTGCTGCAAGTTCTCGATGACGGTCGCCTCACCGACGGCCAGGGGCGCACGGTCGACTTTCGTAACGCGGTCATCGTAATGACGTCCAATCTCGGCTCACAGATGATCCAGGAGCTGACTGGCGAAGAAAACTACGACGAAATGAAATCGGCTGTAATGAACGTAGTTGGTACGCATTTTCGCCCTGAGTTTATCAACCGGGTTGATGACGTGGTGGTGTTCCATCCATTGAGCCGCGAGCATATTCGGTTGATCGTCGATATCCAGTTGGGTTACCTGATCGACCGGCTTGCTGATCGCGAGATGCGCATTCACCTGTCAGATGCGGCACGCGACAAGCTTGCCGAGGCTGGTTTCGATCCAGTCTATGGTGCACGTCCGCTGAGGCGGGCAATTCAGCAACAGATTGAGAACCCGCTGGCGCAGGAGATTCTCGAAGGTAAGTTCCTGCCGGGCGATGTTATCGAGGTCGGCGTTGCGGATGATCGGCTGGACTTTCAAAATGCAGCATAATCGATCGCTTGCAGGAGCGCTGCTTGCCAGCGCGATAGTTGCGGCGACTACGTGCCCTTGGGGTACAAGCGCCGCTCCTACAGCCTGCAATGACATATAATGCGCCGTCCTTGAGGAGTTAATTGCATGCCGATCTACGAGTATGCCTGCAAAAAATGTGAGCATTCGCTCGACGCGCTGCAAAAGATTGCAGACGCGCCGCTCGTGGATTGTCCTGCTTGTGGCAAATCGAGTCTGAAACGACTGCTGTCGGCACCGCGCTTCCGCCTCAAAGGTCAGGGCTGGTACGAGACGGATTTCAAGAAGGACAATCAGCGCAATCTGCACGGCGCGAAGGATTCATCAAAGTCGACCAGCAAGCCAGCGAGCGATAACAACTCAGCGAGCGACACCAAGTCAAAGAGCACATCGACAGCTGACAAAAAGCCAAAGACGGCATGAGGATATGATGAAGCGCCTGCGTCGCTATCTCGTTGCCGGACTTCTTGTGTGGTTGCCGCTGGGTGTCACCATATTCCTGTTTCGCATTCTGATCGGCCTTATGGATAAGTCTTTGGTCCTCATCCCGCGGCAATACCATCCCGAGGAACTGCTGGGCGTATCGGTTCCTGGCCTCGGCGTAATACTGACGATCGTCTTGTTGCTGCTTACGGGGGTGCTCACGGCCAATATTGTCGGTCGCAGCTTCGTCGGTGGTTGGGAATCCCTGATGGATCGGATTCCGGTAGCGCGATCCATTTACTCGGCAGCCAAGAACTTCACGGAAATCGTGTTTTCCGATACAGGCAAGGCGTTCAGCAAAGTCTTGCTGGTCGAGTATCCGCGCAAAGGGATTTACACCTTGACCTTCCAGACGGCGTCGGACGTTGGGGAAATACAGGGACGCACGGGCGAGGATGTCGTCTGTTGCTTCGTGCCGACGACGCCGAATCCGACTTCAGGATTCATCATTATTGTGCCGAAGAAAGATGCGATGGAGCTGGATATGGAAATCGATGAGGCGGTCAAATTGATCATGTCGCTGGGTGTGGTCGTACCAACCTGGTCGAAGCAACAAACCGCCGAGCTGCCCTTAAAATTGCCTGAGGAAAGTGCATAGTTGCATTGGAGCGCATTTTGGCGCGCTGGTTGGAGCGCCTCTTGAGGCGCGAAGATCGCGCTCCAACAGCTTGCGCAATATGCCGCTACGCCGTACCATTCCGCCTCATTTTTCAAGGCCCTATGCCAGAATAGCCATGCGCAGTCACTATTGCGGACAAGTTAACGAGACACTGATCGGACAGGATGTCGAGGTCTGTGGTTGGGTGCATCGGCGCCGCGACCACGGTGGCGTGATTTTTATCGATTTGCGCGATCGCGAGGGCCTGCTGCAGGTCGTGTTCGATCCGGATCGCGCGGAAATTTTCGCGCAGGCTGAACGTATTCGCGGCGAGTATGTTCTGGCCGTAAAAGGTTTGGTGCGACAGCGCCCAGAAGGCACGATTAATCCGAACATGAAAACCGGCCAGGTCGAGGTGCTTGCACACGAACTGACCGTGCTCAACCGCGCCGAGACACCGCCATTTCACCACGATGAACAGGCCAACGAAGAGCTACGTCTCAAGTACCGTTATCTTGATCTGCGGCGTGAGGGAATGCTCGACAACTTGCGTCTCCGGCACAAAGTGACGATGGCTATGCGTGAGTTTCTCGATGGTGATGGATTCGTCGACGTCGAAACACCGATGCTGACCCGTGCAACGCCGGAAGGCGCGCGCGATTACGTCGTACCGAGCCGCACTCATCCGGGCAAGTTCTTCGCTCTGCCGCAGTCGCAGCAGATCTTCAAGCAACTGTTAATGATGTCGGGTCTCGATCGTTACTATCAGATTGTGCGTTGTTTTCGCGACGAAGATCTGCGCGCCGACCGTCAACCTGAGTTCACGCAACTCGATATCGAAATGAGTTTCGTTGATGAGGCAGATGTAACTGGTGAAATGGAAGGCATGATTAGGTACCTGTTCAAACAGGTCCTCGACGTTGATCTGCCATCACCGTTTCCGCGCATGAGTTATGCCGATGCGATGCATCGCTACGGTTCGGACAAGCCGGATCTGCGTATCGATCTTGAGCTCATTGATGTTTCCGATTTGCTGGAATCGGTCGACTTCAAGGTATTCGCGGGACCCGCTGCCGATCCTGACGGTCGGGTTGCGGCATTGTGCTTGCCCGCGGGCAATGAACTCACACGACGGGAAATCGATAACTATACTGATTTTGTGGGCCGCCACGGCGCCAGGGGTCTGGCTTACATCAAGGTGAACGATGTTGACGCAGGTCGTGATGGCTTGCAGTCGCCGATCATGAAGTTCCTGCCTGACGATGCAGTTGCGGGTATTCTGGAGCGCACCGGGGCGAAGACCGGGGATCTGATCTTCTTTGGTGCGGACAAGGCGCGGGTTGTGAACGACTCGCTGGGTGCGCTGCGAGTGAAACTTGGTGAAGACCGGGGTCTGGTCGCGGACGGTTGGGCGCCGCTTTGGATCGTCGACTTCCCGATGTTTGAGATGGACGCCCAAGGCAAGCGCTGGACAGCGTTGCATCATCCATTCACGGCGCCGTCAGTTAACGATGCCGAGGCACTGCGTGCCGACCCGGGCAATGCGCTGTCGCGTGCCTATGACATGGTACTCAACGGTTCGGAAATCGGTGGCGGCTCAATTCGTATCCACGATCAGGAAATTCAGGCTGCTGTTTTTGAGCTGCTCTCGATCAGTGAGGAAGAAGCTGAAGAGAAATTCGGCTTCCTGTTGCGCGCGCTCGAGTATGGATGCCCACCGCATGGTGGTATCGCCTTTGGTCTCGATCGCGTCGTCATGTTAATGGCTGGCGCAGAGACTATTCGTGACGTTATCGCCTTCCCGAAGACGCAATCGGCGCACTGTCCGTTGACTAACGCTCCGGGCGAAGTCTCGGCGGAGCAACTCAAAGAGGCTGGCATCCGGCTGCGGACACCGCGCGTGTAGGAGCCCGCCTCCCCCGAGCGGGACGACGCCAGCGGGCGACAGCTTGACCTGATGTCCTACCGTCGCCCTGTCTCAGTTCTCGTCGTCGTTCACAGCGACGCTGGCGATGTCCTTTTGCTGCGGCGCAGTAACCCTTTTGATTTCTGGCAATCCGTCACCGGTAGTCTTAAAGACAATGAATCGCATGGTCAGGCTGCGGCTCGTGAGCTCCTTGAGGAAACAGGTCTGACAAACGAGGGCATACTTGTCGATTCTGGCATCAGCCGGACGTTTGCCATCGATCCTCGCTGGCGAAACAAATTTGCGCGGGGCAGCGTCGAAAATATCGAACATGAGTGGCGATACCGTTTGCCCGAGAAAACGGATATCTTGATCAATGCTGATGAACATTCGGAATATTGTTGGGTTTCAGTCGAAGAGGCGATTGCCAAGGTCTGGTCCTGGACGAATCGGGATGCGTTGAAGTTGCTATGAATTTGAGTTCGATCAACAACGTTATCTGCATTCACGGCATTTGGTCGCACAGTGTCAGTATGTTCGTGATCAAACGCCGGCTCGAGAAAGAGTACGGCATGAACGTGTTGTACTTTAACTACCCATCCGTGCGCGGCACGCTCGACGAGAATGCCGCAATGCTCACTGATTTCATTGGTGAGCAGGGTCTTGAGGCGACACACATCGTCGGCCACAGCCTGGGTGGTGTCATTGCTCTGCGTATGCTGGCCAACGATCCGGATTCGGTGCCGGGACGGCTTGTGTGTATTGGATCTCCGCTAACAGGGTCGCGAGCCGGTGAATTTCTGACTACACAAGACTGGGCTGAGCCGTTTCTTGGTCATTCTTTGCCGGCCGGCGTCGTACACGAGGCGGCGAATGAGTGGGCGTCGCATGTCTGTCACGAAAGAGACGTAGGTGTAATAGCTGGCACAAGCCCATACGGATTCGGGCGTCTGGTCACAACGTTCGATAGTGACAACGATGGCAGTGTGGCTGTTGTGGAGACGCAGCTTGAGGGCGCCAGGGACCACATCTGCCTGCCCGTCAGCCACAAAAGCATGTTGGTTTCGGCTGATGTCGTCGATCAGGCGGCCGCGTTTCTGAAGCGCGGCGAGTTCCTGCGCGACGCGTTGTAGGAGCCCGCTGTAGGAGCCCGCCCCAGCGGGCGAATAGAATGGTCGCCCGCTGGGGCGGGCTCCTACAGCGGGCTCCTACAAATTCTTCAACTCGTATAAAGCCTGCAGTGCTTCGCGCGGTGACATCGAATCCGGATCAAGTTCATCTACGGCATCACGTAACGCATCGTCCGGCTGTGGCTCTTCGACAGCCAGCGCCAGCTGACCTTGCGGGTTGTCTCCTTGCGTAGCTCGCGTTGATTCGAGCAACTTCAGGTAGGCCTTGGCTCGCCGAATGACGTCTCTTGGCACGCCCGCGAGCGCTGCCACCTGAAGCCCATAACTCTGATTCGCGGGACCGGGTTTCACTGCATGCAGAAACACCAATTGTCCGTCGTGTTCGGTGGCGTCGAGATGCACATTACTGCAGGCGGGTATCTCCTGCGCCAGCGCAGTCAGCTCAAAATAATGAGTCGCGAACAAGGTAAAGGCATTGGCCGTCTCGCCCATGTGATGCGCAGCCGCCCAGGCAAGGGATAAACCATCGAAGGTGCTTGTGCCGCGGCCAATCTCATCCATTAGCACCAGGCTCTGTTCGCTCGCGTTGTGCAAAATTGTCGCGGTTTCGGTCATCTCGACCATAAATGTCGAGCGCCCGCCGGCGAGATCATCGGATGCGCCGATCCGAGTGAAAATCCGGTCAACCGGACCGATCCGCAGGCTTTCTGCGGGCACAAAGCTGCCGATATGAGCAAGGATTGCGATTAACGCTGTCTGTCGCATGAATGTCGATTTGCCGCCCATGTTCGGTCCGGTGACAACAAGCAGGCGCTGCGCAGTATTGAGCGAAACGTCGTTGGCGACGAATGGCGTTTCAATGACCTGCTCGACAACCAGGTGGCGGCCGCCTTTGATTTCGATACAGGGTGTATCGGCGATTTCCGGCTTCGACAAACTCAAAGCCTCGGCGCGCTCAGCGAAGCAGCTCAGTACGTCCAGCTCTGCCAGACCAATTGCGGTCAGCTGCAATTCACCGAGTACCTCGTGCAAGGTATCGAGCAAGCCTTCATAGAGCAGCTTTTCGCGGCTCAACGCGCGCTCTCTCGCGCCGAGCACTTTTTCCTCAAACTCCTTGAGTTCGGGAGTGATGTAGCGCTCCGCGGCCTTGAGCGTTTGCCGGCGCAGGTATTCCGTGGGCGCCTTGTCCGCTTGAGCCCTGCTGATCTCAATGTAATAACCGTGGACGCGGTTGTAGCCGAGCTTGAGTGTTGCGATACCGGTACGCTCTTTTTCACGCGCTTCCAGATCGAGCAGGTACTGGTCGGCATTCGTCGCGATGGCGCGCAGGTCATCGAGCTCCTCATCGTAGCCATCGGCAATAACGCCGCCGTCGCGAATCAGCATCGGTGGGTTATCGATAACTGCCCTGGTCAGCAACTCGAGCTGCCGGCGGTGCTCGCCAATTCGCTCATTCAGGCTGGCGAGCAGGGGCGAGTCGAGCTCACCGAGCTGTCGGCGCAACTCTGGCAGACGCGACAGAGCTTCCGAGAGTTGCCGCAAGTCACGAGGTCGGGCGGATCGCAGGGCAACGCGTGACAGTATGCGCTCAACGTCACCGATGCCGTCGATTTGCGCCTGCAGCGGGCCAACAGCGCCTGCCGCCAATAGCATTTCGATGGCCTGATAGCGTCCGCGCAAGACCAAGGGATCGCGTAGCGGCCGCTGAATCCAGCGTCGCATCAGCCGCGAACCCATCGGGCTTTGGCAGTGGTCCATTACGCCCGCGAGCGTGTGTTCGTGACGCCCGCTCAACGACTTTTCAAGCTCGAGGTTTCGCCGCGTCGGGCCATCCATGATGACCGCGTCTTCGCGGCGCTCGACTGCGATCGACTGCAGGTGTGGTAAAGACGACTTTTGCGTGTCGGTGACGTATTGCAGCAACGCACCGGCTGCTGCAACGCCACGCGAGACGCCCTCGCAACCGAAGCCGCTCAGGTCACGAGTACCGAAATGCGTGCACAGCAGACGCGTGGCGCTATCGAGCTCAAAGTGCCACGGTGGCCGCCGGGTAACGCGGATATTCTCCTTAAAATAATCGCCGAGTGACTGGTCCTCATCGACGATCAGTTCCGCCGGTCGCAAACGCTCGATCTCCCCTTGTATGGCCTCGAGGTCCGGGACCTCGGTCAGCTGGAAGCGACCACCAGCGAGATCAAGCCAGGCAATGCCGATTGAGTCGCTGTCCGCAAATACTGCAGCGACCAGGTTATCGCGCGATTCTGCGAGCAATGCCTCGTCTGTCAGCGTGCCGGGCGTGACGATACGCGAGACCTTGCGCTCAACCGGTCCCTTGCTTGTGGCGGGGTCCCCGACTTGTTCGCATATCGCGACCGACTCGCCCTTGCGCACGAGTTTCGCGAGGTAGCCCTCGACTGCGTGGTAAGGAACACCAGCCATAGGAATAGAGTTGCCACCGGATTTTCCGCGCGAGGTTAGCGTAATGTCGAGCAATGACGCGGCGCGCTTCGCATCGTCATAAAACAATTCATAAAAGTCACCCATGCGATAGAACACGAGCATCTCTGGATACTCGGCTTTGATGGCCAGGTATTGGCGCATCATCGGTGTGTGCACGGCAGTGACTTCGGCTTTCATTCTTCTTGTTGGAGCGCTCCTTAGAGCGCGATCTGAGCGAATTAAAGTATGATTCAAACAATGAAAATACTGCATGTCGAAACCGGGCGCCATCTTTACGGCGGCCCACAGCAGGTGATTTACCTGCTCGGCGCGCTGATTTCACGGGGGATCGAGTGCACACTCGTGTGTCCGCCGGACTCCGGGATCGATATGGCGGCTCGAGCTGCCGGTATCCGCGTGCAAAACCTGTTTTGTGCTGGTGATCTCGACTTACCATTCGCCTATCGGCTGACACAATATTTGCAGACGGCAAAACCAGATCTTGTGCACTGCCATAGTCGCCGCGGTGCGGACGTACTCGGCGGTCTTGCCACGAGTTTCGCCGATATTCCCGCCGTGGTGTCGCGCCGTGTCGACAACACCGAAATGCGGCTCATGGCGGCACTGCGATATCGGCCTTTCGTCAAAATCATTGCGATATCGGAAGCCGTCGCGAACGTTCTTCGAGATCGGGGCATCGACGACAGCCGTATCGAAGTAATTCTCGACGCAGTAGATTCGGATCGGTACGCGAGCCCGCCCGATCTCGATGCGTTTCGCGCCGAGTTTTCAATCCCGGAGAATGCCTGTGTTATCGCGGCGGCCGGTCAACTGATACCGCGCAAGGGTCATCGTTACTTGCTGGAGGCCGTCGCAGGCCTAAAGAACAGCCACGAAAATATTCGTCTGATCATTTTCGGGGAAGGCTACCTGGGCAATCAGCTACGCGCGCAGGCAGCCACGTTGGGGCTCGGAAATATTGTCCAGTTCGCCGGCTTTCGCGATGATCTCGATGACTTCATGGGCTGCTTCGATATTTTCGCGCACCCGGCGCTTGCTGAGGGCCTCGGTGTCGCGACCCTTAAAGCAGCAGCGGCAGCTGTACCAGTCGTCGGTTTCAGGGCGGGCGGATTGCCCGAAGCCGTAGTCGACGGCGAAACTGGGATTCTGGTGGCGGCCGAAGATGCCGATGCACTTCGGCAGTCGCTCGTCGCACTGATCGACAACACGGCGCTCCGGGATAAAATGGGCACGGCTGGCAGAGAATGGATGCAAAATGAGTTCTCGATCGATAGGATGGCGGACAGGCACATCAAACTTTACGAATTGTTATTGAATGGCTGACCACGAATCGATCCTGAAACTGGCTGCGGCGCTCGTCGGCGAATTGACGTCGACCGGCAAGGTTGTCACCACGGCAGAATCCTGCAGTGGCGGTTGGGTGGCCAAGGCCATTACCGACATTCCTGGCAGTTCCGCAGTATTTGGTCACGGGGTAGTGAGTTATGCGAACAGCGCCAAAGAGTCATTTCTGGGTGTGCAGAATCAGACGCTCGAAGAGCATGGCTCGGTGAGCGAACCAGTCGTAAAAGAAATGGCGGACGGTTCGCTCAATCTGAGTGGTGCAGACATCGCTGTCGCTGTAAGCGGCATCGCCGGCCCCGACGGTGGTACCGAAGAGAAGCCGGTCGGGACAGTCTGGTTTGCCTGGGCCATAAGAAACCACGGCAAGGTCGATATCGAGACAAGCTGCCAGCATTTTGACGGCGACCGTGACCTCATTCGCGAGCTTACCGTCGTCTATGCCCTGCAGGGCGTGATTGACCGCCTGTGAGTAGCAAGCGTCTATTCTTCGCACTTTGGCCGGATCACCGGCAACGCGACCGTATGCGCGACTTCATCAGCCCGGTTGCGCGGCTGGTAGAGGGCAAGGCAGTCGACCGGCGAAATTGGCACATCACGCTGGCTTACATCGGTGATTTTCCGGAGTCTCGAATCGACGAATTGCTTGCGGCCAAGAGCGCGGTGCAAATGGAACCGTTCCGGCTACGTTTTGATCGCCTCGAATTCTGGCCGCGAGCGAGAATCGCGGCGCTGGTCCCGCCGACCATACCGCCGGAACTCGAGCGCCTCGTAGAAGCCTTGCTGGGCCGGGTCGTGGCGGCCGGTGTCAACCCGGAGCACGAACGAGTCTACCGGCCGCATGTCACCGTGGTTCAAAACGCGAGGACCTTCGAGACGGAGCGTTTGGCGCAGTCTGCGGTCACGGAATGGTCGAGTTTCGAGCTGGTCGAGGCGGTCCCGGAGCGAGGCGGAGCAGTATACCGCCCGATAGTCAAAGACTTCTGAGTCCTTTTTCGCGTTTCTTCACACAATGCCTCGAATTGGCACCGTAATACTGTGGTTATATACAGTTCTTTGTGGAATAATCGCTGCTACAGAACCCCCCACCAATATTGAACTCACCAATCGGATGGCAAGAAACAATGGATGACAACCGCAAAAAAGCACTCGCAGCAGCCCTTGGGCAGATCGAAAAACAGTTTGGCAAAGGCTCGGTTATGCGCCTTGGTGACAACGCCATGGCACGGGATATCGATGTCGTATCAACCGGATCGATCGGCCTGGACGTAGCGCTCGGAATAGGCGGTGTGCCAAAAGGAAGAGTGGTTGAAATTTATGGACCAGAGGCATCCGGTAAGACGACGCTGACGCTCCAAATCATCGCCGAGGCACAAAAAACGGGTGGCACGGCGGCGTTTGTGGATGCGGAGCATGCTCTCGACCCGACCTACGCCGAGAAACTCGGCGTTAATGTCGACGAGCTATTGGTTTCGCAGCCGGATACGGGCGAGCAGGCGCTTGAGATCACCGACATGCTGGTGCGCTCCGGTGCCGTCGACGTTATCGTCATCGACTCGGTCGCAGCGCTAACGCCGAAAGCTGAAATCGAAGGCGAGATGGGTGACTCGCACATGGGACTGCAGGCACGTCTCATGTCGCAGGCGTTGAGAAAGCTGACCGGTAACATCAAACGTTCCAATGCGATGGTTGTTTTCATCAATCAGATTCGCATGAAGATCGGTGTCATGTTCGGCAGCCCCGAAACAACGACCGGCGGTAACGCACTCAAGTTCTACTCGTCGGTTCGTCTCGACATTCGCCGCATCGGCGCGATCAAGAAAGGCGACGAGGTCATTGGCAACCAGACGCGCGTCAAGGTCGTTAAGAACAAGGTGTCGCCGCCGTTCAAAATGGCTGAGTTCGAGATCCTGTATGGCCATGGCATTTCCCGCGAGGGCGAAATCATCGACATCGGCGTCCAACACGGGCTGATCGACAAAGCGGGCTCGTGGTACAGCTACGGCGATGACCGCATTGGCCAGGGCAAAGAGAATGTCCGCGAGTACCTGAAGGCGAACCCGGAGACTGCCGCAGAGATTGAGGCAAAAATTCGCGCCGTACTGTTGCCGAAAACGGTTGATGCTCCGTTAGATGCTGTCGCCGTTGCTGTAGACGATGAAAAGGCTGTCGCCCAGGCGTAGGAGCGCCCTATGGGCGCGATGCCCGACGATGACCGCTTCTCCAACCCGACCGAAGCCCGCAAGAAAGCGATGGACTATCTCGCCCGGCGCGAGCAT
>Ga0255052_10002518_pt1 | contig 13172 bp, 23 predicted proteins | sample JV7_2_21_MG_FD_188632 | JGI IMG/M metagenome (GOLD analysis project Ga0255052, IMG submission 188632) | Seawater microbial communities from Jervis Inlet, British Columbia, Canada - JV7_2_21 | ecosystem: Environmental > Aquatic > Marine > Inlet | place: Canada: British Columbia | collected... | reverse complement strand
AGATCGCAATCCTGCAGGCGGCACAACACTCGACGGCAAGCAGTTCAAGTTCACGGCGGCAGACGGCGTGAAGATGCTCAAGACGAACAAAGTCTTCGAAGTGATCTCGCCGCATGTCTCGCGATTGAACATCGGCGCAGGCGGCGACGAGAGTGCGAAGGCAGACTCGTCGAGCGAAGAACTGTTCACGAACGGCGACGAAGCGATGAGCGCCAGGCGCGCAGAGTTCAAGGCACGCGAGACGAAGATCGAAGAACTCGAAGCACTGTTCGGAAAGCATCTGAACGTGCGCAAGGCAGATGACAAGCGCTTCGGCATCGAAGTTCTCGAATCGCTGTTCGAGTCGGCGTCATGGACGAAGATCAAGGCGATGAAGATCGGCGTGTTGACTGAGAAGCACGCGCTCGCCGCCGAGATGTTCGAACTGTTCGAGTCGCTGAGTGAAGCAGATCAAGCCGCTCGGCGTCTCGATGTCGAAGGACTCTTTCACGAAGTCATTGATCGTCGAGTCGGCGAAGCAAAAACGCTGACAGATGACAGTGACTTGCCGTTCTGATGTCGAGAGCGCAAGGACACTTCGACTCATGGTGGGATGAGATCGCGAACATGCGCATGCATCCGTTCGCGAAGCTCATTTACTTTTATCTGAAGACAGGGCATCGCAGCTTGAGCGGCATTTACGTTCGATCTGTTGATGAGATTGCCTTCAAGACAGGCGTCGAGAAAGGCGACGCGCTTCATCTGCTCACGACAGGCGCAGTCATCGGCGTCGAGTTCGATACTGCGAATCACACTGTCTTCATTCAAGACAAGCTCGCCGACTCCTTGCGGCTCGGCGGCAATCCTGAATGGAATGCAAAGAGCATCTTGAATGATTACTATTCGACGATGAAGTCACGCGATCTCTGGCTTCTGTTCAAGAAGTTATATCGTGATTATGTTGCCGAGTCGAGCATTCTCGCGATGCACTTCGAGATGCTTGAGAAGCGTGACACTGTTCTGATCAAGGCGACGCGATCGATGAAGGAGACAGGGAAGAAGCGACAGCGCGATGATGATGTCGAGCCAGAGATTCAGACGCATCTCGCGAGATACACGACAGAGCTTGATGAAGTCAGTCGCGATCTCGTGTTCGAAGTGTATGAGGAACTGACATCGACAAAGGCAGGCAAGCCGCTCGACGCGAAGACGCGCCTGAAGTTCTTGCACGCGCTGTCACGCTTCCCTGTTGATTACGTTCTTGATCGCTGCCGCGTTCATGCCGAAGCCGCTTATCCTGGCAGAACGGCATCGCGTCAGCTGTTCCTTGTCGAAGCGTCGGCATCACACAAACGAAAGGAGACAAGATGATCACAGTCATCATCGATTATGATCACAAGCACGCAGAGATTCAGTGTCCGTTCTGCTTCAATGCTTGTTCAATCCCGCCGCCTGATGAGATGAGCGTGCCGCTTGCGCCGAGCTTGTGCGCGCATGTTCTCAAGTTCGATCGCGAGTTCGGCATCATCGTGTTCGAGAACGATGCTGTCACGCGGAAAGTCGCCAAAGTCTGCGACATGAAGAAGCAGTTCGGCATCATCAACAGAACAGCGAAGACGTTCAGCGGCGAAGCGACAGAAGGCGGCAGGCGATGAGCGGCGCATTCAATCGGCGCTTCTCGCGCCAGGCAAGGCACTCGAATCTTCTGCGCGGCGGCAAGATCGGCGCGAAGCAAGGCACTCGCGTCTTCGACTCGACAGGGCATCGCATCTCTCGCGTGTTCGCGTCGCAGTTCGAAGGCATCGTCGAGATCGCGAAGCGCCGAGACGCGGACGGCAGGATTCGATCAGAGCCGACGCCGTTCAAGTCGCCGCTTGAGTTCGTTCTGTTCCCTGATATGTTCACGCAGGAACTCTCGCGAGATCAGCTTGCAGAGTTCCGAGAGACGAAGCTCGGCAAGCTCGTTCTCGGCGTGCCGTTCAAGTCGAAGCAAGAAGCGAACTGCGCACGATACTTCGAAGCACTGCGCACGAAGCGCATCGAGACTGGCTTCGAAGTCGTGAACTGGCTGTACGAGCCTTGCCGCTTCTGGTATCCGATCGCACGCGGCGTCACGAACTTCGTGCCTGACTTCATGCTGATCTTGCGCGGCAGGCCGATCGAGTTCGTCGAAGTGAAAGGCTATCTCGACGCAAAGAGCAAGACAGCGATGACGCGCTTCAGGCGTTACTTTCCAGAGTTCGAACTCAAGCTGATCGACGGCAAAGCGTATCGCGCAATCGAGCGTGAACTCGCCGCCGTCATTCCTGAATGGGAGAAGTGATGCCAAAAGTCATCTCAGTGTATAAGCGCAAGCTCTGCATGACGTGCAAGTCGCCGATCGACAGAGCCAGGCGCCGAGACAGATGCGCTGAATGCGAAGCGAAGGTGTCACTCGCGATCGAAGCGATCATGTTCGACGCGAGTCAGAGAGTCGCAGCGAAAGTCGCTGCGCTGCGCAAGAAGCGCAAGGCGCATACGCTCTCGATCGGCGAGAGCGTCACTTGAAAGGAGACGCGATGAGATGCGGGCACTGCGGCGAACTATGCTTCGGCGCGATCTGCGCCGACTGTCGCGATCTTATCACTCAACAAGAAGGAGAACGAACGATGACCAGATCATTCGATGAAGGAAACCCGCGAGACATACCAGATCGCCGAAGCGATCAGTCAGTCATTCGAATCGACACGACTGAACTCGAAGCTCTCGACTATGCGATCAGTGAAGTGCATGAACGATGCACGAAGCTCATCGTGACTGATGAGAACGCATATTCGCTTGCAGGCGAATATCTCAAGGCGATTCGAACGAACGTGCGCGCTGCCGACGCCGCAAAGAGAGAAGTGAAGACACCAGTGATCGCCGCCGCTCGTCTCATCGATGACAGATACAACATGATCGTCGCGCCGCTCAAAGAAGCCGAGCGCGATCTTCGCGGCAAAATGGGAATCTTCGCTGAGAAGAAGCGTGCCGCCGAGAAGAAAGCGCAAGATGAAGCTGTCTTGAAGGCGGCAGAAGCGGCGACGAAGCGCGGCGACGAGCAAGCTGCAGAGAAAGTCTTGCAGCGCGGCGCAGCACTGCCAGAGAAGAAGCAGACAGTCAAGACAGAGAAAGCGACTGTCTCGACGCGCACTGTCTTCGACTCGTATGAGATCATCAACTTCAAAGCCGTGCCTGCCGCGATGCTGATGATCGACGAGCGCGAGCTTCGCGAGCATGTCAATCGCTGCCTGAAGGAGAAGACGCCGACAGGCGTGCCAGGATTGAAGATCATCACTCGCGAGCAAGTGTCTGTGAGATGAACGAGCAAGAAGAACACGCGCATGCCCTGGCATGCGACGGCCCGATCGCGTCGAGTTTGATTGAACTGCCTGCCGATGAGTTCGTGAAGCTCGTGCGCTTCAATGAACTCAAAGCGAACGGCATCTCATACACTTCGATCGAATATGAGATCAGACACTTCGACGGCGGCTTCAATCTCGCCTTCTTGACGCGCATCATCAGAAAGGAGAACGAACGATGACAGAACGAACGCCTGAAGATGTTCAGCGTGAACTCGAACTCACGCCGAGAAAGCCGATCACGTTCGACGGCAAGACATACGACGCTGACTTCGACAAGGAGCGCTTGAAGACACTGCTCGGCAGAGTCTTCAGATTCATGCTCGACAATCGCTGGCATACGCTGCCAGAGATTCAGCGGCAGTGCGGCGGCAGCGAAGCGTCTGTGTCTGCTCGACTGCGTGATCTGCGCAAGCCGCGCTTCGGCGCGCACGAGATCGAACGGCGGCGCTCAGTCAGGGGCGCGCTCTTTGAGTATCGCCTCAAGAGATGCGGCTGCACTCCTTCGCAAGTCGCGACAGGACACTCATCACTCTGCGTGACGCGAAAGGAGAACGAATGAAGATCACTCTGAAACTCGAAGCAGACTCGATGTCGGCGATCGCGAATGCGTGCGGCACGATCATCGACATTCTGTCGCAGACGATCGCGCTGAACGATGCTGACATCGCAGCGCTGCCGGCAGGCGTGACAGGAGAACTCGTCATCGAGAACAAGCTCGACGTGAAGTTCAACGGCCCCCCCATCATGCCGTTCTAATCACAGAAAGGAGAACGAATGAATGACGAGAAGAAAGAGCATCGAGACTGGCGCAAGGCAGGAGAACAAGTCGGCTCGAAGTCGTGCGATGCCTGCGGTCGCACGATCATCTTCATCAAGATGCCGAGCGGCAAGCGCATGCCTGTCGATGCGCATGACGGCAGAACTCACTTCGAGACTTGCACGGCGCCGAAGCGCTTCAGGCAGACAGGCACAGGCCAGCCAGAGAAGGAGCGCACGAGATCGATCGTCTGCAAGGATTGCGGCAGAGAGATCGCCGTCGAGCATGACGATCTGAAGCTCGTGTTCTGCTCTGTCATGCCTGTTGCAGAAGGCATGAAAGTTGCGCGCACAGCCTTCACGCCTGACGTGCTTGAAGACGAAGCGACGATCGACAAGATCGCAGGAGTCATCGCGACGCAGATCAAGAAGTGCTTGATCAGGACGCGAGACGAAGCCAGAAAGGAGAAGACATGACGATCACGAACAACACGAAGCTGAACTTGAAGCTGAACGAGAAGCAGAACTTCTCTCTCGTGATCACGCTCATCTTGAGGCACGCGGCTGACGTTCGCGAGCTTCAGTCTCAAGAGCTTCGCACTTGCGCTCGCCAGCGAACGATGCTCGAAGCGCAAGATGGGAGCGTCGATCTCAGCGCCGCGCAAAAGCTGCAGCTTCAGACGCTCGTGACGCAAGGACACTGCCGAGCGCGGCGCCTTCAAGACGAGAACGAACAGATGCTCGCCGCTGCCGACTTCTTGATCAACAGCGAAGACATCAATCGGCGAGTCGATGCACAGAAGCGAGCCGATGTCATCATGTCGAAGCTGACAGAGAGTCTCGCCGTCAGCGACGAAGCACTCGCCAGAGTCGAGCAGCTTGAAGTCGGACTTCACTTGATCAGAGATGAACTGATCGAACTGATCGAAGAAGACGCCTGTCACTCAGCCGAAGTGATGACGGCGAAGCTCGACGAGCTTTCTATTAAGTGCGGCTCGATCATCACACTGCATGACGCCGACGAGAACAAAGAAAGGAGTGAAGGCGATGACAGCGATGACAGACAGACTCTCGCACGCGATGAAGATGCTGCCAGAGATCAACACTGACTGCGACATCGATCGCGAGAATCCATTCGATGTCGATCGAGACTTCGAGAAGCGCGCCTTCGATGATAGGCCTCTGATCACGATCGCGCAGTATCGCAGGAATGAAGCACGCGCACGCTTCCGAAGAAAGGAGAAGTCATGACGCAGAAACATCGCAAGATGCCGAAGTGTCCGAAGACTCGTGATCAGCATCGCCGCCGTCACTGGAAAGAGCCGAGAGACAGTCACGGCTGTCGTGTATGCGGCGACTTGAGCATCGATCGCGACACGCGGCTCTGCGAGCTTCATGACTCAGTTGAAGAACGCACGATCGCAGTGCAACAGGCGTTCGCGCCTTCTCATCTCAAGAAGGCGCAGTCATGAAGCGTCTCATCGCGCCGATGCCGCCAAGAGAGAGACAGCTTCTCTCGGCACTGTTCGCGTTCTCATGCCCATCATACACGATCAGCGACGATCTTCATGAATCGCTGATCGCAGAGATCGATCTGCTTTGCGTTGATATTGCAGCGACGTGCGAGAAGATCGACGAGTCGCGCCTGTTTTGGCGGCGCGTGAAGTTCCTTCGTGCGCATGTTGTCGATCAGAACTTCGACAGGGCGCACTCACTGTTGACGCGCATCATCAAGATGCGCAGAAAGGAGAACTCATGACGGCCCCAAAGAAAAAGCCGTATGTCATCAAGGAGCGCAAGACGATCATTGTGCCAGTGAAGCTCAAGCAAGCCGAGATCGCAGAACGCGCTCGCGTGCTTGGGCAGACGCTTCATCGCCAGCGATCGCACGAGAGCGAACTCACTGCAGCGAAGACAGACTTCAAGGCGAAGATCGATCAGTGCCGAGACACGATCGACAAGATCGCCGAAGTGCTGCGCACTGGCAAAGATCAGCGCGAAGTGAGAGTCGAAGTGCGGCTCGACTTCAAAGCAGACAAGAAGCGAGTCGTGCGTGTTGACACTGGCGAGATCATCAGCGAGTCGAAGCTGCCGCCCGAAGACAGGCAGACAGAGATCGTTCAGACGAAGAAGAAGAACTCGAAGCCGAAAGGCGGCGACGCAGCGCGAGTCGTGAAGGCGGCGTCGAAGAAGGCGAAGGCATCAGGCGCAGGCGTCACGAAGCGAGCGAACGCCTGATCGAGATGCCCTGTCATGACGGCTGAATCAGCGCTGTCATGACAGTCGGCGATCGCGCCTGGCAGATCAGAGCGCGGCAGACACAAGGAGCGCACTCAGCGCTTCGCCTGTCGCGCTCTCTCTGCGCCTGGCAGTGCCTCACGTCGCAAGACAAGCGACTCTCGACAACAGCCGCTTAAAATCGATCTGGCAGAGCCGCGTGTCTCCTGTCGTGCCTTCACTCCTGCAGTCTGCTCTTGTCTGCTCTTGTCTGTCTCTTGTGCGTCAAGCGCACTTACTTCTCTGAACAGTTCCGCGAACGGTTATATCTGTGTCTGTGTCAGAGTCAGAGAATTAAGAAAGGAGCGCGGCTGTCATGACGAGACTCTGCTCTTGACGTGATCACGCGCTCGACAGTAAATTGCCAGCAAGGTGATGGGTGCAACAGCGGCGAGCGGCTTTCATCCGCCGCACTCGCCAGGCGAGAAGGATTCGAGACATCGCGTCGGCAACCGCGATGCGCGCAAGGGCACACTCCTTGAAGCTGAACAGCGAGTCTCGTGCTTGCTTTGTTTTCTTCACTGGGGTGTGCTCTTTTTTTAGAGTGATCACGATGATCGATGATCTCATCTTCTTCGCGCTGATTGCGATCGTGATCATCTTGATGTTGATCGAGTCGAGAAGTCTCGACAAGAAGGAGCGAGACAGAAAGGCGAGCAGAGATGCAACAGAACATCGAGCAGATACCGTCAGGCGACATCGGCGTCGATGTTGAGATCGACACAGAACTGACTGACTTCGCAGGATACACGACAAAGAAAGTTCAGTTCTATTTCGCAGGCGCGCTGATCAAAGAAGAAGACGGCGCTGACGGCGGCGACGGGCCTGTCGGGCGGCTTCTGACATACACAACAACACAAGACAATCACGACACAGACAAAATCTTTCACGATGACAACATCGGCGAATGGGAATTGCGCGCACGCCTGGCGAACGCGAGTGTCAACAGGCGAAGCGACCCGCCGCTCAAAGTGATCACTGTCTCAGTGCCGACCTAATCAAAGGAGACGCGATGCCTGACTTGTTCACGAACAAAGATCGCCCGATGTTCTTCGTGACTTCTCGGCACTTCGAGAATCCTGCAGACGTGCGGCAACAGTTCGAGAAGGCAACACTCGCAGAGCTTCAGGTGATCGAGACTGAACTCGCAGAGCTTCGAGACGCGATCAAAGCTGACAAGCACGGCGCAGGCAATAGTTTATTCGGGCGCACGACAGCGATTCATGCTCAGATCGTGAACGAGATCAGAGAGCGCGAGAAGGACTGATCATCGAAGACGCGAGACTATACACGGCTGACAGCTTCTCGACGCATACGCAACAGTCATGGACTGTCGCAGGCGCAATCCCGCCGCCGTACTATCCGCACGGCAACACTCAGAACGGCAGAACGATCTGGTCAATTAATTCAGCGCCAGAGCCAGGCGGCAGTGAATGTAATTGGGTGATTGACCCAAGCGGCGAGACTGACATCGGCGAATGCACGTCGATCAAGTTCCAGATGTATTATCTCGCGACGCTGTTCACGGCGGCATCTGTCTCGCTGAGTGTGAAGCTGCGCATCGCATCAACAGGCGCGCTGATCAAAGAGAGCATCTTCGGCCCCTTGACTGCGAATAACATTTGGCAATCGACTGAATGGGAGATGAGCGGCTTGAGCTTGACGCAGGCGCAGTGCGATGATCTCGGCGCAGAGATTCGGCACACTGATAACATGCGCGGCTTTCTTCAATCGTATCTGAACGTCGATCAAGTCTCGCCGACTCTTGTTTACACTGTGCCAGTAATACCAGAGACGCGAGTCATCAGCGGCAGATCGCCAGTGATCGCGACAGTGCGCGGCGACTCATATGTCAAAGAAGTTGTCACTGGCATGTCGCGCATTCAGAAGGCAAGCGGCTCGTCGCCGATCATCAAGACGATCAGCGGCAGATCGCGCATCGAAGGAGAAGTGAACTGATGAAGAAGCTGTTCGAGATCGCAGTCGGCATCGCCGTGATCGTCATCGGCTCGACGCTCTTGTTCTTGCTCGGCTTGTTGCCATGGGACAAGAAGCCGACTCGATGAAGAAGGAGAAGTGAACTGATGAAGACTGACAAGCCGCTCAAGCTCAAGAAGAAGTTGAAGCCGAAAGCGCTCACGCCTGGCAAGAAGAAGCGAGCGGCACGAGCAGAGATCAAGGCGAAGCGGCGCGAACTCACGATCGCCGAACTGCTTGAGCAGGAGCGCGAGAGAGAAGAAGAAGATGAATGAACGATGCAGCTGCAAAAGCGCGGCAGATGAAGAAGGCGTCGAGACGGCGAACGGCGGCATCGAGATGCTGAACGCCTTGATGCCGTGCTACCAGACAACAAGAGATCGGCGCTCAGAATCGAAGTGACGAAGCCAAAAGAAGGCGAATCGATGAAGATCAGCGAAGAACTGCAAGAAGTGCTCGACATAAGTGCGAAGCTCGATGCTGTCATGTTCGAGTCTTATCGTGCGCACGTTCTCGCTCATGCTCGGCAGCTTGAAGCTGAGATCATCGGCGGCATCGACGGCATGCTCGTGAACGGCGAGCCGCCGAGAGAGACGCCGCCGATCGTCGATCAGTTCGGACGCCGAGCATCGTTCTTCGATGACAAGGACATCTCATGAAGACAGCGATGAAAGAACTGACGCCGCCGAAAGGCACGGCGAAGCTCTCTGACACAGAACACGCGAACGCCGTGCGCATGTTCATTCTCTGCGACGGCGATCTCGATCGGACTCATCGCGCACTCGCTGCAGATTCGAAGAAGAACAAGAAGTCTGTCGCATCGAAGAAGTCTCTGGCATGGTATGCGCAGCGCTTCAATTGGTATCTGACGCACGAGATCACGCGCAATGATCTTGTTGCTCGTGCTGTCGAAGACGCGACGGCGAAGCGCAAACTCGATCTGTTCTATCTGCGCGAGACAAAGAGCAGACTCGTCACGCAGATTCTCGACGGTTATGAGATCGAGATCGGCGGCGAGACGTTTGTGAGACAGCTTCGAGCGAAGTCACTCGGCGAAGCAGTGACGGCGCTCGTGACAGTGATCAAAGAAGAACGCAGCATACTCGGCAACAGTGACGGCGCAGATGATGATCGCGTGCCGTCTCTGCTTGCCTGGGTAGTCGAAGGAGTGAAGGCGGCTCTCGAAGGAGACTCTGACAGTGACAGCGGCAACGGCAACAAAGGCGGCAACGGCTCGAAGCCAGATCGCTTCGGCGGCAGCATCGAGTCAGGCACGATCGAAGACGATGACCCGTTCAAGATTCGCGACTGACTTCAGTCTCTCGCGATCTCAAGAACGCGCTGTCATCTCTCGCTTGCGTCGGCTCTCGACGTTCATCGAATATGCATGTCCAGAGATGACGCCTCATGACTGGCAGCGACACTGGCTCGATGATCTTCACACTCGCTGGCTCTGGCTCGAAGCCGCTCGGCAAGTCGGCAAGTCACAGACTTCGGCGAACAAAGGAGTCATTCTTGCGATGTCGATGCCGCGATACAAGAAAATCTTCACATCGTATTCGCTCGAAGACTGCAAAGAGAAGATCGAATATGCGACAGACTTATTCGAGCGCATGCGTGACATGAAGTCGCTGCGTGCTGACTTGCCAGAACTCACGATCGAGAACAAGCAAGAACTGAAGTTCTCGAACGGCTCGCGCTTGATCTCTGTCTTCACGCCGAGAGGCAAGGCGAGAGCCGACATCGACTGCGATGAGTTCTCGCATTATGAGAACGATCGCAAGATATACAAGGCGGCTGTTCCGATCATCAGGGCAGGCGGCAGACTGTGCGTTATGGGAACGCCGACACATTCGCAGCGCTTGTTCGCTCGCATCGGCAGACGTGAAGGCGGAAAGTTCATTCACTTCAAGCGCGCTCGAATCTTCTGGTATGATTCGCCGCTTCACTGCATCGACGTGACTGAAGCACGCAGGCGAGCGCCAGGCATGCCGACGCTTGAGCGCGTCAGATCGTTCGGAACAGAGACACTGCAAGAGCAGTTCGACAACATGCTTCTTGAAGACTTTCAACAAGAGTTCGAGCTTTCCGAACAAGATGACGAAGCGTCCTTCTTGAGCTTCGAACTGATTCTCTCATGCACGCCGTCAGGAGAAGACGAAGGCGGCACGATGCTCGAAATCAATCGATGCGACACGATCGGCGAACTGAAGAAGAAGACAGGCAAGCGCGTTCTCTTTGCGGGATACGATGTCGGCAGGCGGCGTGACTCGTCTGTTCTCTCTGTCTTCGAAGTGAACGGCGGCAGAGTCATCGAGCGATACTTGCACAAGCTGACGCGAGTCGGCTTCGACGCACAAGAGGCAGAGATCGAAGCGCTGATGTCGATCTCGCGCTGCCTGCGAATCGAGATCGACGAGACTGGACTCGGCATGCAGCTTGCCGAGAACATGAAGAAGAAGTTCGGGCATCGAGTCGTGCCGATCTCGTTCACGTCAGCATCGAAGGCAGAGATGAGTTCGAACATGAAGATGATGATGCAGCGCGGCTCTGTTCGCTTCATCGCAGATCGAGACGCGAACATGCAGATGCACTCAGTCAAGAAGACGATCACGAGCGCAGGCAATCTCACTCTGACAGTGAACGATCAGTCGGATGCCGATGCGCATCACGCCGACATCTTCTGGTCACGCGCACTCGCGCTTCATGCTTTCCACAACAAGAACGCGCTGCCGAAGCCGCGTGTCCTTTCTCTTGATATCTGAAAGGAGCAGATGAAGGTCTTCGCGCTCATACTCGTCGCACTGGCGCTGACGCTCGCATCATGCGAGCATGCTGCGCCGTCTGTCTCTTTCCGATCTGACGCAGGAGACGTGCGCGAGTTCGCTCTCGTGCTTGATGATCGCCTGATCATCGATGAAGCTGACGCGCATCTCTGGACTTCAGGCAAGATCGGCGACGTGCGAGCATACGTTCAAGAAGGCGACAGCATCACTCGACTCTGGCTTCAAGGCGCCAAATATTGGAAACATGGAAAGGCGACGCGATGAACATCTTCACAAGAACGAAGAACAAGATCATGAGCGGCATCATGAAGTATGCGCCGACGATCGTCATCGAGCGAACTGTTCTCGGCTCGCAGTTCGGCGGCGGCGTCGGATATTTCGACAGACGCTTTCGCAAGTGGTATGCGCTGAATCAATGGGTCTTCAGATGCGTCAAAGTCAGGGCGCAGAACATCGCGCAAGTTGAGCTTGCGGTCTTCGAGAAGGAGACACAGACACGAGACGGCATGCAGCGCTCGAAGGCGAAGCGAATCGACGATCACTTCATTCAAGACTTGCTTGAGCGCCCTAATCGCTGGCAGACATCGTTCGATCTCAAGTTCTTGACTGTCGCTTATCTCGACTTGACTGGCGATGCGTTCTGGCTTCTCGGCAGACTCGGCGCAGAGAGCAACAGAGAAGCAGGAGCGATCGTCATGCTGCGCCCTGATCGAGTGACGATCGTGCCAGGCGAGAGAGAGAGTGACGAGTTCATCGTCGGATACCAGTATTCAACAGGCGAAAGCTCGATCAATCTCTCGCCGTCCGATGTCATTCACTTCAAGAATCCGAATCCGAATGATGATTATCGCGGGCAGGCAGTTCTCGAGCCGCTGCGCATGACTGTCGATGAACAGTTCGCGGCGCAACAGTACAGCCGCACTTACTTCAAGAACTCTGCGATTCCGAAAGGCGCGATCACTTTTCCTGAAGACTTGTCGGCTGCAGATTACAAGCGCATACGCGCTGAATGGAATGCCGAGCATCAAGGCGTCGCGAACGCGAACAAGATCGCGATCTTCGAACTCGGCGCGAAGTGGCAGGCGATCGGCACGACTCTAAAGGACATGGACTTTGCGACGCTTCGCAAGATGACACGCGATGACATCGGCGCTGCGTTCGGCGTGCCGCCTGTTCTTCTGAACTCATACGAGCGCGCAACATATAATAATGCATGGGTACAAGAAGCGCTTCTCTGGCGTCAGGAGCTTATACCGCTGACGAAGCAGATCACGCAGATTCTCAAGAACAACATCGAGAAGTTCTTCGCGATCGGCTCGCGCACGAGAGAGGCACGCGGCAAGTTCTTCGCGTTCGACATGAACTCAGTCTGGTCACTGCGCAAAGAAGAACTCGATCGGCAGAAGATACACAATGAGATGATCAAGTCAGGCACGCTTCTGATCAATGAGGCACGCGAAGCCGATCATCGAGAGCCGACAGAGTACGGCGATACATGGTACAAGCCGATGAGTCTCGTCGATGTCAGCGCGCCGCCGCCTGCAGCGCCAGGCGCAGCGGCGAAGGCACTCAAGCTCGCGCCGCCGATCGTCGAGAGCGCCGACGCACGGCTTGAGATCATCGACTTGAAAGCATCGAGACGCAGAGACGAACATGCTGCCTTCATCATCAAGGCGCGCTTCTTCGAAGACATCTTCGACGGCTTTGTGAAGGCGATCTTCAGAGATCAACAGAAGGCGATGACGGCTCGACTGCGAGCGATCGACGCAGAGACTCGATCGATGCGACTCATCGCTGACGAGCGCGGCATCTCACTTCGCAAGCGCAAGCCGATCGGCGCTGATGTTGAAGTCGTGCTGTTCGATCTCGATGAAGCCGTGAAGTTCACTGATGAATCTGCCGATGAGATATATCGGCGCATGACGAAGGACGCAGGCCAGCGCGGCTTCTCTCTCGCGCAGGCAGGCGGCGGCGTCTTCGATCTTGATGATCCGATCGCTGCAAAGAACATGCT
>Ga0255052_10002517_pt1 | contig 13172 bp, 15 predicted proteins | sample JV7_2_21_MG_FD_188632 | JGI IMG/M metagenome (GOLD analysis project Ga0255052, IMG submission 188632) | Seawater microbial communities from Jervis Inlet, British Columbia, Canada - JV7_2_21 | ecosystem: Environmental > Aquatic > Marine > Inlet | place: Canada: British Columbia | collected... | reverse complement strand
CGAAATTTATGAAATCGGCTTTCACATCCACGCGCTGAACCACGAGGACTGGGACCCGTCAGGCAGCAAGATAGTGCTTAGAGTCGAACCAGCCGAGGCAGGTCAAGCTAGCCCCTTCAATTCCTCCAAATAACTGATGAGAGCGCCCCCGGAAAGCTCGGAGAAACAGCGTAGAACGCCTCTCACGCCAGTTGATTCTGCCCATCTTGCGGGAAGAGCGACGTGTGACTATGATACTTTTGTAACGCAGCTATCGAGCGAATGGAAGTGCCTATGGGCTGCCAGCTCAAACAACCACTATACAATGGGAAGCCCAGAGACAATCCCGAGCCGGTATAGGGCTTTCCCCTATAGAAAAAACAGGTCTGGCTCCGATGTTCATCAAACGCCAATTGACTATAATTCATTCTATGGATGCCACGTTTGTTAGCGATTGTAGACGGCAAGTTGGATTACTCTCCACCCTCGCAGGTGTGTTCTTTACCTTCGGGAGTTCAACGGCAAGCGCCACTCCCATCATCGACCCGGAGATACGCCTCAACGTCATCTATACCGGAGGATCGATCGAAGATGGGCCGCTGTCGCTTGGGCTGGCAGACCTGCCTAGTCAAGTGGACGCGATGTTTCTCCTTGGCTCCAGCACCGCCGTAAAGCAGCAGCAACTGACCCAGCTTAGAGCCGGTTTTCTTTCTCTTGGACTGAATGTTCCTTCTTGGCACCGTATGTGGAGGCTGAACAATGCCTTATTTTTTGGTACGTAATGGACAGCAAACCACCCGATACGCAATGATTCTATTCGCAATGATTCCGCTTGGTGGATGCTCTATTATTTTCACAACACCACCGGCCGAATTTGAATTCCCGTGGCCTCCGGACACACCGGTGCAGTTGCTAACGGACCCTGGCATCGTTTTTGTGCACGAAGAACCTGGCAGTTTTGCCGTGCTTCACGGCTTTGCATGTGCAAAGTCCGATCGTGACGGGAAGGAGGATTTCGTTCGCATCCGGCAAGAGTTGGATCTAACCGCGGAACTACAGTCCGGCGGCAGATACATAACAGACGCCACCGTGTTTCTCAATGGTTGGCGCATGCAATATCTTCACAAGAATCATCACGTCAATGGATTTGCTGCTGCAATCATCAACATTGACTTGGAGCGTTTCGAGCTGAGTTGGGAAGCCGGCGGGGCTCTAGGGGAATATGGTTTTGACGCCGGTTATAGCTGGTGCTATAACTACACTGTCCTGGCGTGGAATGATAATCAACTGGATATGCATGTTGACCATAGTGACCAGGAAAATACCTTCTTGAACATCGAACGCTACGATAGGAACACAACGGCAGTACATGTCTTGCGCAACTATCGTCAGAATGTTCCTTTCATTTCAGCGGAGACAGCAGTGACGGTTTTGCCCCGCGCATTTGGCCTACTTTGGCCCTACGACCACCACGTGTTGCAGGCGGCGTACAATCTGGATCACAGTGAGACATTTGTCCAAAGTGGTAGAGCATATGGCGACTTAGATCCACCCGTGCTCCCTTCTGGAGTTGGCCGGGTTGACTCTGGATCCGTCAGTTGGGATTCAAAGCTAGTTCTAAAAGATAACAAAACCAGGCGTGACTTCTACGCTGCAGAGATTGTATCCGTCTTCGGTGGGGCCTCTGTCGGTGTCATTCAGCCACCTTTCACCATAACACCAGCAGAAGAGACAGACTCTTCTATCTTCACCGGCACGATCACAACAGGCGCAGGCGGCAAAGGTGGACTCAAGAGCGAGGATGTTGCTATCGAAAACATCCCATTCGACTATGCCATCCCTGTCTATCGGGATGGTCGCTGGAGTACACCGACAGGGACCATCATGTCCGAGATATCGGTGCCCGCATCGAGAGTTTTAGTTACGATAAGAACCCGGGCGACTCGACGGGTACCTTGCGTTACACAATCTCGTCGATTCTCGATGACCGGGATGAAGGAAAAAGGACCCAGAATCTTCATCGTGTCAATATCCTTGGATGGAATAGCTCATCCAGCGGCATTGGCGGGCAGCGTGAGGTAAAAGGCCCTGAAGGGGCCGTAAGGGCGCCAGCTAAGTTGGACGCGTGCTATGATAAAGATAAAACGTGCAAGTAGTGGCCAGAAGAACAGTGCTACACTTATTAGGGGAATTCATGATTGTTGCTGAGATCATGAGAACTGAGGTGATAAGCGCAAGCCTGGACGATGCATTACGCAGGACTAGGAAAGTTTTTGAACTGAATCACTTCCACCGCATCCCCATTGTTGAAGACAATAGGCTAGCGGGGATTGTTTCAGATCGGAATGTACTAAAGAATCTTAGCTTCCGTGCAGACGCGGGCAACGCGAACAATCATGCACTGAATACTCTCAAAAAGAAGATGCACCAAAATAATGACACGCAAGGTCATTACAGTCAATCCTGAGGATACCATAGAAGCTGCCGTCGCCACCATGCTGGAAAAGGAGTTTAACTGTTTGCCTGTTCTGGAACCGTCAGGTGCTATTGTCGGTATTGTCACCAAAACAGATCTCTTGAGATCACTTGTGGTTCTCCCTGTAGGACAGTTGAGTTCTCAAAAGTCTAAATGAGGGCAAAAGTACCCCTCTTCATCTTCCCGTTTCTGAACCGCCACGATCCACCCTCCACAATCTCCCAGAGTAGCCCTCAGAGGTGTTTTGCGCTCGTAGAATGGACGATCTACCCTCAGCCCACGCCATAGGCCATATTTTCAGAGATCGCGCTTTCAATCGGCTCAGAGTGTGCTATGCTGATACCTGAGATGTTCAAGGACGTGCAAGTGCTTCAGTGAAGCGTATATGGGAAATCCCAGTCAAGAGGGACTCTACGAAATGGAGGTATGCCATGCGAAGCAAAGCAATCGTGGGGACAATTCCGGTTTTGTTTGTACTTTCCGTCTCCGTTCTCTCCCAGGAGAAGAAAGAACCGGGCATTGAATTGCCTGATACTTTTGTCGAACGTCGCGAAGCCCTCATGGCTTCGCTGGGCGACGGCATCGCCGTTCTCTACTCGCAGGGCCGAGAGAACGACACCGGATACCGTGCGGATGGAAACTTCTGGTACCTGACCGGGGTTGACGAACCGGGGGCGATACTAATCCTGGCGCCGCAGGAGAAGGACCGACAAGTCCTGTTGCTGCCGCCTCGTGACATCGAATACGAGCGCTGGACAGGCCGTCGCCCGGCTTTGACCGAGTCCCTCCAACGCTCTCTCGGATTTGACTGGGTTTTGCGAACGGGCGTGCTCGACGCAATACTCATCTCGCACATGAAACACTCGACGGTACTGCATCTGATCTCGTCTTTGGTCGGTCCGTCCCAGGACATTCCTGCCGATCTGGAGCTCTATCAAAAGATCACTGCCCGGGTGCCGGGGGCGACAATCAAGAACTCCTCACATCTTCTCGAGACTATGCGCATGGTCAAATCCGCCGGGGAGATCGCCGCCATCGAACAGGCGATCCGGGTCACTTACCAGGGCATGACGGAGCTTCTGGCCGAGGTCCGCCCCGGAGTGACCGAATACCGGCTTGACGGGATACTGGAGAGCTCGTTCAAGCGCCAGGGCGCACAGCACATGGCGTTCGATCCGATCGTCGGAGCGGGCGAAGAAACGACCATTCTTCACTATCAAAAGCGCAGCCGTACGCTCAAGCCCGGCCAGCTTCTCCTTCTGGATGTCGGAGCCCAGTGGGACCACTACGCCGCCGACATCACTCGCACCATCCCTGTCGATGGTCGATTTACCCGTGCTCAGGCCCTGATCTACGACATCGTTTTGGATGCCCATAAAGCCGTCATTGGGGCGATTAAGCCGGGCGCAACCATTCCGGAACTGCTCGATATCGCTCGCGACGTCATTCGCCGGGCCGGTTACATCGACGAGTTCATCCACGGTATCTCCCACCATCTTGGATTGGACACACACGATGCGGCCGACAACGGCCTGCCGCTGGAGCCGGGCATGGTGATTACGGTGGAGCCGGGTATCTATCTCCCCAATGAAAAGACTGGTGTGAGAATCGAGGATGACGTCCTGGTCACCGAAACCGGTTGCCGCATCCTCTCGAATCAGATCCCGCGAGAGAAAAAGGACGTCGAAGCATGGATAGCCGGAGCGAAGCAGCAGGTTAAGCGCAGCGAATGAAAACCCTGTATCTTGAGCCGTGTTGACGCCTGACGCGCAGTTGGCGCGGACTTCTCAGGCCCGCCGCTGAACTCGTGGCCGTTATTCCAAGAGAAAGGCACTTAGTCCTATTCCTTGAACTGTGAAGAATGCGCGTTAAAAAAAGTCTTTCTGGAGACACAGATTGACGATTTGGCTTAATTCTGGGACCGAAAACAATATTTAGCACCTTATCCTTCGCAACGATTACTATCATAAAATTCTAAGGCAGAGTTTGTCCATTGTAGTAAGTATGTATATTCAGCAAAAAAGCCCCTGCTAGGAGGAGAGCCAAACGCAACAGGGGCTCAAGTATGGTAGAACCATCGGGTGAAATAATAACGTCTTCCTCGTAATCTGAACTATTAACGATTGGCCCCAGATTCATTGGTGTTCCCCACGGGTCGGATAACGCCCCTTTGCCCGAAGTCTATGGGTAATCCTTCCGCAACTCACAGCCCCTTGATGTGTCGTTTGTGTAATTCAAAGGCACGGGCCTCGGCCTCGGTGAGACTGCCCGATAGGCCTCCGATAAGCTCGCCGTTGACGACCGGCATATAGTCTATCCGTCTCTCGATTCGCTGCTCAGCTTCACGCCTGCCGGCGATACGGCCCGCCTGGTATGCTGCTCGCTCGGTGCTGGTCATATCGCCACCTCATGCAATCTTATGCTCGTCGAGTTCGACAAGCTCGCCGTCGTCACCCATCACCAGCCGTCGGCGGCGCTTGCTGATGTGTTCCAACCATTCCGCTCTTCGCGAAAAAAATCTGTCTTTTGACTTGCTAAGTTTTTCCCAGTACGCCGCATCCTTGACGCCCGCACTCGACGTCGGCTCGACGCTCGACGCCACGGGCGATTCCAGAGCTGGTAGTCGTAAGCTCTTGCGAGACGATGGACTCATGAACAGGTCGCCTGCCAGCTTGTGCAGACGTTTGATGCAGGCGTTCTTCCGGTTGACCGCAGGATGCTGATAACATTGCCCGCCGGCAGATACCACGTCGCTCGAATCCAGGGCCTCGCACTCGGCTCGGACCTTCAGGAAACTCGAAAGCTCATCGCAGTATAATGCCAATACGATGCCGTCGGCTTCGCTGATGCTACGCTGCTTCTCAAGGATTCCAAGCACGCGACGCCACTCCTTCCGTGCGACCCGATCCAGCCACTTCGGACAAACCGGCGCAACGTAATCCTGGCTCTCGGCGCTAGGATCCTCTCGTGAGTCGGCAAGTGGGGATCCTCTCGCAATCAAATGAGCCCGGGAAAGTGGTTTTGGTCCTGGTCGTGTCATTTTCATGCTCCTTAAAATAAAATTGTGTTTCTCAGTTGTTCCATACCCCCCCCTAATACTCCCGTAACTCCCGAGATAAAACAAAGCACTTAGCATACGGTTTTTGGAATATGAGGCCCTGAAGATTTCGCGTGCCATATGGGGGGGGGTCTGCCTCTCTCTGTGGTCGCCTCGGACGGAGTTCGTCCAGCCTGGCCTGCTGCTGCTCGCTCTTTGGCATCGTATGCCATCGGTCATGGTCGCCGCCTGCTAAACCGCTCGACCACGGTAATCAGTGTCAGTCCCAACGCTATGCCAAGTGTGATTGATAAGATCATTGTAAATCCTCTCTAAGCGATTGAGTTCTCGACAAGCTCGATGATCCTGGTCCTGGTCTGGTCAGAAAGTTTCGGCCACGCCTTGACAAGCTGTGTCAATTTCGGGTAATCTCGCAGGCTCGACGTCGAACAAGACGGAGTACGGCTTTTCGTGTTTGACGTAAACTGTGTATCTATAGGAGTTTGTCGTTTTTCCCCCAGGGGTTCGACTCCCCTAGGGGGTATTCTTTATTGACTATTGATTATTTCGCAATGTGTAACGGCAAAGAAGATCAGCGGTTCATGCGGGCGGCCATCGACGCTGCCGAAATCGCTGAGGAAAATGGAGATGTCCCCATCGGGGCGGTTATCGTTTACGAAAACCGCATAATTGCCCGGGCGTACAACCAGCGAGAGCAGTTGGCGGACCCGACCGCACACGCCGAAATAATCGCTCTGACGCAGGCCGCGGCGTCCTTCGAAAACTGGCGGTTGCACGGCTGCACAATTTACGTTACCTTGGAGCCGTGTCCAATGTGTGCCGGGGCGCTCGTGCTGGCCAGACTCGACAGATTGGTTTTCGGCTGCGAAGACCCAAAAACCGGCGCCTGCGGCAGTTTGTACAATATAGTCGGGGACAAAAGGCTCAATCACAGATTGAACGTAGCATCAGGCGTCCTCGTTGAAGAATGCAGCGAACAATTGCAGAGCTTCTTCAAACAAAGAAGGACCAAGAACAACCAAGAAACTAAAAACTCATAACTCAAAACTAATCCCGGAGAGGTGTCCGAGTGGCTTAAGGAGCAGCCTTGGAAAGGCTGTGTAGGGCTTGCCCTACCGGGGGTTCGAATCCCCCCCTCTCCGTTATGTCGAACAGGGACGCCACAAGTTCCTGAACCTCAGGGACTTGCAATTCTTAAAGACAGCTCCAAGCTTGTTTATTTTCACATTTCGTTTATTATTTGCTTGCACACTTCTTTTCATGACTATTATTAGTTTTGAACAAGACAGAAAAAAGATAAAGACCATTATAACAATGATATAAGGGGACTATTATGACTACAGAAGAAAGAATATTAGAACTAGGATTAGTTTTGCCCCCTGCTCCGCCTTCAGGCGGCATTTACAAACCTGTTGTAATCACCGGTAATCTTATATTTATCTCAGGACAGCCGCCGGCACGCGAAGATGGTTCTTTGATAAAAGGGAAAGTGGGAACTGATCTCACCCTTGAAGAAGGACAGCTTGCTGCAAAACAAACTGCTTTAACAATGCTAGCAACACTTAAAAGAGAATTGGGTGATCTTGATAGAATTGGACGTCTAATTAAATCGCTTGGTATGGTTAATTGCCTGTCAGATTTTGAACAGCATCCACAAGTGATAAATGGATATAGCCAGTTGATGGTTGATGTTTTGGGTGATGATAATGGTAAAGGGGCCCGTAGTGCTGTGGGGATGACACTACCCGGCAACATTGCCGTTGAAATCGAAGCAATTCTTGAAATGAACGAGTAATTCATATGTTAGAATTTCCAATTGCTGATACATTTAATGACGAAGATAAAGTATTGAGTCCTACGTTATTAGTTTTTCCTGAACTGATTAGAAGAATCGAATTGAATGGATAACCCCCTAATATTTGATGCCCATCTTGATCTTTCAATGAACGCGATGGAATGGAATCGAGATTTAAGATGGAGTGTTGAAGATATACGTCTATCTGAAATGGGTATGGATGACAAGCCGGATCGGGCCAAGAACACAGTTTCATTCCCAGTGTTGCGACAAGGCAACATTGGAATAATAGTAGCTACTCAGATTGCCCGTTATGTAAAACAAGGTAGCAGCATTGCTGGATGGAATTCTCAGGAACAGGCTTGGGCACAAACGCAGGGGCAGCTTGCTTGGTACAAAACGATGGAAGAGGCTGGCTTATTAACGCAAATAATCGGTAGAACATCTCTAGAAGCACAACTGTCTTCGTGGGATTCTTCAGATGAAAAGAAACCTATTGGATATATACTCAGTCTTGAAGGTGCAGATTCAATCATATCAATGTCATATCTGGAAAGAGCATACGAGCAGGGATTACGTGCAATTGGTCCTGCACATTATGGGCCAGGGATTTATGCACAAGGAACAAACGCTACTGGCGGTCTTGATTCAAAGGGACGTGAATTGCTTAAGGAAATGGAGCGGCTAAATATAATCCTTGATGTTACTCACCTGTGCGATGAGTGTTTTTCTGAATCAATGGATTTGTTTGCTGGAGCTATTTGGGCAAGCCATCACAATTGCAGAAGTCTTGTCCCTCACAACAGACAATTCAGTGATGAACAAATCAAACTAGTCATTGAACGAAATGGAGTGATTGGTATTCCATTAGATGCCTGGATGATGGTTCCGGATTGGCAGCGTGGATTTTCAACACCTGAATCAGAAAATGTTACTCTGAAGATCATGGTTGATCATATGGATCATATCTGTCAACTGACAGGAAATGCGAATCATGTTGGAATCGGTTCTGATCTGGATGGTGGATTCGGCAAAGAACAATGCCCGACTGATTTAGATACGATCGCTGATCTACAAAAACTTACGAATCTTCTAAAGAACCGAGGTTATGTTGAGGTTGATATAGATCGTATTCTGTCACAAAATTTTATAGACTTTTTGTTACAAATTTGGTCATAATTATCTTGTAGAACAATCTCTAAAACTGTTCTATAGAAGTAATCTCAAGGAGCTGCCGATCAATACACAATTATTCCTAATAGTCTTTCTTGCTTATTTATGTTTGATGATATCTATCGGTTGGTTTGTCTCACGGAAACAAAAAGGTGGCGAAGCTTTTTTGATGGGCGGTCGCCAATTGAGCATAGGGCTGCTTTTAGGAACAGTCGTTGCAACACTTGTCGGAACAGGTTCCAGCATGGGCGCTGTTGCAAATGCCTATGCTAATGGTTGGGGTGGCGCACTGTTTGGAATTGGAGGCGGAGTTGGAATAATACTACTCGTGTTATGTTTTTCAAGTATGCGAAAACATAATTTTGTGACGATGACCGAAGAGATTGCTTTCTATTACGGAGCTAATAAAGCTGTCAAAAGTATAGTTGCAATCATTCTTTACCTGGCATCAATCGGCTGGCTTGGTGCACACATCTTAGGAGGCAGCTTTTATCTAAGCTGGACCTCAGGATTAGACCTATTAATTTCAAAAATAATTACAGCAGTTGGATTCGGGCTATATGTTATAATTGGCGGTTACTTAGCAGTAGTCTGGACTGATACAATACAAGCGGTAATTCTGTTTGTTGGATTTATATTACTTGCCATAATGGCCATACCTGCCGCTGGTGGATTTGAAAATATTAGAGCAACAGTTTCTCCTGAAAACTTATCCTTTTTAGGAATCGAAAAGAGTGGATTGATTCCGGCCATATCACTGGCGGTATCAATTTCAGTGGGGACTCTATCGGCACCCTCTTTTAGGCAACGTCTTTACACGGCCAGAAACATTTCAGTCGCAAAAAAAGGGTTTTACATTTCGGCAATTGCCTATTTCCTATTTTCGACACTTCCGGTAATTATTGGGCTTAGTGCTAATTCAATAAATCCAGATTTAACAAATAATAACATGGCATTCCCTTTTATGGCAACTACCATCTTGCCACCATTGATTGGTACTTTGGTTCTAGTTAGTGGATTAAGTGCTTCAATGTCTTCCGGGGATTCAGACGCCTTAACCGCAGTTACAATTTTACTTAGAGATATTTGGGTGGTGTTCACTGGAAAAGTTCCGCATAAGGATGATGTTGTTCGTTACTCAAGATGGGCAATATTTTTTAGTATCATGCTGGCATTTTCTTTCGGTATTCTTGCTGAAGATATATTGGGATACATCACCAAAATGATTTCGACACTAATGTCAGGTATATGTGTAACTGCCATATTGGGTCGATTTTGGAAGAGAGCAACTTGGCAGGGAGCCATTGCGGCTTTAATAAGTGGTTCAGCAATATCATTTGTTATATTTTCAATTACTTCTCTCTCAGAATACTTTGGCAATCCAATTATACCTTCCTTAGCTGGAGCTGCATTAGCACATGTTATAGTCAGTTTTGCAACTCCAATGAGTGAAGTTTCCGATGCTGATGCTCTTGAAATGATTAATAATGAACGAAAAGCAATGGATCTCTAAAACCCGTTGTGCCTGTCAAGAGCCAATATCGACCTCTTTTTCAGGGCAAATGCATCAGATATTCAGCAGTTTTAGGGTGGTCCGATCCTTCCTTAACAAGCACGCTAAAGTCCAACTCACCCTCTCGGAACGATCGGGCGATACGAGGCCATCCGACAGGATATTGACCGCCTTCGCCACCGTCCGTCTTATGATCGACACGGACCCGCCAACGCAGCTCCTTCATGTCCTTGTGGCCGGCCGCGGCGGTGATCTCGGTGGTGCCTTCTTTGGTGCCGTTTGACCACGCGGCAAAGTCCCCGCCCAGGTCCATCGACTGGATGTTCCCAGCCCGCAGCGCTTTGTCAATGATCGACGTTTCTGTCTTGGCCGGCAGCGGCGAGGTGTTCGTCACCAGAACGGATGGCGCGCTGCCCGTCCTGACCGCTGGATACAGCAGTAGTACGCTGGTTGCCTGGGCCAGTAGCCAGCGGCGGGTGTTGAATTCCTCTGAGGGCCACATGCCGTCGGCCAGGTATTTCTGCTGGACGTCGATGGCGTCCCACATGTCTTGGAGGAGCTTTCTCGCGCCGGCGACGACGCGGCGGCATTCTGCGTTTGGCGATCCTTCGCGTTGAAAGATAGCTTGCTGCAAAGTGTAAACATATCGGGCGTCATCGTTGCCCTCGCGAAAACACTCCCAATAGACGGCCGGGATCACTTCACCGTCCTCGTTGATCCTCTGGCCACACCCCGAATGCGAGCCGCGCAGGTAGTCGAACTGATCCTTGCCCGGCGTCCAGTTCCAGTTCCACGGAATCAGCGTTGTGTAGCCGCTGCGCCAGAAGCCGAACCCGTACGTCATCCTCCCGCCCTTGCACATCACGCGGCGATCCTTGATCTCGCCGGCGTTGTGGTTCGGGTAACACCAGTACTCGTATCGGTCTTGACCAATGATCTTCTCATACCGAACCGAATACGGCTGTGAACACCAGATATCGATGTAGGGCCGATACGGGGCTGCATCGGCGCCCGTGGGGTCTTTAGTCGCATACGTCCGAATCCCGGCCGCTTTCACTGCGGAGTAGACCTTCGCGCCGAACTCCTTTCGCGCCGCGGCCACCTCGTCGATGGGACAGCAAATGAATTGGGGCCATCCTTTCGCCTTGCGTTCTATCTCGAAGGCCTTGAACGCTGCTGTGATCCTCTCGTAGAACTCCGGTGGCGGCAGCTTGCTGATATTCCAATGCGAGCCCCGCTCGCCACCGGGAGTCGTGTCACGGTAGAAACGTGAGATGACACTGCCAGCCGTGACAGGAACCGGTCCGGCCAGACCTGCCTCTAGCATCCGGTCGAGTTCGTCAGGATGAGGCAAATAGATCGTCTTGCCGTCATCGCAGCGAAGATACAGGGTCGGCGTCATGTTCAGGCCGTATGCGACCATCGCCCGATACTCGTTGGCGGCCGCTTGGCGAACGAACGACTCGGGTTTGTCCGCATACTGAGTCCGGTTCCTGAGGTAGTAGTAGGCCGAGTAGTGCTTAGCGGGATCCCTGTAAAGCTTGATCGCCAGGACCCGAAATGATACGGGGATCTCAATTGCCTTTTCGAAGCCGTCATCCCAGACGGATACGGTTCCTCGGTAAAGACCAGGTTTCGCGTCGTTGGGCACGTGAACCTGGGTCCAATAGCGCTGACACTCGCCCGGCCCGGATGAGTGAACGCTGACACGCTCCAAGAGTTCGGGCGTGCGCCGGTACGTGGACCGAGAGGTATAGCGCGGATATCCGACGTTCCAATAGGTGCCCAAACGAACTGTGATCTCGGCGGCAGGAATCTCGCCGGCATCGCATGTCAACGACGAGCAACGCACTTTGAGGTTTTGCAGTTTTCTGACGGGATAGATGCTGAACGTCAGCGGCTCGAACTCTCCCGGTGTGGCGAAAGCAACGAGCTGTTCCAGACGCTCATGGGCGCTAGGTTTGGAATTCGGATACACCGGCTCGGTGATGGGACGGTGGAACAGCAAGTACCCGCGCTGCTTCTCCGCGGGCGTCAGCGCGGGTTCGGCTGCTGTTTCGACGAATGGCATTTCCTCATAGGTCGACGGCACGGTGGGCTGACGTCGCGCGCGGCGATCCGCGGTGCAGTCAAGGGGTTTCGGCACAAGGCGGATGGCTGTCAGCGGCGCCGCCCAGACTCGCGGGGGTGTCGAAAACAGCGGCACAGATGCCATGAGTACTGCAAGAGACAGGATCATAACTCCACGCATCATTTGGTTCCCTTTCTTTGTTTAGAGTACACTTTATTCTGTAATGCCCTCAAACACAAGATTATAAGCAAGGCCTTCTCAAACTTTGAATCACCAACGTAAAGAACTGTTCTTGAGTCTGGATGAGTTGAGATATGTTGCGGATCGCTGGCGCATGGATTATAATCGCTACCGGCCACACATCAGCCTGGGCTATATGACACCGGCAAGCTTTGCCGAACTGTGTCGCCAGGCCGGCTGCATCAGGCCGCACATGCCAGTGCTCGATGAAGTGCAGGACTAATGACATAGCAGGAGATAGATCATGAGCGATAAGAGCAGATTGTCGAGCCGCAGAGATTTCCTCAAGTGCGCAGCAGCCGTCTGTGTGGGAACGTATGGGATGCCCTATCTTGTCCCGAACTCGGCTCTTGGCGCCGGTGCTCCCAGCAAGCGGATTAACATCGGCTGTATCGGCACCGGTAACATGGGTTTCACGGATTTGCAGGGCCTGATGCACCAGGACGATACCCGGATCGTCGCGGTATGCGATGTGAACCGGGGCAGTCATGGCTACAAGACTGCTACACAGTATCGCGGACGCGAGCCGGCCCGCAAGCTGGTGAACGACTATTACGCGAAGAAGCAACGCTCGGGGACCTATGCCGGCTGCGACGCATACAGTGACTTCCGTGAGCTGCTGGCCTGCGACGATATCGACGCCGTCTCGGTCACTACGCCGGACCACTGGCATGCAATCCCGACAATAATGGCGGCTCGCGCGGGAAAGCATATCTACTGTCAAAAACCGCTGAGCTTAACGATCGCAGAGGGCCGCGCGATGGTCGAAGCGGTCCGCCGTCACGGCGTAATCTTGCAGACCGGCAGCCAGCACCGCTCCAAGGAAACCATGCGCTTTGCCTGCGAACTCGTTCGCAACCGCCGCAT
>Ga0255052_10002516_pt1 | contig 13174 bp, 11 predicted proteins | sample JV7_2_21_MG_FD_188632 | JGI IMG/M metagenome (GOLD analysis project Ga0255052, IMG submission 188632) | Seawater microbial communities from Jervis Inlet, British Columbia, Canada - JV7_2_21 | ecosystem: Environmental > Aquatic > Marine > Inlet | place: Canada: British Columbia | collected... | reverse complement strand
CATTTCCTCCTGGCGGGCGGCCTTGTCTATCTTACGTACAGGTTTGTCATTTGGACTGGAGCAGTACCGATGATAGTGGTTCCGACACTTCCCTTTGCGCTTTACGCGTTGTTTTATCTGTCGGGGTTTTTTACGGATAAAGGGGAGGAAGAACGGATCATGCATTGAGACAGTGAGTCCCGAGTTTGTTTTCACCACGGAGGCACCCACCTTCGCATAAAGCTTCGGTGGGCAAGCTTGCCCTCCATAGCTCGAAGAGCGACGGAGGGAGGACACGGAGAAATTCAAGAGCTTGGGTTAACCACAGAGGTCACAGAGGTCACAGAGAAAAACCTTTGTTTGGGTTTATATTAGGCGACTAAAGCTTGGACCGCAGTACAGCCACTCACAGGCCGCTCCGCAGAGTTTCGCTGGGTATGTTTTAGGCGAAGTTAAGAGTCAAATTTAACTTTAAATTAGAAACTCGAAACAAGGAACTGCACGCGAAGCGTGCCCCCTGCGTACCCTGCGGTGAATTAGCTTTAATACTTTGCGGGCTTGGCAGCTTTGCGTGAGAGAAGTTCTTATCTCTTTGTGTAAACCAGCACAGAAGTTTCCTCGGTGCACTCTGTGTACTCTGTGGTTCAAAGGAATCTCACTTGTTTTCATGGTGTTTTTACCCAAAGCCCGGGTTTTTTCTCTGCGTCCTCTGTGACTCTGTGGTGAAAAACCGTTATGTATTCCGTTGAGATCTGGCCAATTTATGCCGATTTGCCCACTTCTTAAGTGCGGACACAGGCTTCTTGATGGGTTTCGTTCCAGTTACAAGGTCCAGGATGTGGTAGGTTTCCCTGTTCTTCCACACAAAACGATTCACACAACCCATGCACGATGTGACGATGTAGGCTCCGACAGAATCTGCTGTTACTTTTTCGGTGAACTTCTCTGCCAGGTCAGGATCCTGGGAGTTAATGCTCCCACCATACCCGCAACAGGAAGGCAGGTCCGGTTCGTCCACTTTATCAGCTGGGCCTGAAAAGATATCCGGAAGATCGTCTGTTCCGGATGGTTCCGGCGAACCGGAGGCCCGTTTTGCGTCCAGACTCACCTGGAGAATCTGCTTTGCCTTTTCTGGAACGCCCTCAATCCGGAAGAAGGGGCATGGGTGGTGAAGGTAGGGATCGCCATCCGGAAGGTTTTCGATTATGTCGTCAGGCAGTATTTCCAGAATATATTCCACACGCTGGGTGATCGGATATTGGGTGAAGATCTTTTTACAATTTGCGCACCCGACAATGAGCCTGTGAACGCCCTTTTCATCCAGCCTTTTCTGTATTCTTGCCACAGCCTCTTTAACGGGATCCACGTCGCCGATCTGGTAAAGGGGGTCGAAGCAGCAATCGAGGGCGAGGCCAACGGGAGTGTCCAGCAGATCCGAGAGGAGTTTAGCTGTTTTATTGACAGTTTCCGGACTCGTTCCTGCCAGGGAACAGCCCGGCCAGAAAACGGTTTCTGTTTCGGAGTAGTGGACGAAGGGAGCTTTATGGCCCCGCTCGGCGAAACTCACCGCGGCTTTAACAGCCTGAGCTGTAGCTTTAGGCACATCTCTCGATCTTATGAGCCTGATCTTGGTCTGAAAAAGGGCCTCTGAGGGTTGCAGGTCCTGAGGACATAAGCGGTTACAGGCAGTGCAGTTGGTGCACAAAAAAGCCTTCTGCGGCCTGTTCCTGATTATCTCGTCGGGCTCTCCGTATTCTGTGAGAAATGGACATGCATCCGTACACTGCCCGCATGTATCGCACTTGTCCAGGAATTGTTCGGTTGAATCGCTCATGAAGGCGTATTCTAGAGGTTTTTTCGGAGAATTGAAGTGATTTGTTGTTGTGAAGGCGAAGGGGGTGGTGGTAACGGGGTAACGGAGTATGGGTGTGTGTGGGTAGATTATTAGAGCATTGGTTATTGGAACATTAGAAATTGGATCATTTATTTTCACCCCTCCCCTGGCGGGAGGGGAACATAAGGGGAGGGGGTATTATTCGCATCTATAACTTTACTTGGAACTTGAAACCTGGAAGTCCAGCCGAAGGCTGGCCGGACTCCACGCCGAAGACGTGGCCGGCCTTGGATCCTGGACCAATCAACCTGTGATAGGGGTTATTCTCCTGATACAAGCAATTCAGGATAGGGCCAGCCTGAGGTTCCACCTTTGAGAATATAGAGCCTTTCGCTGGGAACTCCCCGGCTCATAAAGTGCATACGTGCATTGGGGGCGCCGGTAATGCCTCCCGGGCAGACCAGGACGACAGGTTTTTCGGATTGGTTTATTATCGATAAAAGAGCATCCAGCTTTTCTTTCTGTTCCGTAGTTTTAACCGGGTAGGCGAATGTGGCATAGGAATCAGGAAAATGTCCCTTGACGTATGTGGCGTAGGGCTGAACATCGATAATTATGGACCTGTCCTGCGCCAGCCAGTTCCTGAAGGTCTCAGGTGAAACATACTGGGCGCCGGATAGGCCGGTTGTGGTTACTAATATATACCCCACGAACGCTGCGAATAATGTTATCGGTAAAGCGATCTTCAGTTTCTTCTTCATATGTCATAATTCCTTATCAGGTGTTGGTGTTAGTAAATTTTGGCATCAAAGAATAGTAAGGCAAAATAATAAGCTGTCAAGAGTTTGTTTTGGATGGGTGGTTCGAAATTCGATCTTGGATTTTGGACATTGGATCTTGGATCATAACGGTTATTGGCCAAGCAGATTATTCAATGGAGAAACTCCTTGAAGATAACGTTTTTCTGAGGGATTATCACATCATGGATCTTGAAAAGCTAAAAAAAGAGTGCGAAGTGTCGACCTTCCGGTCCAGCGGTCCCGGGGGACAGCACAAGAACGTCACCGACTCGGCAGTGCGCCTGAAGCACATACCTACCGGGATAACAGTAGTGGGCCAGTCCCACCGTTCCCAGTACAGAAACATGACGGACGCCCTTGAGCGCCTGGCAAAGAGGCTTGAAGAGAGAGCAAGGAAGTCGAAGCCCAGGATTCCCACCCGTAAATCAGCCGCCCTCAAGACCAGAGAGAAAGAGGAGAAGAAGAAGAGAGCAGCGGTTAAGAAGTTGAGGGGGAAGGTGGATGGGGAGTGATGGGGCGATGCGTATCGGAGTATAGGGGTGATGACGCGTAACGGAGTATCGGCGTAACGGTGTAAGGGCGTAAATCCCTCTCCCTTGAGGGGAGAGGTTAGGAGAGGGTGAATCATTGTATCCTTAGGACCTGGGACTAGGGACTCGGGACTCAACGCCTAAGGCGTGGCCGGGGAGGGGGCAATATTTGATGGTCAATTGTTTACTAGAAACTAGGGTTCATCTCCAAATTAGTTGGTGATTAATACATAATAACCGGGTTCCGTCAAAAACCCCTTCGCCTTCGCAACCCCCTTTGAGCTTCGCTTCAGGGCCTTTTACCGGAACCCTGGATAAAAAAAGTATATCAGGCCGGGGTTTTGGTGAATCACGAAGCGGAGCTAGCCCCACGCGTAGGCGAGTGATTACACCCAAAAACCCGGCCACTTGAATACGCTATACTGAAATCCCGCCAACTAAATGGGAGATGAACCGAAACTAGAAACCCGAAACTTGAAACTCCAGCCAGGGGCTGGCAGAACTCCAGCCAGGGGCTGGCCAGACTTTTATAAAGGGTGCGTGGGGGAAATCCATCAACGCTGACAACATCAAGCCGCCTTTCCTGAAAAGGGAGAGCGGTTTTTAGCTACCGCCGGCTTTATGACTCTAAGGCCTGGCCTTCGGAACAAGAGGACAATTAAGGCTTGGTGAAATCCGAAAAACAGACCCGCGTTGAACTCATTGACACCAACCTGGCATTGGCCGGCTGGGATGTTAATGACCATTCACAGGTCATTCAGGAACTTGATATCTACATCCAGTCGGAAGGTCAGTCCGCCGCTGCCGACTCCGGGAACCCATATGAAGGCCATCGCTTTGCCGATTACGCCCTCATCATCGACGGCAGGCCGCGAGCCGTGATCGAGGCCAAAAAGACCTCTGAACATCCCGCAAAGGGCCAGGAACAGGCCCTCCAGTACGCCCGGGACCTAAAAGAGATCCACGGAGGTCCCATCCCCTTTATCTTCTACACAAACGGATACGATACATTCTTCTGGGAATCGGATTTCTATCCTCCTGTCAAGGTATACGGGTTTCCCACACGAATGGAGCTCCAATGGCTGGAGCAGCGACGCGAGACAAGAAAGCCCTTGTCGGTTGAACTTATCGACACAAGCATAGCCGGCCGTGATTACCAGATAGCCGCAATTCGCACGATCATGGAAAAGATAGAGGCCAAGAGGCGAAATTTCCTCCTGGTCATGGCGACAGGAACAGGCAAGACAAGGACTGCCGTCGGCCTGGTGGATGTCCTGAAAAGATCACGGTGGGTGAACAGGGTGCTTTTCCTGGTGGACAGGATCGCGCTGAGAGACCAGGCGCTGGACGCCTTTAAAGAGCACCTGTCCTCGGAACCGAGATGGCCTGAGCAGGGAGACCGGAGTTTTTCCAAAGACCGCCGGATCTATGTCACCACCTACCCGACGATGCTCAATCTCCTGCAGAGCGGAACTACACCAGGCGAATGGATGTCGCCGCATTTTTTCGACCTCATAATTGCCGACGAGAGTCACAGGAGCATCTACAATACCTACAAGCAGATCCTGGACTATTTCCACGGTATCAGGGTCGGACTCACCGCCACTCCCAAGGACCAGATCGACTTCGACACCTTCAAGCTTTTCGAATGTGAAGTGAACGACCCTACCTACGCATACTCCTATGAAGAGGCCGTCGGACACGACCCGCCCTACCTTTGTGACTTTGAGGTTCTTAAGGTCAGGTCCAAGTTCCAGCTTGAAGGGATCAAAGGCGAGAAGCTCCCGCCTGTTGTCCAGAAAAAGCTGATCGAAGAGGGCCTTGATATCGACGAGATAGATTTCGAAGGGAGCGAACTGGAGCGGAAGGTGACTATCTCCGGGACCAACGCCCTCATCATCCGGGAGTTCATGGAGGAGAGCATCAAGGACCCCTCGGGGACCTTGCCCGGCAAGAGCATTATCTTCGCCATCAGCAAGGCCCACGCCCGGCGGCTCCAGGAGCTTTTCGACAAGCTCTATCCAGAGCATAAGGGAAGGCTGGCAAGGGTGCTGGTTTCCGACGACAGGTACGTATACGGAAAAGGCGGGCTTCTGGACCAGTTCAAGCACGATGACATGCCCAGAGTGGCCATATCGGTGGATATGCTGGACACCGGCGTCGATATCCGGGAGATCGTCAACCTGGTGTTCGCAAAACCGGTGTTCACATCCGTCAAGTTCTGGCAGATGATAGGACGGGGAACAAGGGTACTGGAGGACGATCAGAAAAAGAGAAAACCCTGGTGCCCAGAAAAGGACAATTTTCTCATTATTGACTGCTGGGAGAACTTTGAGCGGTTTGACATGGAGCCTCGTGGGAGGGAGCTCGGGGCCCAGGTCCCGATCCCGGTAAGGCTTTTCGTAAAACGGCTGGACAAGCTGGAGGCCGCCATATCCCTCGGGCGGGCTGATGTCATCGAAAGAGTGGTAGTGGATCTCAAAACCGACCTGGCCGCTCTGCCTGCGAACAACGTGATCGTTGCCGATAACGCTGCGAACCTCGCCACCGCAAGTGAGAACACTTTCTGGGAGCGCCTTGACCCTGAAGACATAACATTCCTTCGACAAATTATCGCCCCGGTCCTCAGGGCGCGTTCCGGGGAGGATTTCAAGGCTATGCGGTTTGAGACCGAGGTAGTGGAGCTTGGGGCGGCACTGCTCACGGAAAACCTGGATGTTTTCGAGGCCATAAGGGAGAGTATTCTTGCCCAGGTAACAGAGCTTCCGCTGACCGTCAACATCGTGGCCAGGGAAAAGGAACTCATCGAAGAGGTCCAGCAGTCGGGCTGGTGGTTGGCTCCATCGGAAGATGATCTTCAGTTGTTGGTAGATCGCCTGGCCCCACTGATGAAATACAGGACGAAGCGTTCGCCTGCCATGGTTCTCCTGGATATCGAAGATGCCCTGCAGGTGAAAGAGACGATCGAGTTCGGCCCGGAAAAAGAAAAGGTCTCCACAAGGGTTTATCGTGAGAGGATCGAGGCCTATATCAGGACGTTGGTTAATGAAAACCCCGTCCTTCAGAAGATCCAACGGGGCGAGGAGGTATCCGATAGCGAGATCATGGAACTAGCCAGGATCCTGAGAAGCCAGGACCCCTACGTAACAGAAGAACTGCTCCGCAAGGTCTACGACCACAAAACCGCCCGTTTTATCCAGTTCATCCGTCACATCCTCGGTCTCGAGATGCTGGGGTCATGGCCGGAGACCCTGACGAGAGCCTTCGACGAGTTCATCTCCACCCATACCGATTTCACTTCCCTTCAGATCCGGTTCCTCATGACCCTCAGGACCTTCCTTATCCAGACCGGAAAGGTCGAGAAGAGTAACCTCATTAAAGCTCCCTTTACCCAGATCCACCCCATGGGTATAAGGGGAGTCTTCAAACCCGCCGAGATCGAAGAGATCGTCCGGTTCGCCGACAGCCTGACCGCCTGACTTCCCCTCCACAGAACACTATCCGAGTCAATTACGTAAAACATAGCTCAATTAGGTAATATCTGCTTTACATTACCTAATTGGGCATCTATTATTACGTAATTGAAAAAGGAGATATATCATGCATTCACTGGATATCCGCTACCTTGATTCACTGAAATTCCTGGCAAGACACGCGTCTACTATAACGAAAATAGGGGAATTCAAGGGAAAACAGGAACTATTCGCCAGACAAACGCCGGAAATGCTTAACACCCTGGTTGAGTTGGCAAAGATCGAATCAACGGAATCCTCAAACAGGATAGAGGGTATTACTGCACCACACAAAAAGATCGAAGATCTCGTACTGAGGAACACCAACCCGGGGAACAGGCCGGAACAGGAGATCGCTGGGTACAGGGATGCACTTGACCTGATCCATGAATCCGGTCAATACATGGACTTTTCAAACAATATAATCCTCCAGCTGCACTCGATCGTGTATCGTCATTTGCCCGAAGACGGCGGTAAATGGAAAACCAGTGAAAATGAGATCGTCGAGAAAAACCCGGACGGGACGATTCACCGAATCAGGTTCTCGCCGGTAGAAGCGTTCAGGACACCTGAAGCTATGAATTCACTGGTTAAAGGATATGATGAGGCGATAAGGATTCACAACAAGGAGCACCTTTTTGTTATCCCTTTGGCGATCCTCGATTTTCTTTGCGTCCATCCCTTCCAGGATGGAAATGGACGGGTGGGCCGTTTGCTGGTTTTGCTCCTGCTTTACCATGCCGGTTATGAAGTCGGGCGATACATAAGTCTCGAGCGTGTTGTGGAGGAATCCAAGGAAACCTATTACGAGGCACTGGAAAAAAGTTCACTGGGATGGCACGAGGGAAAACACGATCCCTTTCCGTGGTTGGAGTATTTCTGGGGGATGATGATAAAGGCCTATAAGGAATTCGAGGAAAGGGTTGGAACCGTGAGTACAGGGAAGGGCTCAAAAACAGATCATATCATCACTGTAGTCAAGAGAAGGATCGGCCCATTTTCGGTCGCCGATATCCAGAAAGAGTGCCACGGCATCAGTGTTGATCTGATCAGGAAAGTGTTGGGGCAGCTTAAAGCAGAAGGGGTAATCACCTTGATGGAAAGAGGAAGATACGCGAAATGGATCCTCAGAGAGGGGGAATAATATATGCTGACGCCTGCCATCCGTTCGAAAGTCGATAAGCTGTGGGATAATTTCTGGTCCGGCGGCATCGCCAACCCCCTGACAGCCATCGAGCAGATCAGCTACCTGCTTTTCATGCGGCGGCTCGACGCCCAGGACCGGAAGCGCAAGGAGGACTCCGAGTGGCTCAAGCAGACTTACACTTCCATCTTCAAGGATCATGATGATTACCGCTGGAGCAGGTTCAAGAACCTCCCGGGCGACGAGATGCTCAGCCACGTGAGGGACAACGTTTTCCCCTTTATTAAACAATTAGGTGGTGAAGGGTACTCTTTTGCCGATTACATGCAGGACGCGGTGTTCATCGTCCCCAAGGCGTCACTTCTGGTCGAGGCGGTGGGAATCATCGATGAGATCTTCGAGGAGATCGAGCGGGACAGGCTGGAGAACGGCCAGACTCTCCACGATACCCAGGGTGACCTTTATGAATATCTCCTGTCGGAGATCGCTACGGCAGGAAAGAACGGGCAGTTCCGCACGCCCAGGCACATCATCGCCATGATCTGTGCCCTTGCGGATCCGAAACTGGGGGAGGAAGTCTGTGATCCGGCCTGCGGTACGGGCGGATTCCTACTGGGAGCCTACCAGCATATTCTCACCTCGTACACAAGCCCGGACCTGAGGCACATGGACGAAGATGGTATTGAGCGCGGCCTGGTAGGGGATAAGCTTACCGACGAGCGTCAGTGGGAGGTACTCAGGGAAAAGAGTCTGTTCGGCTACGACTTCGACACCACCATGGTCCGGATTGGACTGATGAACATTATCCTCCACGGGATCGACAGGCCGAACCTGGGTTATATGGACACCCTTTCCAAAAGGTACGATGAGAAAGACAGGTACGATGTAGTCCTCGCCAATCCTCCCTTTAAAGGCAGCATCGACAAGGGGGACATCAACGAGGAACTGAGGCTCAAGACCACAAAGACAGAACTCCTTTTCGTAAACCGGATCGTGAACCTTCTCAGGCTGGGAGGTAGAGCGGGGGTCATCGTCCCGGATGGTGTTCTCTTCGGCTCCAGTAATGCCCACCGGAACCTGCGCGAAATGCTCCTGGACGAATGCGAACTCCAGGGGGTGATCTCCATGCCGTCTGGAGTATTCAAACCATACGCCGGGGTAAGCACAGCGGTCATCGTCTTCGTCAAGGGCGGCAAGACAGAGAACGTCTGGTTCTACGACATGCAGGCCGACGGCCGGTCCCTGGACGACAAGAGGGACAAGATAGAAGACAACGACATCCCCGATATCCTGAAAAGGTGGGAAGCCCGCGATCCCGAGAAAAATACCGACAGAAAGGCCAAGGCTTTCTTCGTTCCAGCAGAGGAGATTCGAGAGAACAAGTACGACCTTTCCATCAACAGATACAAGGAGATCGAGTACGAAGAGGTTGAGTACGATCCTCCCCAGGTCATTCTGGACCAACTGGAGGAACTTGAAACAGAGATAATGAAAGATTTGAAGGATTTGAGGGGGATGTTGGGGTGACTTCTAAAGCAACGCTTACAAAACTGGGGGATGTTTTGAACATCACTTCCGGTTATGCATTTAAATCTGAAAAATTTCGTGATACTGGCGGCCTTCCCCTTGTGCGGATTAGAGATGTTAAAAGGGGGTATTCAGAAACATACTATGATGGCCCATTCGACGAAAAATACGTTTTAGGTAATGAAGATCTCTTAGTTAGCATGGATGGAGAGTTTCGAACTGCTATGTGGGAGGGAGGTAAGGCATTATTAAATCAGCGAGTTTGTCGACTGGAGCCTGACCTGAAAAAAGTGGATAAGTCCTATTTGTTTTATTTTTTGGCACCAAAGTTGAAAGTAATAGAGGACCGCACTCCGTTTGTGACCGTCAAGCACCTATCGGCCAAATCAATACGTGAAATCACAATCCCACTCCCCCCACTCTCCGAGCAGAAACGCATCGCGGCGATCTTGGACAAGGCTGACGCCATCCGGAAAAAACGCAAGCAAGCCATTGGACTGACCGAGACCTTCCTCCGCTCAACGTTCCTTGAGATGTTCGGCGACCCGGTGACAAATCCGAAGGGGTGGGAGAAGGTGTCAATTGAAGCGGTTGGTGAAGTTCAGGGTGGCCTACAAGTTACCCAAAAAAGGAAAAACAATCCGATTGAGGTGCCTTATCTCAGGGTTGCAAATATTTATAGAGATGAGTTATGGCTTGATGAAGTGAAGTCGATTCGGCTGACACAAAACGAGCTTGATAGAGTACGTCTTAAGGCTGGTGATGTATTAATAGTTGAAGGCCATGGCAACAAAGAAGAAATAGGTAGATCTGCAGTATGGACAGGTGAAATAAATCCTTGTGCCCATCAGAATCATTTGATTCGGGTTCGTCTTGATCCAGAGAAAGTTCTCCCTATATATGTGAGTAATTTCCTGAACTCTGAAGGTGGCCGTCGTCAAATGTTTCGTGCCAGTAGAACTACATCTGGACTAAACACAATTAGCACCAGGACGGTAAAGGAAACTAAGTTACCTATACCACCGTTTGAGCAACAAAAAAAATATTTCGATTTAGTGGCTAGATGTTCAGTGATTAAAAGTAAAATAATCTCCTCTGATGCCAATAATCTCTTCAACTCCCTCGTACAAAAGGCATTCAGAGGAGAGTTGTGATAAGTACTTCAGTCCTCCATAACAACAATTGACACCGATACAGAGGTCAATATGAAAAGAGTATTTATAAGTTCGGTAGTTTCAGGATTCGAAGAATTTCGTCAGGCTGCCAGGAGAGCAGTTGAGTTAATGGGTGACCGCCCCATCATGAGTGAAGATTTCGGTGCTCGTCCATATTCTTCTGAAAAGGCTTGTATCAGTGAGGTCGAAGCTGCTGATGTTTACGTCGCTGTTCTGGGTGAAAAGTATGGCTTCGAAACTGAGGGAGGGATCTCTGTAACACAGGCCGAATTCAATGCTGCAAAAAAAGTCAATAAACCTATTCTGGTCTTTATTCAAGATGTTTTAATGGAGAAAAGGCAACAAGAATTTAAAATCAAAGTTGAAGATTTCCAATCTGGGCTGTTCAGAGCTGTATTTTCCTCACCAGAGGAATTAAAAGACGAGATAATTAGAGCTTTGAAGCAAATAGAAATATCTCATGATGCTCCAACGGAAGATGAATTTAATGTCAGACAAAAAGAGGCTTATAATGAGTCAGAAGGCTTTTTTCATTATGCCGAGACAGAGTTGTCTTTCTCCTTTTGGCCTCAACCATTACGGTCAGTTGATCTTAACAAAGCCGAATCTGAATTAGATGGAGTGTTTGGGAAACTTTGTGGTACTGGTCTGGTTCTCCTCAAGGATGGTTATTCGGAGGTAAAGGAAAAGAATTATGTTGGGATAAAGAGTGAAAAAACTCGATATCTCACATTCCACGATGGTTTAGTTTTGATTACTCTTGATCCTACGTTAAAGCGAGAAGGTTCCTTCTTTGATACTTCATTTGTGCCACCGACAAGAGTGAAGGTACTGGGTGAGGGTGTTTCACAGATTGTCGATTTTAGCGGAGCTTGGTGCGGGATAAGATTAAAAGGAATGGATGGTAAATCTATTGAAGAACTACCCCCAGAAGGGACGTCTTCATTCGGCATTCGAATGTTTGGTGACAATGAAGCACAGATGCAAAAACTTTTCGTGCCCATGACTCAGGGTGCGTTTCTTGAATGGGTTGACTACTGTATAGGAAGATTCAAAAGGATCTTTTCAAAATGATAAGAGTCAAAAATGAAAGATTGATTACATCTTACACAAGTTGGGGAGGTGCAAGATGTCGGCACCGGAAAAGAAGTATCTTACTCTAAAGCCAGATAAACTTTATTTTTTAGATGGTTTCGACCATCGCAATGATTATTCAGCTAAAATAGTCGATGAAAGATTCAATGGTACTTTCAAAGAAGCTTTTCGTTCGTTGTCCTTTGAGGTTTCAATACTCATTCCTAAAAATAAAGAGAAGCCCACATATTCAAACCTTCAATCGAGCTGGACAAAACATATATCAACTGATCGCCTTTTAGGCGATCAACTGGATGCTCTGTTCGATAAGTATCTCTTGTATTATGTAGTCCGTTACATTTTCGAAATCTTGGACAGCAATAACGAAAAATCTTTTCTAGGGAAAGAAAACAATATCACTTTTGAATGTGATCCAAATGATGTTGATAGGTTTATAAAGTATATGGATCGATTCCCTGATTTGCCTGAAATTGGCCAATGGTCCGGGACTATTATATGGGTTTCAGATTTTAGCTAAAACTTGTGGGTCAGAGCACTTTAACAAAGTAATTATGTTATGATGTTAGCGTAAAATTTCGGGGACGTAACAATCACATCATTGGGAATCTCCATCTGAGTTAGATAATAGTTCAAGGCTGGCCAACGGGAAGTCACGCGGACCTGTCACATCATAGCCACGAAATTGCGTAGCGACCGACGGAAGGCGTGATTAGGTGCAAGATGTGTCCCTGGGGTTTTTTGGAAATATAGGAAAGTTAAATAAGGAGGAAGAACATGGCAGATGTAAAGATATCTTTCAAAATTGGAAATATTGAATTTGTAGGTGAGGGGGAGAAGGAATTTATCGGGGAGCAGCTTGATAAGATTATAAGTAATGCTCCAAAACTTGTTAAATTAGCACCAGAATTTCCCATTGTCCCCACAAGCGATCAAGAAGAAGTAATGGTTGAAATGGGAGAGGATCCCAATATTGCAGCAAAAACTTTACCAGCCTATCTCAAGGAAAAAAATGCGACGACTATTCAAGTGAAAAAATTCCTTGCTACTGCTGTATGGATTGAATCAAAAGGAAAGGAGAAACCATTGGGGTCAGTTCTCGCCTTTCACACTTTTCTTAATCAGTATCTTGGTGTCAGAGTATGTATTTTGATGTTATGTCATAATGCATACTCTGACACCCATCAAGACACCCATCAAGGGTTATAACCCAAACCAGTGTCTGGTTTTGGGTCTTCCGGCAAACTTTAGTCACGCTGTTGGCATGATCGAAGTACTCCGACATGCTGCCTGGAGAACGAAATGATTAACGATTACGATCCAGAAGTCGAACCTGAATCAAATCTGTGGCTTGAGACCGACGAATCCGAACGGGAGAACGTGGTGACTCAGTTCTGCGAGGCCAACGAAGCGGATCTGCCGAATGTTCATCTCCATGCCCATATCCACGTAGTGGTGGAGAATCAGGCGGCCATTGATGAGAGAAACCATTGGGGTCAGTTCTCGCCTTTCACACTTTTCTTAATCAGTATCTTGGTGTCAGAGTATGTATTTTGATGTTATGTCATAATGCATACTCTG
>Ga0255052_10002514_pt1 | contig 13178 bp, 11 predicted proteins | sample JV7_2_21_MG_FD_188632 | JGI IMG/M metagenome (GOLD analysis project Ga0255052, IMG submission 188632) | Seawater microbial communities from Jervis Inlet, British Columbia, Canada - JV7_2_21 | ecosystem: Environmental > Aquatic > Marine > Inlet | place: Canada: British Columbia | collected... | reverse complement strand
TATTAGAAGTCCGCAAAGGCTCCATTAAGCCCGTTTTTCAACCCCTTAACGAATCCGTTGCAAACTTTTGCCTGCCTGGACAGTCCGATTATTAATAGACCATCAAAATCACCAGGCTGTAGAATACGAATAGGTGTTGAAGCAGTGGTGTGACCGTGAGCAAACGCATGCCCGAAGAGATCATTCGAATTTACAGCGAACTGAAACGCCGCAAGGTATTTCACGTCGGGACGTATTACGCGATCGGCGGCTGGTTTTTACTGCAGATCGGTGAAGTCACTTTCGAGCCCCTGGAATTGCCGACCTGGGCCATGCGGTCGCTGATTTACACCGTAGTTGCCGTCTTTCCACTGACGCTGGTGCTGGCCTGGTTTTTCGATCTGACCCGCCAGGGCTTCAAACGCGACCCCTTCGATCTGAAAACGCCGGCCGGCGAACACAGTGGTTTCGAGGCCGGGATGGTAATTGACGGTAAACCTTCTATCGCCGTTCTGCCTTTTACGGACTTGAGCGAAGAACAGGATCAAGGCTATTTCTGCGAGGGTGTATCGGAGGCGATTCTGAACGCGCTGACCCGGGTCAAGAATTTACAGGTAGCCTCACGCACTTCGTCTTTTCGATTCAAGAACAAGATCGCCGATATACGCGCTATCGGCAGGCAACTGTCTGTCAGTACGGTACTTGAGGGCAGCGTTCAAAAATCTGAAAACCGTCTGCGGATCACAGCTCAATTGATTAACGTCAAGGACGGCTATCACCTTTGGTCAAAGCAATTTGACGCCGATCCAAAGGATATCTTCAAGATTCAGGACGAGATCGCCAAGTCCATCGCTGAGGCTGAGGCACTGGAACTGAGCGAGCAGGAACAAAGTTCGATCAATACTGCGCCCACCACAGATGTTCGTGCCTATGAGTATTACCTGCGTGGCCGGCAGTTCTTTCATCGCCTGCGCGGTAGCGACATGGTTTACGCACGGCAAATGTTCGACCAGGCGATAGAAATCGATCCCGATTTCGTGCTGGCCTGGGCAGGCCGGGCGGATTGTTACGCCTTTGTCGAAATGTATGTGAAAGCAGACGACGAGAACCGGGTTGAGGCTTCCCGGTCCAGTGAACGCGCACTGGAACTGGACTCCGCCTGTGCCGAGCCACACGCGTCGCGCGGTCTGGCTTACCTGGTCAACGAGCAATATGACGCGGCCATCGAGGAATTTGAGACAGCAATTCAGCTTAACCCAAACCTGTTTGAACCCTTGTACTACTATGCTCGAGCCAGTTTCCACCAGGGCAAGCTGCAAAAAGCTGCCGACCTGTTCGCGAGAGCGAGCAAAGTCAATCCTGAGGATTACCAATCACAGATTCTGCGTGCCCATGTGTTGGCCGGACTGGACCAGGTCGATCTTTCGAATGAAGTTGCCAAAGAAGCCATTTCGGTCATCGAGAAACACCTGAGATGGAATCCCGATGATGCGCGCGCGTTTTACCTCGGAGCCGGTTCGCTCCAGCAGATTGGTGCGCACGAACGAGCAGAGCGCTGGATCGGCAAAGCGCTGGCAATTGACCCGACAGATTCCGTTGTGCTTTATAACGTCGCTTGTTTTTACGCGCTGGATGGGCAGATTAACAAGGCGTTGAATTGCCTGGAATCAGGCGCGGAACATGGCGCGATCAGCGGTTCCTGGATGGAGCATGATAACGATCTGGCTAGTTTGCGTGAAGAGCCCCGTTTCCTGACATTGCTCGAAAAATTAGGCCGGCAAACCGATATTGACACTTGAGGCAGCATTAAAGCTATATTGCCAGAAATATGCATATATTGAACATCGCTTTACGTCAGTACTCTCCTAAAGGCGTCTACTCTTGGTGGGTTAGTTCACTGCGAATTAGCGCTCCAATTGAGTGGTGAAGACTGGATCCTGCTCTTTTACCGCTCAATTTCACACCAATTCCAATGACTGGGCGAAAAAAGCCATACCGCGATGATGTTAGGAGCAGTGGGTCAGGACTATGATTGATTTGGTTTTTCAGATGAACAAGCCTACTGTCGGCGAAGCTCGGCAGTCCGGCAACAGTGCTGTTACTACAGAAGTTGCATTGTCGTCCAGATGAGCGAGTATCTTCTGAATAACGGATGGGTCTTCAATACTGGCGAAGGTTCTCTGCCCCAGATTGCTGAATGACCGTATATGGACTCCTCCTCATTGCAAGCAATCGTAGTTGAGGTTCTCCTTGTTTATCCTGTCTCAGCTCATGGCGAAGTCAGGATCGTAATCTGTATGATTACGCAGCATGGCCCAGGCCATGCGTGCCGTCTAGTTAGCCAGTGCCACAGCCGCCACATTTGGATGACGTCGTTGCGCAATACCAGTGGCCCACCGACTAAGCCGGTCATCTCTGTGTTTGGCTTGTGAGACCACCGCGCGGGCGCCGTGTATCAACAGGCTGCACAAGCAAACATCACCACGCTTACTACAATTTTGGATTAAATGAAACCGGTGAGGTTTTGGTTATGAACTCACCTAAGAAATCATGGTTAGGGAATATGTGGCCTCGATAATGTTTAAGAGCAGACTCTGGGATGACGCCTCTGCCTGAGAGTATCGATAAGCAGCGCGTTACCAGGTCGTGGGACCCATAACAGTGATGCATGATAAGTGCAATTTGTTTAAGCTGCTCATCTGTCAGTAAGTGAGCGTTGACGTAATCTTTGACGTATACGACATCTGCTTCCAATAGCTGATTAACTGCGAGACGACTATCTTCAGGATGAGAATAAGGCGAAATTGGCCAACGCTTTAAGGTAGCGAATGTGTGTGGGATAAACCCCTGTTGGCGCAATTCTCTGTCTATTTCCCAAAACATCGGTTGGTCTTCATAAAGTGGCATGAACGACACTTCTGCTTGAATTACGACAGCGCGATCCAGTTTGCCTCGTCCCGATTCAAAGACAGCTAGCTCACCACCTTGTATATCGATTTTCAACATGTCCAGATCACTGATTTCAGCAATATCGTCCAGACGTTTTGTAGGGATGAGTTCAGTTGAAATGACTTCACCCAAAATCTCGAATTCATTAAGAATTGAAAGGTAGTTTTGGTCAGGTTTGTACAAACTTGTCATTCCTGATGCGGCACAGCAATATAATGTATGTTGTTCGCCGTCACCTACTCCGTAAGAAAAATACGTCTCAAGCGGGCCTTTGTTTTTCAACAGCTCCTGTAAAGCATCTTGCTGAGGTTCAAACCCAATGATTTGACATAAGCTACGTTCGAGCATCTGCTTATAAGGCGGGTCGCCGTCAATGGGATTCGCACCAATGTCAACAATGGTTGTGAGTCTTTCAGGGTTTAACAGGCCTTGCAAAAAGTCACTTCTATCTTGCATTGACGTATCCTCCAAAAGGACCATATAACCCAGAAAAATAACTTACAAAAATGATATCCATTAATGAGTATAGAATTAAAACAAAGGCCATTTCCAGAAATCTACAGTTAATGACCGAGAGGTTGTCTCAGCTTTTCTTTCTGTTCATTCGAGTATGGGTCTCAGAGAGCAAATGTGCGGATTTGATGATTACTTCAACATTGATATCGGCCAAAACGTTGAGATTACGCTGTATGAACCGGTGTTGCTGGAAAGTGATGTCTATCTGTTGAAGTGTCGTTTAGCCACTATCGTGCGAATATTGATGTGCCGGCAGGCAGGATGCGTGTTACGTTAGTTCTATAACCAGTCTTATCAGAAAGACCCGGCCCTGTTACTCACATCGAGGAAGCCGCTCGGGCATACCTCGATACACTTGCCGCATTCCTTGCAATCATCAAGCGTCAGCGTGAAGTACATACCGGGACCTGCCTGTTCCAGCTTCGTAAAACAGGCCGCGGTGCAGAACATGGAGCAATTCTCACAGCCCATACAGGAACCGCAAGAAAAACATCTGTCAACCTCGCGCAAAAACTGCGTTTCCGAGATGGTGCCGGAAACCTCGGCCTTGCCGGAATTGATTCTCTGATCGCCCGAAAGCCTGGGTGGTGTGGCTGGGGGGGTTGCCGGCTTTTGTTCAACATCAACCCGCTGTGGGTCTATTGATGGTCTGTCGTCTACCGGCATACGTGTATTGGGTCCGCCCCGCAGCCGGCTGTGCAGATCCTCAGCAGCGCTCCTGCCCTGCATGATGGCGTTACCTGCAATACCGAGCTTGAGCGTATCGCCACCGGCCTGGATGTCCTTGTCCACGTTGCCGCGAGCGTCTGTCCTGAGCCAGCTTCCGTCGTTGTCCAGGGCCTCAAAACCATCGAGAACCGGGGACTGCGATACTGCCGTTATGAGCGTGTCGAGAGGCATCTCAAATTCTGATCCCGGTATCAACTGCGGGACCCGCCGGCCCGATGGATCAACTTCACCCAGGGCCATGCGGCAAGCTACCAGGCGTTCGGGTTTGCCCGTTTGTGAGCGTTCCAGACGCACGGGAGCAGCCAGCAAAGAAAGGCTGATCCCTTCTTCCAGCATATCGTCGACCTCTGCCTGGATCGCCGGCATTTCCTCAATTGAGCGCCGGTAAAGGACGGTGACTTCCGCACCCGTTCGCCGTGCGGTGCGGGCAGCGTCGACGGCTGTGTTGCCTCCGCCAATGACGACAACGGCGGCACCGAGTTCGATCTCTTCGCCACAGTTGACACGCGCCAGGTAATCGGTACCGGTCCATACCGACGGGCCTTGTTCGCCCGCTATGCCGAGCGCGTGCCCCCTTTGTGCGCCCAGACCCAGATACAGGGCCGAATGACGTTTACGAAGTTCATCCAGGCTGATGTCAACACCAATCAGGGTATTCAGCTTCAGTTCCACACCCATATCCAATATGCGGTTGATTTCCGCATCAAGGGTGGGGGGCGGGAGCCGGTAATCAGGTACACCATATCGCAGCATACCGCCCGCCTGCTGTCTGGCTTCGTAGACGGTCACCCGATAGCCGTTGCGGGCCATTTGGTAGGCAAACGAAAGTCCGGATGGGCCCGCACCGACGACACCGATCCACTCTTTCCGGGATTCGTTGTGCCGCCGGCCCAGTGGTAAACGCTGATGGACAGCCCAGTCACCGAGAAAACGCTCCATGGCGTTAATCGCGAGCGGCCCATCCAAACCGGAGCGGTTGCAATGCTGTTCACACGGGTGCGGACAAATGCGTCCCAGCACACTGGGGAACGGATTTACATCGGTGATCGTCTGCCAGGCCCGTGTAAAGGCCTGCCGTCGTGAGATTCCCAGATTCCCACGTTGCGCGACAACACCTATCCAGTGACGGATGTCACCACAGTTTGGGCAGTCGGCCTGACACGGTGGCCGCTTTTCCACCTGCTTCGGCCGGTAAACCGGTGTCAGGTGCTGGTCACCTGTGGCCGGGCTGTCAGCGGCTATTTTTGAAACCGGCGTCATCAGGGATCTGGCTCGTGAAGGGCAAGCTGCGCTGACACTACCCGAATACGGTGTGACATGGTCTTGAGCAGGTTTACCGCCAGCAGTGGGTCTTCCTGGAGTCGTCTGTACAAGGTTTTCTTGTCAATTTTCAACACCCGGGCATCACCCACAGCGCGCGCCGTCGCCGAGCGGACCTCTTTTTCAAATACCGCCATTTCGCCAAAGAAATCTCCGGCCCTGAGACTGGCCAGATGCTGCTCGCCATAATCCGTGGATTGTACGATCTCGACCTGGCCGGATTGAATGACAAACATGCATTCGCCCGCCGCACCCTGTTGGATAATGACCTCACCATCTGCATAGACTTTACCAAGCACACCCGTGGACATGATCAGGACACCTTTTTCCATTGCAAACCGCGCCACGCGTTGGCCGCAAAATTGAGCACGAGGTTGCCGATGAAGCCCGGATGTACCGCGCCAATGAAAATTTCAGTATAGGGCGCGCTGCCGGTAAACATGTTCCACAGCAGTGAACTCATATGCGGTTTCCTGGAGCGTAGCGCCTGTTCACGCGCGGCCATGCGAAGAATGACGCGTCTCAGAAAGTGGAAGCGTTTGAGGATGTCGGTGGTTCCAAACATGAGTTTGCCAATCGCATTGTCCCGCGTGATCGCCCGGCATGCCGGCCAGAAGCTCTTTCTGAACGCTTCTTCAGATATGCCCTGGAACACCGCGGTACTGGCTGCCGCCTTGGCGGTACGAAATGCAGCACCTATGCCGTCTTTGTAAAGCCGGGTCACGCCGCTGTCACCAATCAGCACCATGCGATCCGCATAAGGTCTTTTGCGTGCACCCATATTGATCAGGGGTGAACAACTGCATACACAGGGTACGGCGTCGGTCGGGAAGCACGCACGTACGGCAGGATCATTCAGAAAGGTATGCACCAGTTCCTGATCCAGGTCATCTCCCAGCATCACCACGGTAGCAAACTCGCCCTTGGGAATGATGGCCGCGAATTCAAGCCTTGGGATGGGGAGCAGAAATACGTGTACCGAATTACCGAGTATGCGCAGTATTTCTGCCTCGCTGGATTTGAATTCACAAACATAAGTGCGGGTGGTACACGGCGGCTCAAACCCGGCGGGCGTACCATCAAGCATGTTCAGGAAATTACTGTTGACACCGGCAGCTACCGCCACCAGGTCATACCTGGACTCGGACTGATCCGCAAACCGTAGCCAGGGATAACCTTCACGCCAGTCGACACCGGTGATCAGTTTGCGCACCACGCCGGCACCTTTGTGTGTGGCCAGGCCCTGCAGGTAGCCGTCGAAGCTCTCCCACCGTGACTCACCGCCCTCGCGTGGTCCGTTACCCCGGTAGAGGGCGGCAATACGCTGCTCACCGGCCTGGTTCTGGATTGCTACACTGCCCACATCCATGTGCACCAGGTAAGACTCGATACCGCGTTGGACAACGGTTGACGGCAGGTTGATACCTTCTGCAGCCAGGATTTGCACGAGGGATTCGGAAACGATACCGCCACAATGGTTGCAGCCAGCTGGACCACAGTGTCCAAAAGAGCGCGGATCGTAAATATCTACTTCGATCTCCAGATCGACAGCAGCGGCCATTTTCAGCAAAAAAAAGGAGAAGAACGAACCTGCCGGTCCGCCACCTATGATCGCAACGCGAGATCCGTTCGACAGGGTAAGCCCCGAATTCTCTTCATTTGCAAGAGATGCGAACGAATCCAGCATGGACGATTCAGAGGAGAGTTTCATATGCACTCCCAATTCCTGTATTCACTATAATGCCATAACTTTGCCAAATCTCTATAAAACGGGGTTTTTCTTTATTTACAAGCCCTGTCTTGGCTTAAAATGGGCAGCAAATGCGCACACTCAAGGAAAACATCAGGGTACAGTCTTCACCACAAGCCGTGTGGGACGTGCTGGCTGATTTTGGGGACACCGCAGCATGGGCGCCGGGGATGCGCCGGTCCGAAGTCAAGGGTGAACCAAAAACCGGTGTGGGCAGCTACCGGGTCATGCGGCACGTCTGGGGCTTCACCATCGAGGAATCCGTTACCCAATGGACGGAAGGCGCAGGCTACGCTTTCGACCTGGTACGGGCACCGTTCCCAATGTGCAAGGTCCACGAAACCGTGCGCCTGGAGCAAGGCGATGACCACGCCGTCGTTACCACCTCAGTAAGCTATGCGATGCGCTTGGGTGTGATAGGTTATCTGCTCGATGCAGTATTTGTGCGGTTCCTGATCAGACGGGAAATGCGTACCAGCCTGCGCGGACTCAAACATTTTGTTGAACTGAAAGCCGCAAATGGGGTGTCACCTGTGCTGGCGACCCCCGTGGATTAACTCAACGTCAGGCCCGCACATCGTACCATCCGGAGTCAGGCTGCCGGCAAGTCAAGCTCGGCCCGCAATCCACCCAGTTCGCTTGTCCCAAGTTTCAACGATCCACCATAGAGATCAGCGATATCTTTCACAATACCCAGACCCTGGCCATGGCCCGGCTTGGTTTCATCCAGTCTGCGTCCCCTTTGCATCACGTCCTGGAATTTTACTTCCGGAATACCGGGGCCATCGTCCTCGACCCTAAGTACCAGGCGGTCATGATCCGATTTACAGTTGATAATCACCCGGCTTTTTGCCCATTTGCAGGCGTTGTCCAGCAGGTTTCCCAGCATCTCTTCCAGGTCCTGGCCCTCACCCCTGAACCAACATTCATCCAGTCGGGAATCGTCGAGTTCAAGGTCTCGCTGCTGGTAAATCCTGCGCATCGCGTACACCAGGTCTTCCGCGACGGATCTGACGTTTGACCTGGAACCAAGCACGTTACCGGTGCCAAATGCCCTGGCCCTGGAGAGATAATGATCCACGCTCCTGATAATCTCACCGGTTTGTCGCAGCACCAGTTCTCTCTGCCCGGCTTCCATGTTGCGGGTTTCGTTTTTGATCACGGTCAACGGGTTCTTGACCGCATGCGCCAGGTCCCCAAGACGGTTCCTGGCACGGTTTAGCAGCACCGTATTATGCTCGAGCAGGTTGTTCAGCTCATCTACCAATGGCTGTACATCCTCGGGGTAGTCCCGCCGGAGCCTGGTGGCCCTGCCATCACGAATATCTCCGATCCCGGTGCTGATCGCCTGCAGGGGCTTCAATGCAACCCGCACCTGTATCATGACCGCCAGCAGCAGTCCGACACCCAACACCAGGAAACTGGAAACAACGTACCTGGAGTAAACCAGCATGTCATCCGCGATGCCTGTCATGGGTGCCGAAGCCAGGAACACCAGCGGTTCGTAGCGGGAATCCGTCCGGCGCTGCACAACATGTACACGCAGTTTTTCCTGCTTCGGGCCCACGATTTCATGCACGATCACGTCCATAGTCGGTATGACGTTGCCCAGGTCCAGGCGGTTTTCACCCAATGACGGAGAACGTCTCAGGCTTATTCCGGACTGTTTGACTTCCCAGTACCACCCTGAATCCAAGTCATGGAAACGGGGGTCACTTGGCTCGAAAGCCAAGTCAAATGAACCGTCCGGCAAAAGCTCACTGGCTGCGAACAGTTCCTCAAAATGCATGGACACGTGCGCATCATAGTGCCGTGCGGTGTGGTCACGGTAAAAATATACCAACAGCCCGGCGGTGATAAACAGCGCCATGCCGATCCAGGCACCCGACAAGGCAATGATCCGGAAGGCCAGCGATCTACGCGCCATTGTCCATCTCATGCAGTTGATAACCAAGACCCCTGCGGGTCTCGATCAAGGCAGGCGAGAGCTTGCCGCGCAAATGGTTGATCACCACCTCGATCACATTCGAGTCACGTTCCAGGTCCTGCCCGTAGATGTGTTCACTCAACTCGGATTTGGAAACCACCTTGCCCTGTTTTTGCATCAGGTATTGCAACGCCCGGTATTCCAGCGCTGTCAAGTTGATTGCCACGCCGTGCATCCTGACCCGAGCTGAAACCGGTTCGAGTTCAATCGGTCCACACGTCAACGTGGGGCTGGCGTGGCCGGATGCCCGGCGGATCAGGGCTTCCACACGCGCCAGCAGTTCTTCGGGCTCGAATGGCTTGGCAAGGTAATCGTCGGCGCCGGCCCTCAAACCGGCAACTTTTTCACGCCAGGTAGCCCGGCTCGTCAGGATCAGCACAGGCACCAGGTTGGAGCCTTCCCGCCATTTCCGGAGCAGACTCAAACCATCCAGTTTGGGCAGGCCAAGATCCAGAATCACTGCGTCATAAGGCTCTGTGTCTCCCAGGAACCAACCTTTCTCACCGTCATTTGCAACATCGACAATAAAAAACTCCTGTTCCAGCGAATCCTTGATTTGCCGTGCCAGTTCCTGGTTGTCTTCAACAATGAGAATCCGCATCCCCAGACCTTATCCAAAGCTTAGAAGCCTCGTCAGTTTACATCGAAAAAGGGGAAAAAGGAGTCGGAAAAGCGGAAAAGGGCTCTGACCTACTGCTGTCCCAAATGGCTTCAGTCCATTGGGTTGAGATAGTGGTACATGGCGGGTTTTAGGCCATTGAGTAGCTGCTGGACTTGTTATCAGGTGCCTTATTTCCTCCAGGGGAGTACCCGGTCTTCCCTCAGGACCCGCCGTGAACCCTTCCCTGTGTATAGACCGGAGACATGGGTAACACTTTGTTCGGACACATAGGTAACACTTTTGCGTTAAACGGGGTTTTGACAGGTTTCAAGCCATAAGCGGAAGTACTATCTACAAGAAAAGGGCCGCCAAAATGGCGGCCCAGTATCTCGATATGCATGCTAATTCACAATGAATTCCGCAAGGCAAGTAGGTTCCTGTATCACATAGCTATTGCTATCGCCGCTTTCAAAAAATATTGAGTATCTACCAGGAGCGGTGTAGTCCCTCGTTCTCAGGTTGTATTGCCAAGTTCCACCGCCTGTATAGAAAAACTGATTTCCATCGGTGCCTTGACCAGCAGGAAGAGCATCGCTCGAAACGTCAGTTGCATCGACAGTTCCAAACTCGTACCAAACTTGCACGACAGGAGGGGCTAAGACACTTGTATCATTGGTCGGCAGTCCATCCTGATCTAATAGCGTAGCTTTCAATGGCAATGCTCGATTGCCATTTACAGCTACTGGGCCCCCGTCCATCGGGGATTCAAATCCACTGCAAGTTGAAACTAGGTGAACCAGTGAATAAATATAGGCAGCACCAGCATCATTCCCATTATCATCATCTCTCTGTGCGCTTACTCCAACGTAGTTCCCATCGACTGATACACTCGCGCCATAGTATTTATTTTTACCGTCGCTTGGCACAACTGTCGCTGTACGGTTCCAACTCGAACCCGTTCTATTAAAAATGTGCACTTTATCGACACCCAACTCACCAACGGCAAGTGTGTCATTTTGTACTGAAACATTCCTCCCAAAGCCTACCCACCCCTGTGGATCATCAGAGTAAACTTCTCCTTGCTGTGTCCACATTGTTCCATTTCTTTCAAATGTGAATACGGCACCCGAATTTGAAACATTATCGTCATGAAGTCCCGCTCCAACGGCAAGGGTATCTCCATGAATACTCACATCGAGTCCAAAAAAGTCCTTGGCACTTCCGTCACTGGCCAGGAGTTTTGCCTGTTGACTCCACAAACCGTTTGCACGCACGAAGATGTATGCAGAACCTGAATCTACGCCATTGTCATCGTCATAATGTGCACCGACTGCAGCAGTATTTCCGTCAATGTCCACACCGCCGCCAAATTGATCTCCTGGCTGCCCATCAGACGCCAATAATTTGGCTTCCTGATTCCAGGTTGTACCGTTACGGGTAAAAATATAGGCAGAACCAGCGTTCCAATTTGCGCTAATATTGTCCCTTGGAGCACTTACAATAATTATGTCACCATCAATTGATACTCGCTCTCCGAAATCGCCAAGAGTTGCGCCATTCTGTGGTACTAATTTTGCTTGTTGGCTCCAATCTTGGCCACTTCTGACAAAGACATAAGCAGCACCAGTTTGGTAGCCGTCAACAAATTTTCTTGGTGAGCCCACAACGATATAGTCACCATGAATGCTGACCCCTCCACCAAAAAAATCGCCGGGCGTACCATCAATGGCAGTCAATTTTCTCTGCTCTATCCAAGTTTGACTGCTTCGGACGAAGACGTAGGCTGCGCCAGCTTGGTACCCGATCTCATCGTCCCAAACTGCCCCTATTACAGCAGTTTCGCCGCTTATGCTTATGGGTCTTCCCGCTCCCGCACCGGGTATTCCATCTGAGGGTAACAATTTGGCCATCTCAACCGGGTCAATTGCAGAGACATTTCCTGAATAGACAGTCAACGCTAGCACGGCTAAGAAGTTTTGAAATAGTCCAAAATTAATAATGGAAATGGATTTATCTTGCCTCAGATCAAACAGATTTTGTCCAATTAATTTTCTACCTATCATTAGTACTCTCCTTTTTGTGGTCACACAATAAAAAAGCCGCCAAACCGAAACCCGGTTCAAGCGGCCTCCAAGTGCTTCGGTCAGCCTGTTTTTGTAAAGCTGGTCTATTTGCTCTTTGCTGCCTCTCTCACAATCCTGGCCATTTCCTGCGATGTGATCAGACCCTGATCCACAGCGTCATTTGCCGCGTGTGCAACACAGCTAACATATTGACCGTGCACCACAAATTCAGTGGCCACGCAAATCAGCGCAATAAATTGTGGGCCCGTGCAGCCATCCGGGTTGACCAAAGATGACTGCGCTGAGAGTTCGCACAAGTCGTCCTGGTTTGATACACCGTCACCGTCCACGTCACCGTCACAGACGTCACCTTGACCATTCATGTCGGTGTCCTGTTGATCGGGATTGTGGTGCAGTGGGCAGTTGTCAGTGACGTCAGGCACTGCATCGTTGTCATCGTCAATGTCACAAATGTCACCTGCCTCATCCAGATCGTTATCTGACTGGTCGGTGTTTGCGATACCCGGACAATTGTCGACAGCGTCATTGACGGAGTCGTTGTCAGCATCGTCGTCACAAACATCGCCGATATTGTCGCCGTCCAGGTCTGCCTGATCGGGGTTATTCATATCGGGGCAATTGTCAGTAATATTGTCAGCGCCATCGCCGTCAAGATCGTCATCACATGCATTGCCGATACCATCCAGATCCTGGTCAACCTGGCCAGGATTCGGCTCGAACACGCAATTGTCAATATTATCCGGGCTACCATCATCGTCGGCGTCCGGCAAGCCACAACTGATACTGAACGTACCTCCGTCGATCAAAAGTTGCGATGGGTCCACGGCACATGGATCATCGACCGAGAAGTACCCATCAGGACCGGCAAGCGCCCAGATTCGATAAGTCAAGCCCGGCGGCAAGTCATAGGTGTTGGGTCCGCTCACCGGATCCCAGCGAACAAATCTCCAACCTCCAGTGTAAGCACCGGGATCGATCTGGATGGTATGGGTGTTGAAATTCAGAAGATCGCCCAGTGTCGAGGCTGCTTTCGTATTCCAGGAACTGATAAACCCGTTGTCGTCAATCTCGACTACAAAATCCGCTGTCGACTGTCCAGCGATGCGAATGGTGAACCGAAGAGACGGAACCAGCGTAATGATCTGTGAACCTGGGTCGAGAGCAGTGTCGAATTGTCTTACGCCCCTGATCCCCCACAGGCCATCATAGAAACCTGGATCAATCACGATATCGGCCGTATTGAAAGTCAACACGTTACCACTC
>Ga0255052_10002513_pt1 | contig 13180 bp, 9 predicted proteins | sample JV7_2_21_MG_FD_188632 | JGI IMG/M metagenome (GOLD analysis project Ga0255052, IMG submission 188632) | Seawater microbial communities from Jervis Inlet, British Columbia, Canada - JV7_2_21 | ecosystem: Environmental > Aquatic > Marine > Inlet | place: Canada: British Columbia | collected... | reverse complement strand
GGGACCGGTCCCTCCGGGTTGTGATGGAGCTGCCCGCTGTCAGCATCGCGCCATGACAGGCCCGCCTGGTTGCGCCGCTTGCTCCCCGACAGCAGCGCATCAACCAGTGCCAGGAACGGGAACTCGCTGTGGCCCCGGAATATGAAGTCAACGTAGGGCGCGGATATCGCTATATCCGGGTGCATGGTTGGAAAATAGCCGCCCCAAACGACCTCCGCAGCAGGAAACTCCGACTTGATGGCCTGGGAGACCGCAATGGCCTGACGCACTTGCCTGCCCGGCATCACGGTTATCGCGAGTATCCTTGCTCCTCGACGGAAGCACTCACGCAGCAGCTCCAGGGGACTCTCCGTCGGGTTGCCGTCGACAATCTCGTAGTCGTATTTCCCTTCCAGAACCGCCGCCAGGGACAACACCGACATCGGTAAAATCGGCTTGCCGTCGCTGTTGCTGCGTGGGTTAAACAGGACGATCACGACAACTCCGCTTCGGGTCGCAGCCGCTGTACAATCGCTTTCTCGAACGGAAAGTCAAACCAGTTACGCCGACACCGCCACCGCGAAAGCAGCTGCAGCGGCCGCCTGATCATGCGTTTGCTCCCCCAGGCATAGCGATTGTAAAACTTGAATCGTTCCATGAATTGAAATGTCTCGGGTGGCACCCACGGACCGGCTGCGCCTTGCACGAAATCAAAATTTGCCCAATCATCAAGCGACTGCGGCATTTCTGCTGAGAGTTCCGATGAAATCGCCGATCCCGGATACGGCTTGTAGTAAAAGACGGGAGTTTCAAAATTCGGGCTCATCGCACGCAGTTTTTTAATCAATGATACTGTTTGCATCACGTCGTCGTAGGTTTCGTCCGGAAATCCCGTAATAAACGAAAAGATCACGGCAACACCATGCTGCGCGCACATCTCGGCGCTCATAATTATTTGTTCGATCGTTGTGTCTTTCTTGATGCGCTTCAGGATTTCGGGTGAACCACTTTCGACGCCAATCAGTACACGGCGCATGCCGGACCTCGTACACAGCCTGAAAATATCGTCGCCCAGGCGAACCCCCTGATCGGCGCGCATTGTCGCGGCCCAGGTAATCGGCAGTTCCCGCCGTAGAAATTCTTCCGCGACTTCGGCAACCCGCTTCTTGTATGTAAAAAACGTCTCATCCTGAAAATTCAGGTCGGTAAACTTATACCTCTGCCATAGCGCCTCGATTTCGCTGGCCATACGGTCTGGCCCTAACGCCTGCCAGCCTCGCTTGTAAACAAAAGGGTCGGCGCAGAAGGCACAGCGAAACAGGCAGCCGGTCGAACTGATGTAATCGAGTTGCCGCACGCCTTTTAGTTGAAAGTACTGTTCGACGTCGATCAATTGGTAATCGACAGCGGGAAATACTTCCATTGGCATCATCGGACGCTCGGGGTTTGATTTGACGACGCCCTGGTCGCGATAGGCGATTCCGCAGACAGACGCTAGGGATTCCTCCCGTTCCAGCTGCGCGACGAGTTCAGTGAACGTCGCTTCGCCCTGCCCCCGCACCGTGATGTCGATACTGGGCTCTTCGAGCATGTCGGTCGGGAACAGCGATGGGTGCCATCCGCCGCAAACCGTTGTCACGCCCGGATACCTGGACTTCGCTGCACGCAACACCTTCAGCGCATCGCCGATTGGCGCACCTGTAAGTACCGAGACGCCGAGACACAGCGCACCGTCCAACTCCTGCAGAACCCGGCTGACAGGATCGTCTTCCAGGCGTCCGTCGATGATACGAATCTCGTAGCGTTCGCGGTCGAGGCAGGATGCAACGGCCATCAGGCCCAGCGGCATCGTGTAGAACACTGTCTTTGGATTGTAGAGGACGATTTTTCGCTTCATGGTTTGCCGCTGCCTAGGAACCGCTGCCGTCATGCTTTTGCAGTATGATCAGGTAATGATCGCCGATACGATTCAATGGCCACACGCCGCCAGTTACCTTCTCGGCAGCGGCGAGAGCACTGAACAGGCGCGGGTACTTCTCACAAACGGAGAAAAATTCCGTGCTGGGCACGAAGACGCCGATGCCGTGAATGTCGATGACGCTGAAGTCCGGGCTCGCCATACGCCTGATTGCCGACGGTGAGTGATACCAGACGGCTTGCCTCGAACCGCTCACTTCGAAGTCGGCGTGACCCCCCCAGCGCCGGCGTGCTCTGCGGAAATCGCCTCGTATCGTAAAGCCCACCGTTTCCCACGCACAAAATCGCCCCATCAACGTCAGTGCCACAACGCCGTTCGGCTTGATGTGCTCGCTTATGCCAACAAAAAATTGCCGTAGGTCACCCACACAGTTCAATGCACCGAAATTCGACAGGAGAACATCAAATTCAAGGCCCTCGAGCGCGTCGCTTTTCATCAGCTCTGATGCATCGAAAGGCACCACGGAAATGTTCGCTGCAACATCAGGCGGCGCCACCTGGCATTTGCGCCTCGCTTGCTCGAGCATGCCATCGGACACATCTGTTGCAACGACTGTGTGGCCTTGTGATGCGAACCAAAGTGCGTCATCGCCCGTGCCGCAGCCGACATCGAGAATTCTTGCCTCGCTCGGCAACAACCGGATAACCCGATTTCGAACCTGTTGTCGCAGCCATTGTGCGGGAGGACGATCCGTAAATGACTCGTCGTAGTCGGGCGCGAGGTGATCAAATACAGAATTGCTGCTCACGTGCATCATGGTCCCGGCCGTTCGCGCTCGATTTCTCCGCGATACATATACATCGCCGCCCTGTGCCTCTTCGCCTGCAAGAATGACTTGGTCAGTCTGACGACATTCCGGTCGCCATTGGACAGCTCGCGCGACAGGCTGACCTCGTGTCCGATCCACTTCTGCGCGTGACGATAGAAGCGGCCCGAGTATCGGCCCGCAACAGACAGGTTTCTATCCGACCCTGACTCCCAATCGCCGTTCGCAATAATGCGATCACTGACATCGTCATAGTACGGCGTTCCCTTGATCGGATACGCGAGTGTCGTCAGCACATCGTCGGGCAACGACGCACGAAGATGTTCCGCCGTTTGGTCAATATCGTCCCAGCACTCGTCCTCGTAACCGAGCATGATGAATGTACCAGCGCGAATGCCGTGATTTTTCAGCAACTGGATGACCTCGCGCATGCGAATGACGTCCGTTCGCCGGTCCATTGCATTCAGTACTCGCTGCGAACCACTCTCAGCGCCCACCCATAGCCGGTAGCAGCCAAGCTCGGCCAGCAAGCCAACCATCTCATCATCCAGGCGATCTTCACGAGAAATCGTTTCAAACGGCAGGTGTATGCCACGCCGACGGAGTTCCTCCAGGAACTTCCCCAGCCAGTGGCGGCTCATTGAGAATACGTCGTCGGCGTACCACACCTGATCTGGCGAGAGAGTGTCACGAATGTGCTCGAGTTCATCGGCAACATCCTCGGGCGAGCGGTGTCGGTAGCTAAAACCGTATACGGAGTGACTGCACCAGCGGCAGGTATACGGACACCCTCGGGCCGTTATCAGGGAAACGGAACTCGCGCCATGGTGGGTGCGCCAGATGTTGAGGTATCGACTCATGTCGATCGATTCGCGGGCCGGGTATGGACGTTTGTCCATTAGCTTGATCTGCTCGCGCGGTCTGTTGCTGCGAATTCCTCCGTTGCCGTCGCGATAGATGATCCCGGCCACGTTTTCGAGCGCGGTCGGATCATTTATTTGCAGCATCGGGATCAGCTCAGTCAGCGTGAGTTCGCCCTCGCCGGCAACGATGACATCGGCGCCACGATCGAGATACTCCTCGACATAATTGACGGGCTCCGGTCCGCCGAGCACGACTTTGGACCCGGCCTCTTTTGCTTCGCGAATAACCTGCAGGGCGTTGGCGCGCGTCATCAGGTTGACGTACACGCCGACCACCGGTGCCTGTTTTTCGCGAATCGCCTGCAGATGATCTGATTGGCTCATGAACGTCGAGTCGATAATTTCGACGTCGATTTCCAGCGAACGCAGATGCGACGTAATATAGAGCAAACCCAACGGCGGATACGGTTTCATGATCTGCCGCTCTGCAGGATCTTCGTAGAGGTAATACGCGTGCGTGAGCAGGATATCCATGAATCGCCCGGACTAATCGGCAGGTTGGTCAGACGGCGTTGCAGCGGCGTCCGGCTGCATCCCGGCAGGTAACGACTCCATCCCGCGATGCGGCACTCGGGACAGTACCGTCATGGCCATCGAGAACCACACCACTCTGAGGGCTGAATAGGCCAGCAAGCCGAGTTTTCGAATTTTTTGCTTCGTATCCAGCGTTTTGCGCCTGGCCGGCTCTGCAAGAACCCGCCAGGTACGCCGTACGGCCAGGTCGCTGTGCACATAGCGGTGCAATGCACGATAAAAACCGGTAGTGAATGGCCCTTTGAACAACATGGCCAGGTCATCGGAATCCTGCCAATGCCGCGTGTCGCCAAGTTCGGCTTTGACACGATCGTAGAATCGAGTACCCGGCAGCGGATACGATACCGAAATGCCGAGTTCATCCGGCATGGTCTGCTGAATCATTCGAACCGTCGCGCGAATGTCCGTCCTGGTCTCGCCTGGGTAGCCAAACTGAATGAACAAGCCGACGCGAATACCCTGCTCTCGCAGCAATTTACACGCTGTCAGGATGTTCTCGACCGTGGTGCCCTTTTCCATCGCGTCGAGTACGTTTTGGCTACCGGACTCCGCGCCCATCCAGACGATGTCGCAGCCCGCGCGAGCAAGCGCTTGAGTTTCGCCTATCCGCAGCAACAAATCGGGGCGGCTCAGGCACTTGAAGCGGATGTTGAGCCCGGCCTCCCCGAGCGTATCAGCAAATCGCGCGATCCAGCGAGGTTTCAAGCCGAAGATGTCGTCCATGAACCAGATGTGATCGAATTCGGCAAGCTCCTTCAGCCAGATGAGCTCGCCGACGACATTCTCAGGACTTCGCGCATTATAGCGCTGACCCCAGATGGGCTTTGCGCACCAGTTACAGTGATAGGGACATCCTCGCGTCGTGACCATATTCAACGCAAAGCGGCCATGGCGACGCGTCCAGATGTCGCGATACCGCCTGAGGTCGATGAGATCCCAGGCCGGCAGCGGCAGATCGTCAATATGTCTGATGACCGGCCGGGGGCTCGTTCGGACCAGGTGGCCGTTGTCATCCAGGAACGCAAGCCCCGGAATGTCTTTCGGTTGCAGGTCGAGCTCCCCACTTATGACCCGCAACAAATCAGCAAAGGTATCTTCGCCTTCGCCGATCACAACGAAGTCGGCGCCTGCCTTCAGGTACGGCTCTGGCTCATCCGCACTATCGGAGCTGCAGACCAGCACGCGCGCGCGGCGTTGCTTCGCGGCACGAATCATGTCCAGCGCTGCGTTGCGCATAGACAGCAGGCACATCTTGGTCAGATAGTTGAAATTGTCTTCGTAGAGGACCACTACGTCAGGATTGTTGACCTGCAGTGCGGCAGACCACTCACCGGGATACACCGTCAACATCGAATCGTGGACTCGCACATCGTGCCCGAGCGATCTGGCGATTGCGGCAGCATAAAGGCTGCCAAGCGGTGGGAAGGGCTGCATGGTCCGCCAAAGTTTTGGATCAAGATGCAGGTGATACGCCTGCCCGAATAACAGCCTTAGATTTTTGCGGTGTTCTGGTGGTCCTTTCAGACGATCCACGAATGCAGCTTCAATAATTTGTTTGACATTGCGACTGTGCCCGGTCGCTTCCTCACGGAACGGCGTTGAGCGGCCAAGCAAGAACGCAGTCTCGTTATATTTGTGAAGCTTTCGGCGACACTCCCAGGATTCAAACCAGTCACCCAATGACGTAAGCAGTATCGTCTCGCCGACTCGGCGGATCAGTGGTGCTCGCGGCTCGCAGCGGTAAGGAACCGACGGTGCACCCACTGCGTTTGGCAAATAATCGAATGTCCACGGATTTGCGTCACGCAGGGACTCGTACACATCCAGGCCGTAAATCGGGACCATTTGCGCGAGCTCCTGCGCTACGTAAAGGCTTGGAACATCCAGCTTCAATGCCCGAGTCGAAACGAAATAGTTCGGACACAGTTCGCCACTCGAGAATTTCCTATCTAGCAAAGCCAGAACACTGGCGAACACCCGCGCGCTCCATAAGCGCCCGCCTTTGGTCACCAGCATGAAATCTGTGTCCGCGCCTTGGTCCGGATTGTCGGCAGCCAGGGACCCGGTGACGGCCACCATACGCACGAACGGCAGCATCGCCAGGCGAGCGCCGTGCGCAAGTGCCTTTGGCCATAATATCTCGGCCAGACGATGTCGTTCCCGACGTAGCGCTAGTAATGAGCCGCGCTGCTTCAGTGCGAACAGCTTGCCGTTGCTCTCAACGTACCGGTCTGCGAATTCGCTGCCGTTGAGGGCAGCACGCACGTCGCTCAGATCGCAGCGCACGGTGTGCAAATAACGATGAGTTTCTTCCGCAGTGACCGGAAAATCGAAGAGATCGCGATAGGTAATCGTCGCAAGGATGGCGCGTTCAAGGTCTGACAGTTCGGCACCGTATTGGGCGTGACTTCCGCTGGAATCCGCGGCTCTGCTGGTCACTTGTGCAGGAAGCCGACTAACCATGCTGACTTTGCCTGGTCATTTGACTGTGATCTGCGCTCTTCCGCTCGACTGGCGCACTCGAGCTTACCCGACCATGGTTCATATGTGCCACGCGGTCCGCGACTGCAATGGTCGTCGGTCGATGCGTAATGAATACAACGGTCATGGTCGGATAAAAGCGCTGCAGATTTCTGAGCACGCGCGCCTCCCTGTCAACATCCAGCGCATTGGTGGCCTCATCCAGGATCAGTAGTTTGGGCCGGCGAAGAAGCTCGCGGGCGATCGCAATGCGCTGACGTTCTCCACCGGACAGCGTACCTTCTCGTCGATCAACTCTTGTTTCGAGGCCATCGGGCATGCCGGCAACTATGTCCGTCACCTCCGCGCATCGCATCGCCCGCTCCATCTCGTCTGCTGCCGGTGTATCAGCCAACAACCAGGTGAGATTCTGGCGAACAGTAGCCCGCAGCAACACCGCCGACTGCGGCACGTAACCCACATTCTTGCGCCAGGCTGGCAACTGGTCCTTTCGGACCGACTTGCCGTCCAGGAAAATTGACCCGTTATCCGGCCGCAGCAAGCCGGCGAGAGCATCAGCCAATGTGCTCTTGCCGGCACCGGACGGACCAACGACAGCCACAACCTCGCCGACACCCACGACAAGCGTCACATCGTCAACGAGAATTTTGGCCGAATCGTCCGGCGCCAACACAGTAACCTTGCGCAGTTCGATAGACCTTTGTGGTGTGTTGAGCGTCACCAGAGTGCTGCCGACATCCGGATGCTGCCGACACCGCTCCAAAGCTTCACGGGCGTGCACAAACGCCGGCAGATTGTGCAATAACCGGTGCGTATCCTGATTCAGCGATGAAATATGCGGAATGAGCCGGGCCGTTATGAAAATAAGCAATAACAGCTCGGGACCGGCCGAGCCAAATACATTCACCGCCACCAACAGGAAAACACCGACGCCAATCGCTCCGGCAAGCTGCAGTGCCATCCTGGTCGCTGCTGCTTCTCTGATGAAGCCGCTGTACTCGGCACTTAATGCGTCGACGGTCGAAGCAAATTCATTCTGCATCCGGGACTCGGCACCGGCCATCTTCGCGACACGTAGGTTGTCGACGTAATTTTCTACGACCCGATAGACTTCGTTTTGTACGCTCGTAATGCGAGTTCCCTGCACCTGGACGGCACCAAATCGATTGCTGAATAAGAGCGTTAGTATTGAAATGCTGACTAGCAAAACAAGCGCCAGGACCGGCGACAACAACATTGCGACAGCAACATTTGCAATCAGCAGAATCACGCCGCTAACTATTCGAAACAGGCTTTGCGCTGCATCGCCGACTCGCCAACAATCCATCAACAAAACCTGTCCAAATTGCACAATCCGGCTGCCATTTAAATTTCGCCAGCGGGTCGCCCCGAGCGCCTCGAACAGCTCCTTGCGAATCGCCGCAACATAGTTAATGCGCGTATCTTCGATAAACCTCGCAGAGCCGTAGACGATCACTTGTCGAACAACGACAAGTACGATGAATACAACGACCACAAGATTCAAATCCAGTGACAAGCCTAATCGTCCTACAGCATCATTTACTGCCACGATGACTTTACTGTCATAGAACTGACCGGGGGCAAGACCTACAATAGCCATCAACGGCACAAGCAGCAGCAATCCGAGGCCTTCACTTAAAGCGGCAACAATCATCAATACAATCTGCAGAACAGCACGCCAACCGGTAAATGACAGCAAGTGCCGGACCAGAACAGACAGTTCTTGAATTCGACTATTCACTATTGTTGGGCTTCCAGCCGTCGTTTCTTACCCAACATCCCCGCAACCAGGTCCAGGAGCGGCTCAGATATGAGCTCCCAATTGAATTCGGTCGCGACGTAGTATTTACCGGCTTCACCCATTCGCTCACGGAGTATTCGGTCCGACGTTAGCCGCAATCCCGCAGCAACTATGTCGTCGAACGATCTCGGGTCCACGTGTTGGAGTGAACAGGCCTGCTTATGCACACCACGCACATTGTCGTGGCGGCAGCACGGCATGACGAATACCACCCTGCTCCTCGGTTGAGGAGCCGCTACTCCCGTCCGCGCCAGCTGGCGAGATTCAAGAGCAGACCGCGACTGCCGAATTGTTTGCGATGGGCTTGCTGGCGCCGCACCAGTGTTCGCCACTTTTTTCTCCCCCATACTGCCCGGACCGTAACAGCAATAATCGCGATCGCGAATTGTCGAGCCCCGAGCATTTTGGACCGAGTATAAAGGACTTTCGCCGCCTCGACGGCAATAAAATGGGCCGAGTGGGTCGAATTTTGCCTATTGGAAATGCGGCCATTCTGAGCACGACTGAAACGTTCGACAGTCAGTCCAGACAAGGACAGATCAAGCAGGTGAGAGTTGCGTGGACAGACCAATTATTTGCCTGTGCGTATGCTGATCGTGGCCTGTGCCGTCGGAAGCGGCGAGGCTCTGGCCATTTCGCCCTGACCCGGATAGGAGCGAGGGCATCCGTTACATCTGTCGGTAACTCCGGCGTCGGCCGGTGAATCTGCAGATCGGACAGGATCGGGCCCCAGGAGCGCGGCCAGGTCGTCACGGGTCCGGACAGTACTCCGTAGTCGGCCAGGCGTTGAATGTCCTGGCGCAACGCGAGATTGACGGGCGCAATCGACAGGCCGGCCAGCACAATTTCACCCAGCAGGAGGAACGGACCAGCAGGAAATCTGTCAAATGACGTCGGCGAGACATGGGTCTGTTGACTGCATCGGGGCTGCCGTTTCCTTGTTCTGATTATTCGGCCAATTGGGCCGATGAATCTTAGACGTCAGGCAGCGCGGCAGGAAGTTGCGCTAAGTGATGGAAAATTAGGGCGTTAAATGTGAAATCGCCCGTTCATCTTCGCTGTCTCCAGACCTGTTTAGCGCTGAGCTATCTGTTGCCCCACAATAGGCTGCTCACGTAACAGTCAGGTCAGCTTTGGACAGCTTCGGTTGCTGCAATGAAAACAATGGGAGCGGATTTCTCAAGAAAAATACAAAACCGTGGCTTTCTGCTGATTTCACTGTTGAGTTGCAGCATCGGAGGCTGTACAGCGGGCAGCGGCGAAGGCCTCGATATCAGTGGCCGGCCGTTGAGCGAGGGAGGCAATGTCCCGCTTGCACCGACTCTGGCCTCAGTTCAGGCGAATGTATTCAACCCATCGTGCACCGTTTGCCATTCGGGCGCCAATGCGCCGCAGGGACTGCGACTCGATGCCGCCAACAGTTTTACCAGTCTCGTTGGCGTCCCCAGCCGGCAAGCTTCTTCATTCCTGCGCGTGGCGCCTGGCAATCCGGACCAGAGCTATCTGATCCGCAAGCTGGAAGGCACAGCGTCGACGGGAGAACAAATGCCGTTAGGTGGGCCTCCGGTGCCGCAGTCCACAACAGCTTTCGTCCGACAGTGGATTACTGACGGCGCCCTGCCGGACTCAGGGGGGGTGCCGGGTATGCCGCCTGTGGTCATCTCACTGACACCGGATCCGGACAGCACCGCAGGAAGCTTCCCCGCAGAAATCGATGCAGGCTTTGATCAGGATATTGATGCCTCAACAATCAACGAGCTGACATTCACGCTCGTGCGAAGCGGCGGCGATGGCCAATTCAGCGACGGAAACGAGGAAGTTATTTTGCCGGCGTCCGTTTCTCTCTCAACCGTGAACCCGCGTCTGGCGATCATGGACCTGAGCGGTGTTCCGATCGTCGAGGATCGCTACCAGGTCACGCTCCACGGATCCGGTCCGAATATGATTCTTGGCATCAACGGTGTTGCCCTTGATGGCGAATATGCAGGCAGCTTCCCATCCGGAGACGGTACGGAAGGTGGCGATTTTGTGGTCGAATTTGAAGTGCAGGGGCTGCAGCCATCGTTGACATCGATCCAGAACAACATCTTCATGCCGACCTGCTCGGTTGCGGGTTGTCATTCCGGACCTCCCGGACCAAACCTGCCGTCAGGAATGGACCTGAGTTCAACTGGCGCCAGCTTCAGCAGCCTGATCAATATTGCGAGTTTTCAGGTGCCGACAACGCTGCGCGTTGCCGTCGGCGATGCCGACAACAGTTATCTGATTCACAAACTGGAAGGCACCTCTACCGTGGGTGCGCGGATGCCCAAGGACGGGCCGTTTCTTGATCAGGCGACGATCGATGTGATTCGGCTCTGGATCGACAGTGGGGCATCACGTTGAACGGTAGAATCCGGGTAATCTTGCGATTGTCCGCGTTCATATTACTGTCGTTCGCAATCATACGGCAGCCCTCGTTCGCGGAGCCTTACCTGGCTGTACAAAAGGGCCTGAAGTGCATGCTGTGTCATACCTCGCCATCCGGCGGTGGCAAGCGCACAGCCTATGGCAACATTTACGCTCAGGCGGAAGTCCCAGAACATACCCTGGACCTCGGGGATTTCTGGACTGGTGAACTGAACAAGTATCTTGCGGTTGGCGGTGACATTCGCGGGGGCTGGAATCAGATCGATGTGCCGGGTCAGGCAAATTCCTCTGAAACGGAACTGGAGGAATTCCTCGCTTATGTGGAGCTACGGCCGATTCCGGGACGCCTGACAATCCATGTCGATGCGAAACTGCGGCCGGACGATGCCGTCGTGCGAGAGCAATACATTCGCCTATCTACTGATGATGGACACTGGTCGATTAAGGGCGGAGAATTTTTCCTGCCCTACGGCCTGCGTTTGCAGGATGACGATGCGTTCATACGCCGAGTCACCGGCATCAATTTCAATACGCCCGACTCCGGCTGGGAACTCGGTCTGGAACAAGGAAAATGGTCCGCGCAATTGGCGATCAGTCGCGGTACCGCAGGTGGTCCCGAAGTGGATTCGGGCAAACAATACAGCTTGCGCGTCAGCCACGTAACGTCGAAGTGGCGTGTCGGGGGCAGCTTCAATTTCAACGACAGCAAATTCGGTGATCGGCAGATGCAGAATGTGTTTGCAGGACTCCGCACTGGCCGCATCGCCTGGCTGGCCGAGCTTGACTACATCATCGACTACGGTACCTCAACAGGGCGTCGCAACTTATGGACGAGTCTATTCGAGGCGAACGTTGCGATTACAAAAGGCCACAACCTGAAACTGACTTTCGAGTATTTCGATCCGGATACCGATGTTTCCGAAGACGAGCAGAACCGTTTGAGCCTGGTATGGGAGTACTTCCCGATCCAGTTCGTCCAGGCTCGCCTGGGTTATCGCATTTACGAAGGCATTCCACAGAACCCCGCCCAAAACAGAGAACAGCTCTTTGTTCAGTTACACCTGCCGTTCTAGCCAAAACCTGGTCTTTTTTGTTCACACCCCCAATCGTAATCGGCAAAACCGGCTGATGGTGGTCTGTTTTTACCAAATGAATGCTGTGTTGGCCAATGATGTCAAATCGGCATCACGCTGTTTAGGCGTCTGCTTCAGGACGGCCAGCCCTCAGAAGCAAAGAAAGTGAAATGAGCGGTATCCACGCAACCATCGTTAACCACCAACCGAATTCCGGCCGCGCCGACGCGAACCAGGCCAATGGCAGCAGCCACAGAAGATTAATACTGAGCACCGCAAGCGTCACCGGTCGATGACCCTTCAAGCGCCTTGATGCTTGTTGGTAAGCGTGGCTATTGTGAGCCGAGTACCATTCCTCCCCATTAACCACTCTGGTGACCAGCGTAATCGTGGAATCGACCACAAAGACACCCGCCAGAATCAGCCAGCACCAAATCGGCAATATACCCAGACTGCTGGAGATGACTGCGAACATCGCGAGTACGAAGCCAACGAATCCGCTGCCGACATCCCCCATAAATATCTTCGCGGGCGGCCAATTCCAAACAAGGAATCCCACTGCTGTCGCCGTAAATACAACAAATAAAGTTGTAATAAAACCGCTGTCGGCAACCGAAGAAATAACGAGCGCGCTCCCGGCGATACACACCGCTTCAACAGCAGCAATGCCATCAATTCCATCCATGAAATTGTAGAGATTGATAAGCCACACCGTGAACACAAGCGCCATTACATCGCCAGCGAATCCCAAATCGGTGAACGTATCTCCCAACTGTACTTCCGGCATGCCACCCAACATTGCGACTGCGAATGTCGCTGCGAGTATTTGAGTCATGATCCGCCACAAGGCCGGCATCTGTTTATGGTCGTCAACGAAGCCCATGCCCGCAACCAAAGCGCCGCCGACCAGCAGCGCAGAAAAAACATCGGTCGGTAAATGGCCAAAGAAGTAAAACCCGATCACTGCGCCAAGAAATACTACGACAATGCTCAGCCCACCACCCGTGGGCGTAGCAACCTCATGCGAACTACGTTGGTTGGGTACATCGAAGAGATTGACTCGTCGAGCGTAGCGTCTAACCAGGCCAGTTAGCCCAACGGTAAGCAGCAGCGCAGACACGAAGACCAATGACAGAGCAACTAATGAAAACGTGGATTCTGGTAACAACCGCGATTATTCCTCTACAAACATCTTTCGAAAAGACTCTGCCACTG
>Ga0255052_10002511_pt1 | contig 13184 bp, 10 predicted proteins | sample JV7_2_21_MG_FD_188632 | JGI IMG/M metagenome (GOLD analysis project Ga0255052, IMG submission 188632) | Seawater microbial communities from Jervis Inlet, British Columbia, Canada - JV7_2_21 | ecosystem: Environmental > Aquatic > Marine > Inlet | place: Canada: British Columbia | collected... | reverse complement strand
GTGATGCTTTCTTCATTGAGATTTACTACGCGAGGTCTCCAGAGCAAGAATCTGTGATCTATATCTGTGATACTTCTAGTAAGATCCTCATCAATCACGGACTTGGAAAACTTGCTAATTCCTGTTTCTGAATCGATTCCACTGATTTTCAATGTGATATGTCTGAAAGGACGATAGAGAACCCAGAATCTTTCAAATGATTCGATGACATTCTTTGCTCGAAAGCCTTTCTTTTTGGCCTTTGATGCAAGAAATTTCCTAACTTCTGTATCTGAATAGTTAGGAGTCTGGAGCTGCTTCAAAATATTCTCATCCTTCCTATACAACTCATTGTGTCATTCCAGATAAGCCGTTCGTTGAAAACCTGAAAGCGAGGATATATTTCTGAGATTGTTTACCTCAATCTTGTGGATACAATGTATGAGTCAGTAACCAAATTCATTGATGACAATCTTGACAATTCAATCGAGGACCTGAAGACTCTCTGTCGGATTCCTTCTGTAGCCGCAAAGAACGAGGGTCTTGAAGAAACCTCCTCACTCGTTGAGAAAATGTTGAAAGATGTAGGACTGGAGACTGAAATCCATGAGACCTCGGGTGCACCTGTTGTGACAGGATGGGTGGATGTTGGAGCGAAGAGAACACTCTTGTTCTACGATCACTACGATGTGCAACCCGCTGAACCCTTTGACCTATGGGACTCACATCCTTTTGAACCTGAAATTCGTAACGGTCGATTGTATGGGCGAGGTGTGGCTGACAACAAGGGTGACACAACGTCGCGAATTTGGACTCTTCAAGCCTTCAAAGAAACAGGAACTGACTTGCCTGTGAACATAAAGTTCGTAGTGGAAGGTGAAGAAGAAATCGGAAGTGTCAACTTACCTGATTATACAGAGAAGAACACTGATTTCATCACAGCTGATGGTGGAATTTGGGAATTTGGAGGTGCTGGTATTGATGGAAAACAAGAGGCTTGGTTGGGTCTCAAAGGAATCTTTTTTGTTGAGCTTGAAGTTGAAAGATTGATTCGCAACATGCATTCAGCCTCAGCTTCCGTACTTCCTGCGGCTGCAAGTAGATTAGTTTGGGCTTTGAATTCTATTAAAGATGAGAATAGTAGAATATTGATTGAAGGGTTCTATGATGGTATCAAACCCTTTACACAAGCTGAGCTTGAGGCAATCAATAAAATTGACCTACAAGAAGATTTGCACAAGAAAGAATATGGCATCGATGAGTTCCTAAATGAAATGACAGGTGACGAGCTCAAGAAAGCATACTACGGTGACCCCACTGCGAATATTTGCGGGCTAACTAGTGGCTATCAAGGAAAAGGTTCAATGACTGTCTTACCTGCGAAGGCATCCTGCAAGATTGACTTTAGATTGGTCGAAGGAATGCATCCTGATGATATCCACAAGAAACTGAGGAAGCATCTTGATGACAAGGGATTCACAGATGTGAAAATCACATACTTTGAAGGATACCCCGCAGCTAAAACTCCAGTGGACCATCAGTTTGTGAAAATAATCGAGAGAGCAAACCAGCGTGTGTTCGGTGAGATGAACATCCATATGACCAGCCCTGGTTCCGGTCCTCTCTATCTCTTCAACAAGTATGTACCGATGGTGTCTATTGGTTGTGGGGACTACTTATCCAAAGCACACTCTCCAAATGAGAGCATCGTTGTCGAGAACTATCGAAAGACGATGCATAGAATCGTTGCAGTGATGGATGAAATGAGCAAGTGGTAGGAATGTAACACCTACCTCCCACCTGTGCTATGGGAGGGGAGGTCTTATTGAAACATCTTTCTCCCATTCAACTTCATATGAATACTCTATTTTGAACTCCACACCAGCTCCGATATTGGTCTCCCATTCAAGAACACCCAATTCCTCCTTCTTTGTGGATAATGAGGGTGTAGCTAATTCTACAGTGATTTTCTCGGAGCTGCTGTGTGGTATCACGTCCACAACTTTGATGGTAATCTCTTGTTTAGAGAAGTTCTGCATATCTAGAGAATACTTGTATCCTCTCTTCTGCTTGCCCCGAGTGATTCCAGCTTTCTCAGTATCTTTCTCCAAGAGTTTCTTCTCAACCTTAACATCGTAAGCAACTCTGGTTCCAAGTCTGAACTTCTCTCTGGGTGCCTTTAGGTTGAGGTGTGTGTCACCAATAAATTCGCCAGCTGCATAAACCTTCACGTTGCCATGAAGAAGAACAGAATCTCCGTTTGTAATTTCATCCTGTGCAACTGCTTCCGACATTGCTGTAGCATTCCAGAAGTGCAATCTTCGAGATTCGAATTCTTCAAGAGTTAGTGTGACAGGATGTGGATCGTTATCAGCAGGAATAGAAACCTCCCCAGGAACGTTGTATACCGTGATTCCCCCAATGGTTTCAGTGGGTTCTGTGTAGTCTTCAACAATATCACGCATTGGTTCTTCCTCAACTACTTCCATGAGATCGTCTGTTTCGTTATCGTAGGCTTCTTCTTTCTTCATCATTTCAGCTGGGGCACCTGCACTTAACGAAGATACCATTCCATACTCTATTGGCCTGTAGACATCAATATAGAATGGATTTGGATCAACTGCTTCAACCGGTTGAGCAGATGCCGTTGAGACCATGAGTTCTACATCCTCCCAATCCTCAAGGGTTTGATTTCTAACCACTGCGATTCTCTTGACAGACGTTGTTCCTTCACCAATATCGACGTCATAGGTTGGCTGCCAGGAAGCCATTCGCAACTGATAGGTAACCTCCAGCTCTAAAACAGTGCTCTCCTTGACATCAAGATTTACGAGCACTTCATTGATTGTTTCTGTTCTTCTTTGACCCTGAATTCTGTTGATATTATCTTGGAGTGACGCAATCTCTGCATCAATTCTTTCCAACTCAATTTCATGTTCACGAATTGTCTTCTTTGCATTACGAATCAGCGCACTAGTTGTCTTATCCATTTTGGTTAGTTGGTCCATCGAAGACTCTCCAACTGAATACCACTTACCAAACTCGGAGCTAAATTGATTCATTACAACATTTAGTTTCTCACCTCGACTTGTCTGCAACTGAATCTTGTCTCCAATTTCTGCTCGTTCTTTCTCAAGAGCTTTAAGTTTTTCATACAACTCCTTGACATCACCTACAGGCTCATAGGTTCGACTAGTCTGTTTGACATCGATTCCTCGAAGAACTGCCTTCCCTTTTCCTTTTACTCGAAAGCTATCTGGCTCAGCATAGTGCGTGATATTCGAGACCTTTACAACCTGTTCACCTGCAGCGAGTTCTGTCTTCCCAGTTCTGACAATACGTGCTCCATCTCGAAAGACTGTGACTGTTGAGATCTGTGTGGTTATTTCTTTCATTCTTTTGACCTCCTCATGGTAGTGGTGGACTGATAGTCACATCCTTCTCCCACTCTACTTCATAGCTGTACTCAATGGCTGTCTTATCATTTGGCTCCAACTCTCTATTCCATTCAATCACACCGAGTTCATGATTCTTAGGGGCGAATTTCTCCCAGTCTATTTTCACTTCGATCTGAGTACTCATACTATGGGGGACCCGATCAAAGACTTCAATCTCGATCTTTCTCTTAGAGAAACTCTGGATATCAAGTCTGTAATCATAAGAACGTCGGAGTTTTCCACGAAGGACACCTGCTTTCTCCATCTCACGTTCGACGAGTTTCTTCTCCGCCTTAACATCATAGGCAACTCTCGTACCAATTTTGAACTCCTCTCGTGGTGATATCTGACCAATCGAGGTGTCTCCGACGTAGTTTCCTTCAGAGAACACCTTTACTTTGCCGGGGAGAATCACACTTTCATTGTTTGTCACCTTATCTTGAGCCACAACTTCGGACATTCCCTCCGCGTACCAATAATGAACGGTTGATGAATTGAGCTCTTCTTCTATCAATGTAACCGGATGTTGTTCATGATCTGACGGAATTGTCATTTTCTTTGGAAGTTCATAAACTGCTATTCCAGATACAGTTTCGACTGCCTCAGCAAATTCTTCTGTAACCTCTGGTGGGGGTGCTGGTGGTGCAAATCCTCCAACCCCCATTGGCATTGCAGAAGGTTTTGATCGTCGTCTATCAGCTCGTCCACTCTTTGGGCGTACAATCATTTTGGGGTCATATGATGTGATAAAGAAAGGACTTCCTTCAATGGCTTCAACAGGTCTAGCTGTTGCAGTGGAGATTGTCAGATCTATATCCATCCAATCTTCTTCAGTTCTGTTTCTGATGAGAGCAAGTCTCCGTAGCTTCGCTGTAGCCGGATGTAAGTCTACGTCATAGCGTGGTGACCACCCTGCTCCACCTGTCTGATATGTCACATCTAATTCTATTTTGGAATCTGAAGAGACCTCTAGTGTTACTTCTACTGAATATGTCGAAACAGTCTTCCGTTCAGAATTGATCTTACCAATATTATCTCTCAACACCTGCATATTATTGTCCAAGTCTTGGAGTTCATCACTTAATTCCCGAATCTTCCTCTGAATCTCTCCAGCAAGTTTAGTGGATTTCTTATCCATCTCAGAGAGAGATTTAATGTCCCCCTCATTGGCTGCAAACACCATTCCAAAGTGATTAGAAAACTCTGCAACCATGCTGTTAACTTGTACAAGTCGGCCTTGCTGAAATTCTATCTCATCATGAATTTCTACCCGCTTCTTTTCCAGTCCTTTCAGTTCGTTATACAGCGGTTTAATGTCTGATGCTGGTTCAAAAATATCAGTCACACTCTGTACATCAATACTCGATAGTTTCGCTGGTCCCCTACCTTTAACTCTGAAACTATCACTCTGAGCATAATTCGTTATATTTGTAACCAAAACCTTGTGCGGTCCGGGTTTTAGTTTTAGGGTACCAGTTCTTGTAACACGAGCTGCATCACGGAATACCGTAACTTTAGAAATAGTAGTCTGAAGGTTAGTCAATTTCGTTCTCCCATCTGGAAAGTGAACATTAATCCATTTATTCTTTCGTGGAATGGTCTGTAGATTCTGGAAACTGTTCTTATGACACCTTTATGAGGAATATAGATATCTAGTAAATATCTTAATACACAAATTGGAAGTATAATTACTAACACGCTTATACTAATCGTGATGGTTGGGCTACTTTATGAAAGACAAGTCTTCCAATGGCTCTCCAGCTCCAGATAATATTGACCAAATCTATCGGACTTTGTTTGAGAATCTACCTGATGGATTTGTTGGATTTGATAAAAATGGACGGATTACACTTTGCAACGATAGAGCCCTTGAGATGTTTGGTTACACTCTAAAAGAGGTCATTGGAGCTACCTTTGATGTTTTCTTGCCATCAGGTCAAAAAGAGACTGCGTGGAAAGCTTTTGTTGAGGGAATTGAACGTGGACATAGTCTCTATATTGGAATGGACACAATGGGACTGAGAAAAGATGGGACCACCTTTCATTTTCACATTAACAGTACAGTGGTGCATGAGAATGAAGAAGTGACTGGTTATTTTTCACTTATTCGTAATATTGATGAGCGAATGAATGCCATTAACGCCCTCAGAGTGAGTGAGCAACGCTTCAGGGAAATGATATCATCAGTACCTGAGGGTATCGCTGTCACGGATCTTGATGAAAAACTGATGTTTGTGAACGACGGTTTTGCAAAGCTTGTTGGGTTCAAGGTTGGAGAGCTAATCGGTATGAGTATCTTAGACTTAGTCCCGTCAGAAGAAAGACGCACTATCAGTGAAGGAACAGTGAGTAGGAGAATGGGGATTGCTTCTTCATATGACCTGACTCTTGTCAGACGTGACAGAAAGGAACGTAACACCAGAGTGTCTGCAGCTCCTTGGATTGATGCCGCAGGTACCGTAATCGGCACCCTTGCAGTGGTTGTTGACATCACCGAGCAGATTAAGCTGGAACACGATCTCAGCGAGATGAAAGAACGATATCTCTTGATAACAGAGCATTCTAAAGATTTGATTGCAACAATGGATATGGGTTTACATTTCACATATATCAGTCCTTCTGTTAGAGATGTACTTGGATATGAAATTGAAGATTTGTTGTATAACAGTGCAGCAGATATTTTGACTCCCGAATCAATGGAACTTATGGGCAGGAGTCTCATAGAGTCACTTCAACTTGAAGAAACTGTTGGTAAAGAGGGCTACGAGGCACCTCCGCTTGAGTTTGAGATATACCATAAAAATGGGTCAACAATTTGGGCTGAGGTTTCCAGGGTTTTCATTCGTGAAGATGATGACACACCCATTGGAATTCTGGGTGTCGTTAGAGATATCACAAAAAGAAAAATAGCTGAAAACAATGTAAAGACTTCCTTAAGAGAGCTTGAATTATATTCTAGTCTTCTACGCCACGACATTGGAAACGATCTTCAGATTGCTTCAGGGGCGATAGAAGGTGCCCTATTGACTGTAGGTGATAAATCGAAAGTTGAGAATTACATTGCCATGGCACAAGCATCAATCGAAAGGATGGTCGGTCTAGTCACACTTGCCGACACAAGGTCTACTGGACCAGTGGAGAAGCTTGGGGACCTAGTGAAACAGAGAATACGCCAAGCTGAGAGTGTTCACTCTGGTCTTAAGATTAAACTACGAGCAAAGGGTTCTGCAAGGGATGCAAGTCTGGTCAGTGGAAGATTGCTACCGTTGTTCTTGGACAATATGTTCAGGAACACGTCGACACACGCCGGTCCCAAAGCCAAGATAGTCATTGATATGCAGAAGGTTGGTAATACTATTCAGATTGACATTGTAGATGATGGTCCTGGCATCGCGGCAGAGATTCGTAGCAGTATCTTCCAGAGAAGAGTGTCAACAAAGAGCGGAGGAATGGGCCTGTATCTCTGCAAGAGAATTATCGAAGGTTATGGTGGAACACTTGAATTATTGGAGTCTTCACCCTTAGGTAAAGGTGCTGCCTTCAGAGCGCGACTACCAATGAGAGACCGCACCGATATGACTCCTTAGAGATCTATCTTGACCCGCTTCCTGTAGTGCACACTACAGACGAAGATAGATATTCATTAAGCGGTGAACTATTCGATTAGCTCAAAGTCGTCTTTCCCGGCTCCACACATTGGGCACACCCAATCGTCAGGAATATCTGCAAATTTCGTTCCAGCAGTAATGCTACTGTCAGGATCGCCAACGTCTTCATCATAAACCCAGCCGCAAACCATGCATTCGTATTTAGCCATGTTAGTGTCTCCGGTTTTTTCCTATATTGAGCGGACTACTCATCCGCGCGAGGTTTTACGTTACAATGGATAAAAGGCTTCGGATTGCAGGCACCGAGTGAATAACCGCGTTAAGTATCACTCACTCTCTTCAATTTCATCTTCTATCACTGACTCATCGTCTGCATTACCCTGAAGATCCCCACCCTCATCTTCTTCAGAGGCGAGTGGTGGATCCTTCTCTTCTATGGGTTCATCAAGAGCAGTATGTTCTTCCTCGGAGACGGGTGGTTCATCCTCATATAGTTCTGGAACCTCAGTTGGTGTGTCCTCGATCGTCAGCTCTTTTCTTGACTTTCGAATGAAGTTGAGAGCCGTGATCAATGCAATGAATGGGAACACAATGAGTTTCACAATGTCACCTGCAGCTCCTGCCAGTGCGAGTGCGCTAGCATCAGTAACAATGGAAGTAAATAGTGCATCAACAAACATGAATCCTGTTGCAAGGAAGTAAGTGAAGGTCGCAGCAAATTCCTTGCTGAGCTTCCATCGAGTGTCTAGCTCAGCTCGACTTGCTAGAGTTCTGCCTACACTGCTCATAGTGTATAGAATGAAGAATATTGTAATTCCAATGCTTACCAGATCCAATGCAGCTTCAAAGCCTTTGAGCAGATTATAGATGAAGTATGCTGAATATAATGAGATGAAAAGACCCAGAAATGAGATGTTACTTGCAGTTGATCTGTTCCGCTCAGCAATTAGAATCCAACCATTGAGAAAGTTAAAGCCCATTGCTAGCAGCATTCCAAGAGCTGCATATACCATTGTTGCTGTCCACCAAGCGCTTGGATTTACAAATATTAGAGTAAAGAAGAAAGATCCAACTACAACAACGTAATTGAAGAAATATATTGCCATGTAGAGGAATCTTACAATTGCTGATCTGTTTTCAATATCCACACTCTCGGCGAAACCTAAAGCGGTTCTTGTAGAGAAGAAAGACTGGAAACCAATCCATCCCAGAAACGCTACTCCAATGAATAGGAATGCGAGAAGAGAAAAAGCAAATGTAACCATCAATACTAGAACAATAATACTGACGACTGACCAAACAACTGTATAGATGAGTGATTTCATGTACGATTCTTCATCTGCAACAAATCTTACCAAACCGAGTAGAGAAACAAATGCAGCTAACATAAAGAAGGTCGGGAAAATTGCTCCTACAACTACCACTGGAGTGCCGATGAAATTTGATAGGAATACAATACGTTCCAGAAGTGTGATTGTCACTGCGGCAATGAAAAACATGAGTGTCAACCACTTTAGTCTCTTTGATGAAAAGAATAGTCTCAAGCCTTCTATGAAGTTAGTAAGAATCGGTATATCCATTGCACTTTTCTCCTGAGATGTAATCTCTAGTATGGTTAATCACTATTAATTCTTGAGCACATGAAGGATTTCTGCTTCAAGTGTGTCCTTGACTGTTGGCTTTTCTGTGATTGTCGCCACTTTGTTTCCATCAGAATCAAAGAATACGAAGTATGGGATTGCAGTTGCTCCCCATTCATTCACCTCAGGAGGTGACGGAGGTACTGCCCATTGGAGGTCGGGATTCAGTGGTGCTGTCTTGATCTTGCTAAAGACCAAAACTTCTAGTCCGAGCTGTTCCTCGAGATGTAACATCACAGGCATTGCTCTCTTGCAATCTCCGCACCAAGCCGCACTGAACACGACTACAGTCATGTCCTGGAGGATATTCCTCAATTTATCGACAATATCAATATCAAGTTTGTATTTGTTGTAAGCTTCTATTATGACATCTTTGTCCTTGTCGCGCAACTCATCTATATACCCTTGTACGTTTGTTGTACGAGACCTGATATCATTGAGGTCGACCATGGCTTTTCCTCAACTACGAGTCCTTCTAAAAGCTTCGATAGGTTCCTGACCCCAGACGCGTAAGCCTGATAAGAAACCAACGCAACCAAGAATTGTTCATCTCAGGACTGGTGAGCTCGATGTCTGTTGAACTCTACAAAACCATTATCGTAGGACCTCCAAATGTGGGCAAGTCCAGCCTCGTCAGACGATATCAAAACGACGAGTTCCGAGAAACACATACTGCTACCATTGGTGCGAGCTTAAGCGCTGCGACGTTTGAGTTTCCAGAAGGACGTGTTGTTCTTACAATTGCTGATATTGGAGGACAAGAATCATTCTCAGGACTACGAAACCAGTTCTATCAAGGTGCGCATCACTTACTTCTCGTCTACGATGTAACTGAACGATCGACCTTTGAGCGAATTACGGAATTGCATGAAGCGCTAACTAAAAAAATCTGTATCCAGCGTGAAGACTTTCTTGGCGGTTCTCTTGTTGCGAATAAGTCTGATTTGATTGATGAGGCTCAGGTCACTGAACAAGAAGGAAAATTATTGGCAGACCTGCTGACACTGAAGTTTTTCTCCACTTCTGCAAAAACTGGCATGAATGTGAGCGAGCTCTTTCATTATGCAGCTGCAGAATCCAAGCGACTGCGTCATATGACATGATATCTCATTACTAAACCACATACTTCAAAACAAATCCAAACTTTGATACTCTGAGGTTCGGTGATGGTTGCGGAAGTTAAACGTGAAAAGATTGTAGCAATCTATGCTTTCTTGATTATGGACTTCGTACAAATTCTGTTTGTATCTCTTCTTTATCTGGACGAAACCACTTTGTTTGTTGTAGGTATCGATTTCTCAAGGTCAAATCCTCTAGTTTCAATTTCATTGTTCTTCGCAATCATTGTAATGCAAATCATCTTAGTCTATTTCACAGCTGTTCAAACCCTCCGTCAAGGTGATCTTGTCGAACTTCATCCCACCTATGATACAGAAACAGTTTGGAAAGGGAGATATTCCCGCGAGAGTATAGTAAACTGGACACTTAATCTTGCGAAAAAGAGTGGTGTAAGTGTTAGCAAGGTCTATCTAATGAATTCGCCTCTTCCAAATGCATTCACTTTCAGCCTTCCGTTTCTGGGTTCTGTAGTAGTTGTCCACAGCAATACACTGGAAGTTCTAAACGAGGCCGAAGTAAAGGCAATAATCACGCATGAGCTAGGTCATATCAAAAATCAGGATTCGATTATCCAAATCTTCACAAGAATGCCCTCCTTCTTTGTGGATCTTATTTACTTGTACGTCTACATCCGCATAGGACTTGGGGTTGTTAATGCGGTTCTTGTTTCTGGAGACCTCTACCTTGCTGGTATTCGATTAGTAGCCTTGGGGGCATTCTTCTTGCTATCGAGAATCTTGGCCGCTGTATCAAAGTTCTTCATGCAAAAAGCCTCACGAGCTGCAGAGTTGTTGAGTGATTATCATGCTGCTTCAGTACTAGGTCAAGAAGCAACTATTAATGCTCTCATTCGCTTGGGCCAAAGGGTTGAAACAATCACTGTGCTAATTGGCGAAATTCGCTGGTTGGAGTCATTAAATCCAGAACGAGCTGGCACGATTCCTAATTTTGAGCTGATGAGGATGATAACCCAATATCCTCTAGATGGAATAGACGAAGTTAATGCTCGTGAAGTCGCTCCTGATGTCTTTCTATCAACTCGCCTGACACATATGAGGGAAGTTTATGGTGTCGACCTGTCTGACGAACAAATCCGGATGGCTGTGGAACCTGCAATTCCGGGGCTACACCAAAAACGGGCCAAGGTTGAACCAGACTCAAAACCTGTGAAAGAACCACAAACTGTTGATTGGAGAAAAGTGGATTATGATAAAGATCGACGGCTCTCAAAGGTTGAGCTAGATGACCTATTGAAGTTACTTCGTGAGAATCCTCAGAAGATGTTGTTTGATCGTGAGGTTGGAGTCAATCTACACACACTGGATCATCCTGACTTCAGAAGAAGGGTATTGTTCATTGCCGATGAGTTTGGGATGTGACTTGATTACGTTGTCGGAATGCTCTCGACATGTGAGTTCTCTCTTTCGTCTTCGGCAGGACTCATTCCCCTAAATGATGAGATTATGGCAGCGATCAATGCCAAAGCGCAGAATATCAAGATTGAGGACTGAAAGGCCTGTGAATATGCGACGATGTATGCTACCCCTTCGGTAGTAAACATAGCAAAATAGATTCCAAACACCGTTGTCACAAGAGCAGTGGCAATAGAAAATCCGGTTGTCCTTGATAGATTTGTTAGTGCACTGACAACCCCCATGTATTTCTTAGGTGCGGAAGTCATGATGAAATTCCCATTCGCGACGCTAAAGAAGGATAGGCCTGTTGCCATAATGGCCACTCCAATCGCAATGAGTATCACATTCGGGATAACAAATGCAATGAATAAAAGACCAACAAGTTGCACAATTAATCCAGCGACTGTCTGTACACGAGCTCTAAGTCGCTCAGATACGAATCCTGAAATTGGTCCGGTTATTGAAATCATTACAGGTTGCACGATAAGGAACATACCTGTCATTGATTGATTGAATCCAAGTGCTTCTTGTAGGTAGAAAGGCAAGAGAAAAACAACTGGTATCATTGCCATATATGCCAATAGCGCTGAGAAAATACTTGTTGATATCTTCTTGTCTGATAGAACTTCTATAGATATTATTGGATCAGAAAATGATCTCTCTCTGAGAAGAAATCCTATGAATGATATACAGATTCCTGATACAAGAAGAATGGTCGTCGCAACATCAGATATTGTTGCTACTGTAACATAGTAGATGAGGAGAAATAGGAAGCTGAAGAACAATGCAGCACCAATTGTGTCGAACCGGGTTTCTTGTACAGGGTCTGTTTGTGGCACAAGAAACTGGACAACCAGAAAGCCAATAATTCCGATTGGCAGGTTAACTAGGAATATCATTTGCCAACCATAGAACTGACTTAGAATACCACCAAGAACTGGACCACTTCCAAGGGCTACAGCGAGAATTATCGAGTTAAGTCCAATTGCTCTTCCTCGATTTTGAGGTGTTGTAAAGTAAGTGACAAGTGCAAGTCCGTTTGCCGAAATCATAGCTGCTCCGATAGCCTGAAACACTCGCGAAAGAACTAGTATCTCAAGAGTAGTTGAAATTGCACATGCAAAAGATCCTGAAATGAAGACCAACATCCCGAGCTGGAATATTCTAGTCTTCCCGAGACGGTCTCCCAATTTACCCATCAGCGGCATTAAAGAAGTCATGATTAACAGATATGCTACAACTACCCATTGAATCGCATCTATTGCAACACCCAAGCTGTCTTTTATTGTGACCAGTGAAACATTAACAATTGAAGCATCTAGTGCACTCAGAAAAACTCCAAAGCTAGTAGCTCCTACAATCCTATACGGACCTGGTGTGGCAACGTCGTTTTTAGTGGGAATGGTTGAAGGCGTGTTCATCTATGGTATCATCACACAAGTAGATTCAGTAAGAGTTTCTATTACCGTTCTGACCCCCTTTAATGTTCTTGTGGTGCGGCTCCTGCTCAGTTTTGTCTAGGTCTTCGCAGGTTGCCAACAACGCTTTTAGGAGTATCATCAAAGAAACTTCGGGTCACAGCATGAAGCCGTATATGAAATTCACTACGATTAAATTTGAAGGTGAAGAATCCACTATATGTGATGATACTGTCGCCATTGAATCCGTCCTTGAAGTGAGAGTTGACAATGAATTCATTGCAGCTTTTGTGTGTACACCTGGACTAGAAAAACAACTTGCTATTGGATATCTAATTTCATCAGGTATCATTAGCTCCACATCTGACATTGAAAATGTGGTGTACAGGAATAAACTGTGTAAGGTTAAACTCAAAGAAGGTGCAACCATTCGAGACGGAAAGGGGTTCTCGCAAATACGGAGGTTTGTGGGAACTGAATGTTCCGCCCCTGAGATGCTCCAAGAGCTTCGAACAGGTGGTGACATCCCAACAATTCAGATTTCTTTGGACGTTCCTCTGAAGACACT
>Ga0255052_10002510_pt1 | contig 13184 bp, 11 predicted proteins | sample JV7_2_21_MG_FD_188632 | JGI IMG/M metagenome (GOLD analysis project Ga0255052, IMG submission 188632) | Seawater microbial communities from Jervis Inlet, British Columbia, Canada - JV7_2_21 | ecosystem: Environmental > Aquatic > Marine > Inlet | place: Canada: British Columbia | collected... | reverse complement strand
CCTAGTTTCCGAGATGGGCCGCAAATAGATTGGCATATCGAGCGCTCGTCCGTCTCAAACCGAATTCTGCTTCAGCACGATTTCGATTGAACTCGCCCATTCTTCTCCGCAACTGTGAGTCGAGCAGGCGTTCCGTCGCGGCCACGAATTGATTAATGTCTCCGATTTCGCACAAAAACCCCCCCTGCCCGTGTACTACTCGCTCAGGCAGGCTCGAGCAATTGGACGCAACAATTGGAATGCCCGAACTCATTGCCTCAAGGACGGCAAGGCAATCACCTTCGCGCACGGTCGGTAGCAGAAGCATGTCTACTGAGCGGTACAGTTCCGGCATCCCCCTATAGGGCACCGGTCCAAGAACCTCTACACCAGCAGCATCGAGGGCCTTTGCCCACCTGCCATGCAATCCACCGGCACAAATAACTCTGACGGATTGCTTTAGTTTGCGCGCGATTTCCGGCAGCCACTGCGCTCCCTTACGGAGCGACGGTTTTCCGGAAAAAAGCACCTTTAAGCGGGTGTCAGTGCGCGTTTTGGAAGGTGGATGAAAAAATTCGGTATCAATGCCGTTTGGAATGACGGCAATTGGACGGTCGCAGTTCAATTCACGCCTGATGAGATCGGCCGTGAATTGACTTACCGTGGTTATCTGGTCGGACATCTGCACGGCGCGTCTCAAAAAAAAACGCAAATCGGTTTGATAATGCAGACGTTGGGTGAACGTGCTGTACGGCAACATGAATCTGTCGATGACAAGATTGTGAAACGTTGTCACCAACGGTACGCCTTCTCGCCTAAAGAAGGCAGCATGATCGGGCGTCGTGTGAATGACGTCTGCATCCGGTCTTGGCACACACCAACGCAACGCCGGCGGAAAATACGTCAACGCGGGGCTATACGGTACGACATCATAGTCATCCAGCTGCTGCTCGAGCATCCGGTGAACTACGATCGCTCCGCTGCCCGTTGGCATTGGGCTGATTACGCGTATTTTTCTGATCGGACTAGAACCTCTTAGCGACGCGAGGGGTAATTTCTTGGCAACCTTCAGCATCACAGGTGTTGTGACCTGAGCCGGTCAACGCAGGAGCCAAAACTCTCTGCCGGAGTTTCGAAGCCCAAGGTCTTTCGTGGTCGATCGTTAGCTCGACAGTACCTGCTTCAGTCATCTCGGCATCTTGATTGCGTGATAATGGGAAAGTATGCCGATGTCGCAAGATTTGGCAATAGAAGCATCGACAGAACGTGACCCAGTGACCGAATCAATCGAAATGTCGCTGTCGCGCCCACCAACCAGACCGGCCAGATTAAGGGGTCCGGAAACATGCGCCGTCTGGACGACGTATCCGGCCCCTCTGGTTGCAGCCCTTTTCTGTGCCGATATGCGCGACCGGCTAACGACAGGACTGCAAAGCGGATTTTCCGACAAATCGGAAGGAGATTTTCCGCCTGGCGCTCTATAATGGCGCCCCGCCGATGACCCGGCACTTACAGACCGATAAGCGACCCAGGCATGAACTCCGCAAGAATAATCTACACGAAAACTGATGAAGCACCGGCTCTGGCAACCTACTCGCTGTTGCCGATTGTCAAGGCATTTACAGACGCGGCCGGCATTGCGGTGGAAGCTCGCGATATCTCTCTGGCGGCACGGATCCTCGCGAGCTTCCCGGAGAAGCTGACCGCAGGGCAGCAACATGGAGACGCGCTTGCCGAACTGGGCGAACTCGCAATGACGCCAGATGCGAACATCATCAAGTTGCCGAATATCAGCGCATCGATACCGCAATTGGTAGCGGCAATTCAGGAGCTGCAATCGCAGGGCTTCGATATTCCTGACTACCCGGAGGAGGCTCAGAACGAGGCGGAGAAAGAAACCCACACACGCTATGCAAAGGTGCTGGGGAGTGCGGTCAATCCGGTGTTGCGAGAAGGTAACTCCGATCGGCGTGTTGCCGTGGCCGTGAAGAATTTTGCAAAGAAACATCCGCACCCCATGGGTGAATGGACCGCGAAGTCAAAGTCGCATGTCGCGCATATGGACGATGGTGATTTTTATTCCAGCGAGCAATCTGCGATCGTCGGTCAAGCCGGTAATCTGCGAGTAGAATTTGAATCCAGTGATGGCAATGTCACCGTTCTGCGCGAGCAGGTAGCTGTGCTGGCAGATGAAGTCATCGACGCGTCCGTCATGAACTGCCAGGCGTTGCGAAAGTTCTTTGCAGCGCGGATGGATGAGATGCAGGGTAGTGATGTGTTGCTGTCCCTGCATTTGAAGGCGACCATGATGAAGGTCTCCGACCCGATCATGTTCGGTCACGCGGTAACTGTGTATTACAACGATGTGTTCGAGAAACACGGTGCATTGTTCGACGAACTGGGCGTGGACGCCAACAATGGTATCGGCGATGTCTACGAAAAAATTGCGGCACTACCCGAGGCTCAGCGCGATGAGATTGTGGCCGATATCCAGGCAGCCTATGCCAATCGCCCGCCGCTTGCGATGGTCAACTCGGACAAGGGAATTACGAATCTGCACGTGCCGAGTGATGTCATTATCGACGCGTCAATGCCGGCAGCCATTCGCTCATCCGGTCAAATGTGGGGGGCAGACGGCAAGTTGCAGGACACCAGGGCGCTGATTCCGGACCGTTGCTACGCCGGCATCTATCAGGAGGTCATTGACTTTTGCAAGGCTCACGGCGCGTTCGATGTGTCGACAATGGGCAATGTTTGCAACGTTGGCCTGATGGCCCAGAAAGCCGAAGAGTACGGATCGCACGACAAGACCTTCGAAATTCCTGCGCCGGGACAGGTAAGGGTTGTTAACTCAGCCGGCGCCGTATTGTTGGAGCATGCCGTCGAGCAGGGCGATATCTGGCGCATGTGTCAGACAAGAGATCTGCCCATACAGGACTGGGTGAGGCTTGCCGTCAGCCGCGCCAGGCAGGCAGGTACGACAGCAATTTTCTGGCTCGATGATGACCGCGCGCATGACCGCAACCTGATCAAGCTGGTTAATCGTTACCTCAGCGACCACGACACCAATGAACTGGACATACAGATCTTGCCTCCCGTCGATGCCATGCGCGTCACGCTCGGCCGGGTTAAATGTGGCGAAGACACGATTTCGGTAACCGGCAATGTCTTGCGTGATTACCTGACAGACCTCTTTCCGATTCTCGAGCTTGGCACCAGCGCAAAGATGTTGTCGATCGTGCCGCTGCTCGCCGGTGGGGGGCTATACGAAACCGGTGCCGGCGGATCTGCGCCGAAACACGTGCAACAGTTTGTGCAGGAAGGTCACTTGCGCTGGGACTCACTGGGCGAATTTCTGGCGATTGCGGTTTCAATTGAAGAACTGGCCGAAAAAACCAACAACGTCAGAGCCAGGGTAGTCGCCAACGCACTGAATAATGCGAGCGGCAAATACCTCGAGAGTAACAAGGCCCCGTCGCGCAAGGTGGGCGAAATCGACAGTCGCGGTAGTCACTTCTACCTGGCGATGTACTGGGCGCAGGCAATGGCTGAGCAAACCGACGACGCGGAGCTTGCCGGGCGGTTCTCTGCTGTCGCAATTGCGCTGGCTGCCAATGAAGTGAAAATCAACGCTGAGTTGGACGCGGCCCAGGGCAACGCGGTTGATATTGGCGGTTACTACAATCCTGACGATAAACTTGCGGCCATTGCGATGCGACCAAGTGCGACGTTGAATGACATCATTGACTCGGTCTAAAGAGCTATTTCCCAAATGGCAAATATTCTGATCGCCTACTCCACCACAGATGGCCACACGCGGCGGATTTGTGACCGGCTGAAACAGGTCGCCGAAGCACAGGGCGAAAAGGTTGCTGTCGCGTTGATCGATGACGACCCTGGCATCGACATCGATCCATTCGATAAGGTCGTGGTTGGGGCGAGTATCCGGTACGGCAAACACGGTCGTCAGGCGTACGAATTCATCAAGAGGAATAAGCAAGAACTGGATAGCAGACCGAATGCCTTTTTCTCAGTGAACGTTGTTGCCCGCAAGCCGGAGAAGAATCGACCCGACACCAATCCGTACCTGTTGAAGTTCCTGAAGCAAATATCCTGGCAGCCACAGAACCTGGCTGTCTTTGCAGGAAAAATTGACTACCCGATATACACGTTTTGGGATCGTCAGGCTATCCGCTTCATTATGTGGGTGACCAACGGGCCGACAGACCCGCAGGCCGTCGTCGAATTTACCGACTGGAACTCGGTCGATGATTTTGGCCGCCGCATTGCAGAAATGTAGCAAGCTCCTACCGAGCGTCTCATCAGGCAACCTGGCCCGGCACAGCCGTGAAATAACCAGTCACCGGTCTCTTGGAGCGCTGCGCCGGCAGCCTGCCACGGCAGTCAGCCGTCACACCGGCCTTGGCCCGGTCAGAGCGAAAAAAAAGCCCCTCGAAAGGGGCTTTTTCTTGGTGGGATCCAGGCCCTAAAGCTGGTAATTGATCTCGACGCCTACCTGGCGTCCTTTTTGCATCGGACCGGCCGTGAACAAGCCGGCAATTGAGGTCAGGTTGCCCCAGTTCCGCTCGTCGCCAAGATTCTTGCCGTAAAGCGACACACGCCATCTATCGTTTCCAGACAGGTAGTTGATGCTCGCGTTAATACGTTTCTGCTCTGCAAACAACTCGGAGTTGGAATCGTTGTAGAAATTCTCATCACGATAGGAATAATTGCCTGCAATGTTGAACAGGCCGGCATCGCCCATAGGGAGGTCCCAGGAGAACCCGATACTGGCGTTCTTGGGTGCCAAACGGGGCAGGTCCGTCCCGATAAACGAAGCAAAGGCCGGGTTGACGCGGTCGTACTCGCCGTCTTGCCAACCAAACGCAGCATTCATCGAGAAATTGTCTGAAATCAGCATGGCAACATCGACTTCTGCGCCCTGGATCGTGACGTCGCCGGCATTGATTGTGCCCTGCAATACGACAACATCGGGATCCCCTAGATTGAGCTCGCGCTGCATATCATCAATCTTATTATGAAATACAGCTACATTGAGACGCCCGCGACCGTTCATGAACTCGGTTTTCAAGCCGACCTCAAACGTATTGTTCTCCTCTTCATTGGTCGGGCCGGGAGGGATGATTGTCGGTTTCGCGTTGCGGAAGTTGAAGCCGCCACTGCGATAGCCCTTTGACCAAAAACCGTAAATCCGCAGGTCGTCCCCGAAATTGCGTTCGAGGCCGAGCTTCGGCGTAACGTTCGACCACTCTCCGGAGAGATCTGAGACGGTGCAATTAAACGTAAAAACATCCGCACAAACGTCAGTCACGATCTTCGCGGTCTTGGTCTCATCTGTGTACCGTAGGCCAACGGACGCCGTCCAGGCATCACCAAAGTGGAAATCGTTGCTCCAGAAGACACCAGTATTTCTGGCGTCCATGTTGCCACCGAGTGCGCGTAGCAACAGTCCGCCCTGGATATAACGGCCTTCGTTGTACTTGACGTCCATATCGAAGTGATACAGGCCGATCGTTGCTTCCCAGTTGTCCGAGATTGATCCCGACCAGCGCAGTTCGTTGCTGTATTGCCTCGAATCGGTATCACCTATTGCCATGAAAATCGGCAAATTCGTACCATCGACATCGGTCGCTGACTGAACCTCTACATGGCGCCAGCCGGAGATGTTGGTGAGCGTGCCGTCCAGGAAGTCATCGACATTGAACTCCAGCATGATCTGTGACCATCTCAAATCTGTAAAGCCGGCTTCATCAAGCGTCGTTTCGAAATCTGGTTGAGCGCCTGCACGTTGTGCTGTCACGTTCGTCCAGGACGCACCGTGGCCATCACTTCTGCCATTTTCAGCAATCAGCGTCACAGCCGTGTAGTCATTTGGCGTCCAGACGAACGACGGCCGGACCAACTGCGTTTTCATCGCACCGGCCCTGTCCGTTGTGGCCGGATTGACGTAAAACGCGCCTGGTACGGGCGCGGCCGGAACCGTTGATTGATTACTGTTCTTGAAGTACCCGTCGTCGTCGCTCAGGTAGACTGCGACCTTGCCGGCCAGCGTTCCTTCGATCATCGATCCCTCGACGGCCGCGGCAATCGTTACTTCGTCTTCATCGGTCGCTCCGATACGTGCTTTGAATCCAAATTCGCCAGTTGGCCGTGCGTTACGTAACAACACCGCGCCGCCTGTAACATTGCGGCCAAACAGCAGTCCTTGCGGTCCACGAAGCACTTCGATGGCCTCAAGGTCGAACATATCGATGACGACGCCGAAAGTCGTTCCGAGATAAACGCCGTCAACAAACACGCCGACCGTCGGGTCCACCGACGGAATCGAGCTGTTGATGCCCTGGCCGCGAATCGAGAAATTCTGTACACCGGGGAACGTGCCGACCTCTTCGAGCTGGACGTTGGGCATCATGTGACTTAGGTCGTCGAGCTTCTTGACGAACAGTGCATCAATCTGTTCTGCACCAAAAGCCGTGACGGCAACGGGCACATCCTGTACCGCCTCAGCGTTGCTGCGCTTACGCGCGACAGTGACGATTTCCTCGAGTAGTGCGCCCGCAGAACCCTGTTGTGCGATCGCGCTGTTAGGGACAAAAAAAGTACAAATTGCAGCACTGACGGCAATCGTTGTACCTGTGGCACCAAGCCATTGCCTGGATAAGCGTTTATTCAAACATAAGATATTCACTGGTTTTCCCCCATATTCCTGAGACACGAACACACATCGTTACGTCGCATCGCGACTTCGAAAAAAGCGCAGGTGAGCCCAGACAATAAACGCGCCTTTCCCCGTCATTTGACGAGTGGTGATCAGAGTAAGGGCCGCTCCCCTCGTGTTTATGCGGCCGGCTTATTGCCTGATTCCGGACTTATCCTTGGTTTTCGATGTCCGCTTTGCGCTGTACGCTCCGCAGTGTAACCAAATGTGCTTGCGATCAGCAAGAGCCCCGGTGGTGCAGGCCCGGAAGCCGCGCCGGCGCCGGACCCCTCCCGCCAGACCAACTCGGCGCGCAAGCCATTTTGTACCGGGTCGCGGAGCGCTTTCGGCTCACCGATCAGATTTACGACAAAGTCATGGGTTGCAGCGACAAGTCCTTCCCAGCGCAACTTATGCAGATCGTGCTCATTGTCAAAAAGTATGGCTCTAACCGGACCATCATGAATGCCATGCACTCGAAAAAAGAGCTTCGACGAGGCTTACTGATGCATCCTGGCGTGTCTTCCAGGCACGGCCGAAGGACAGATTTTCGTAGCTGGCCAGGTTGGTATGGGCTTCACGAACCAGGTTCCTGTGTGCTGCTCACAATATGAAATGGCTTGCTGAAATTCTGGACAATTTCGAGCGGGCAGAGGATATTACGGTCGGCCAGAAAGCTACCAAAAACTATGGCGGTCAACACGCGGCGGACAAAACGGTCGCCGACGCCGTTGAATCTAACAAGTAAATTGCAAAGCGAACCCTGACAAATGAAAACCTATGATGCCATCATCATCGGTGCCGGGCACAACGGGCTGACAACGGCTGCTTTTCTCGCCAAGGCGGGGCTGGACGTCGTTTGTGTCGAGAAAAACGACTTCATCGGCGGCGCCACCTCAAGCAGAAGTCCCTACAAGAACTGGATGTACTCGAATTATTCGTACGTTTGCAGCTTGCTTCGTCCCGAAATATTCAGAGCGCTCGAGTTGCACCGACACGGGTTGCAAATAACGCCGTATGGCGGATCTCTCACCTTCATGGAAAACGGTGACTACTACGGTGCCTACCATGACCCGGAAGTGGCCTATCGCGAAAGGGCACGTTTCTCGCGACACGATGCTGATGCGTACAAGGCGTACTCAGCCGACACGGTGCGGCAATGTCGTCTGGTACGTGACACGCTGTTGAGAACGGCTCCGGATCCCACGTCATTCAAGCCCCAGGACATTATGGGGCTGATGCAACTCGGAAATAAGTTCAGCGAAATGGGCGAAGACCGGATGAATGAGACGATTCGGTTTTGGACGATGAGCGTGGCTGAGTACCTCGACGAGTATTTCGAAACGGACGTAATCAAAGCCGCTTTGTCTGGCAGTGGAATCATCGGTACAGCACTCGGTATCCACTCTCCGGGAACGGCTTACGTCCTGTTGCATCATTACATGGGTGATGTCGACGGTACCGCTGGTGCGTGGGGATTCGCGCGCGGCGGCATTGGTGCCGTGCCGAAGTCAATCGCAAGTGCCATGCAGGCGTACGGCGGAGAGTTGCGAACCGAAGCGGGGGTCGAGCAGATCCTCGTCAAGAACGGCAAAGCAACCGGTGTGGCATTGACCAATGGCGAAGAAATTTCGTCACGTATCGTTGTCTCAGCCCTGGACGTTAAACGGACGTTTCTTCACTGCATGGACGAAGGCGACTTGCCAGAACAATTTTATCGACGCGTCAAGAACTTCAAGATTCGTGGGTCGTCTGGCAAAGTCAATCTTGCTCTTGACGGCCTGCCGACGTTTCCAGCCTTTCCCAAGGGAAGCACCCTGATTAACAGCGACATGCATTTCATCGATACGATGGCACGAATGGAGCGCGCCTACGACGACTGGAAAGCGGATACATGGTCCAAGGATCCCTACGTCGACTGCCTGATCCCGACTCTGACCGACCCGACCATGGCACCGCCGGGCAAACACTTCATGAGCTGTTTTGTGCAGTACTGTCCATACAAGCTTGAAGGCAGGGATTGGACGAGCGAAGAGCGGGATGCCTTTGGCAAGTGCGTGGTCGACCAGGTCGCGAATTACAGCCCGGATCTGAAGGACCTGATTCTGCACATGGAAGTACATACGCCCGAGGACATGGAGAACGACATCGGAATCACCGAGGGTAATATTTTCCACGGTGAGCTGACGATGGATCAATTGTTGTTCAATCGACCCGTGCCCGGTTACGCACAGTACCGGGCACCGGTTGGCGGACTTTATATGTGCGGCTCCAGTACTCACCCGGGTGGTGGAATCATGGCCGCGCCAGGCGCGAATGCGGCCCGCGAGATTCTTTCCGACTTGAAACGCGGCAACACGGTCCCGGAGAATTTCGGCGATGACTGACAGATACGACGCAATTGTTGTGGGTGCCGGGCATAACGGCCTGGTTTGCTCGGCGTTGCTGGCCAAGGCCGGCAAGAAAGTGCTGGTTCTGGAAGCCAATGATCAAGTGGGCGGCGCAGCGATCACGCGAGAGTTTGCCGACGGGTATTCCGTGTCAGCTTGCGCGCACCTGCTGTATCAACTGCAAGCAAAAGTGCGCAAAGATCTGAAACTTGGCCCAAAGCTCGCAGCAGATGATATGGCAACCATCGCCTTGTCCGAAGACAGCAGGCACGTTCGCCTGTCCGGGGGGTCGGTCGACGGCGTGAGCGACAGTGATGCAGTTAGCTATCGCGAATTTCATTCGCGTATGAAGCGTTTCGCGGGTCTGTTGAGTACGTACCTGAACAAAACGCCACCGCGTCTTGGATCGAGAGATTTTGAGGATCTTGCAACGCTTGCCCGACTTGGCTTTGACGTTCGTCGGCTGGGCAAGAGAGAGATGCGCGAGTTCCTGCGACTGATCGGAATGAATATCTACGATGAACTGATGGAGCGATTCGAAAGTCCGCTGCTGAAGGGTGCTCTGAGCCTTGACGCCGTACTGGGCACACATTTGGGGCCGCGCTCGCCGACCACGATGTTCACTTACCTGTATCGTCTTGCCGGCAACCAGGGAAAAATGTCCGCGCCAGCCGGTGGCATGGGTAGTGTCAGCGAAGAACTTGCGCATGTGGCAAGGGAGTCGGGGGCCACGATTCGAACAGGCATGCCGGTCAAGCGCATCATGATCGAGAACGGACGCGTCGTCGGAGCAGAGACAGAAGGTGGCGAAAAATTTGCAAGCTACACTGTTATCTCAAACGCTGACCCAAAACGCACTATCATGAAATTGGTTGGCGCACGCAACGTAGAAGCCGGCTTCGCTCGGCGCATCCATCACATACGTATGCGTGGCAACGCTGCGAAACTGCATCTGGCGCTCGACGGGCTGCCGGTTATCGAAGGCCTGTCGAAGAAGGACTTTGGTGAGCGGATCGTGATCGCGCCCGATGAGCACTACGTCGAGAGAGCATTTAATCCGGCGAAGTACGGTGAAAGTTCGCCTGATCCGGTCATCGAGATGACCTTCCCGAGCTTGCGCGACAGTACGCTGGCACCGACAGGCAAACACGTAATGTCAGCAGTAATTCAATACGCGCCGTATGAACTGAAGGGCGGCTGGACAGACGGTGCCAGGAAAGATTTTGAGAGCGTCGTTATCAAGACGATCGCCCGTTATGCGCCGGATCTGGAACAGCGGATTACAGCAAGCGAATTATTGACTCCGGCTGATATCGAGCGCGAGTTTCATATCACCGGTGGCCACTGGCATCACGGTGAACTGGCACTTGATCAATTTCTGTTCGTCAGGCCCGTGTCCGGTGCAGCGCAGTATCAGATGCCACTGGATGGGTTGTATCTTTGTGGCGCAGGCGCACATCCGGGCGGCGGCGTAAGTGGCGCTGCGGGGCGTAATGCGGCGAGGGCGATTCTGAGCCGGGAGAGATCGGCATGAGTTTTCAGGAAGTACATCAGGGCCGGCTGCGTACGCCGTTTTATTCGCGCCTCGAGAAACTCGATAGGCTCAATAATTGGCATGAATGGAAGGGGTACTCTAGCGCCGACGCATTGTATTGCGAGGACACGGAGTATTTTGCGATCAGGAATGCGACAGCAGTCTTCGATCTGACGCCCATGACGAAGTATCGAATTACCGGACCGGATGCTCTCGACTATCTCAATCGACTGGTAACCCGTGACATGGCGAAGATCGAACCAGGCCGCGTTGCATACGCGGTGTGGTGTAATGATGAGGGCCAGGTCATTGATGACGGTACGATATTTCACCTCAAAGCAGGCGAGTACCGCCTTTGCTCCCAGGAGCGACATTACGCATGGCTGATGGCCGCCGCGATGGGATTTGACGTTTCGATAAAGCACGAAACCGAAGAGGTTGCCGCATTGGCCGTGCAAGGTCCGACATCGTTTAGCAGTTTGAGTGCAATGGGGCTCGACGGTCTCGGTGAGCTGAAACCATTCGACCTGATGCACTTCGATTTCGAAGGCGCCGAGCTCATGATCTCGCGTACGGGATTCACGGGCGACCTTGGCTACGAGTTATGGATTGAGCCGGCTAAAGCGGAGGCGCTTTGGGATGCCTTGTTCGACGCTGGAGAGTTGTTCGGTATTCGGGCGATCGGCACTCACGCGTTGGAAACGGCACGTATCGAAGCTGGTTACCTGGCTGTGCGCGAAGAGTTCCTGCCGGCAGATGAGCTGGCGCGAACCGGACGCTCGCGTTCGCCGCTCGAACTCGGTCTGGAATGGATGGTCGATTTCAAGAAACCGAATTTCAACGGTCGTCGTGCTCTCGCGGAGGAAAAGCGTCGTGGATCGACCTGGCGGCTGGTCAAGCTGGATATTGAAGGCAACAAGACAGCGCATCACTCCTATATATATGCCAGGGAAAAAGGCAACCGCAGCGAAATCGGGTTCATAACGTCGGCACTGTGGTCGCCCGTGTGCAGACAAAATATCGCAATTGGCACGGTTAAAGCGCCACACGGAAGACCTGGCGATACTGTGTGGGTAGAAGTCTACTATCAACGCGAGATGCACTGGTCGCGGGTCATGGCTGAAGCGAAAGTGGTCGATAAGCCGTTCTGGTCTCCGTCTCGCCGCAGTGCGACGCCACCGGGCCCGTACTAGACTGCAATCGTCGCGCCAGATTGATTCATCGGCATAGTCGTGCGAATTGCCGCGGTAATCCGCCAGCTTCCTGAGCCGATGATTGCTCAGCTACGTTCCTCTTCTTTGTTTGCACGTTGAGTTCAGCCATTTTCAAATAGGACCAGAGACGCTGAGCTAGCGGCTTTTGGATGCTTCTCCACTCCGTTATCCCCCGACAGGGTGCCGCGCACTATAGCAGTACCGCGCCAAGGGAGGACGTCCACAGGATGGCCGCGAAAGCAGCCGGCCACCGGTACAATAACAGTGCGGCGAGAGTGAAATGTCCGCCAGAAAACCACGGCGGCAGCAGTCATCCAAAATGGGCCGACACGGTGTCCTTACCGGATGGCAGGGCACCGTTTTTGCTGGCGGCCCGTCGCAAGGCGGTTCAGGCAGGGTGCCATGCATGCTGTATTATTCGCCCAAAGATCGGTTCCAATACTCGTTGAAGGAGTGACTGCCAGGTGAAAACATTGTGAATATTCTTTGTAAAATCAGTGTATTACTGGCACTCATATTTGTTTCGACTGGGCTGACCGCTGAAGACGTTGTCGCGCCAAGGACGGGTTACTATGAGCTGTCCATGACCCCCGCTGATGTTCTTGGGGAGCCGGGCTCACAAGGCATAGCGGACATTTTGCCGGCGGACAAGATCATCGACTGGCAGGTTTATGTTCCGAAGAGCTATTCAGCCGCCTCACCTCCCGGCGTAGTGGTTTTCGTCAGTTCGTGGCATCGTGGCGGGCCACCAAAAGCCTGGAACTACTTGCTTGAGGAAAACAACCTCATTTGGATCGGCGCCAACAACTCGGGCAATGGGCTGCCCGTTGCACCACGAATGTTGAAGGCGATTATTGCACCAGCGGTATTGAGTCGGAGGTACGCGATCGACCCGGAGAGGTGTTACGTCGCTGGTTTTTCAGGTGGTGGCATGACCGCGACCCGCATAGCGACAGCCAAGCCTGAATTATTCAAGGGTGGCATATACATGGGCGGCACGGTTTTCTGGAATGAAAACACGCCACCGAAAATCGATTTGATCAAACAAAATCACCATGTATTTCTCGTCGGTACCTACGACCCGGCGCAAAAGACCACGCGGAAGGTATACAAGGGTTACATCGAGGCCGGGGTCAAAAACGCCGAGTTGATCACGATACGCAATCACAGGCATCGCATGCCACCACCGGCTTACTTCGAGAAGGCCATTAACTATCTCGATTCAAGGTTGGTGCAGTAGAATGTTGGCGCATTGGCCGAGCCGAATCTGAGCTGAGTGTGATTGTTGCATGGCAATACGGCCAATTCTGATAATGGGCGATGTGTTTTGAGTTGCTTATAAACCCACC
>Ga0255052_10002509_pt1 | contig 13191 bp, 13 predicted proteins | sample JV7_2_21_MG_FD_188632 | JGI IMG/M metagenome (GOLD analysis project Ga0255052, IMG submission 188632) | Seawater microbial communities from Jervis Inlet, British Columbia, Canada - JV7_2_21 | ecosystem: Environmental > Aquatic > Marine > Inlet | place: Canada: British Columbia | collected... | reverse complement strand
TCATCGGTGCGGCGCAAGCCTGCCTCGATGAGGTTATTCGGTATGCAGATGACCGCGTCCTGTTTAATCGCCCCATTTCACACACGCAGGCAGTTCAGATTCGCCTGGCCGATATGGCCAGACGAATAACCACGGCACAATTGCTCGCACTGCAACTCGGCCGCATCAAGGACCGGGGCAGACTTAGTCCATCTCAGGTCTCGCTCGCCAAGTGGAACAACTGTCGCGCAGCGATCGATATTGCGCGGGACGCACGGGACATTCTGGGTGGCAGCGGCATCAGCGCTGAGTACGTGCCGATACGTCACATGCTCAATCTTGAAAGCGTCATTACTTACGAAGGCACGGAAACCATCCACCAGCTCGTCGTGGGCAAGGAATTGACTGGCGTCAACGCGTTCGGATGAGCGGCGCTTGATGGCCACGCACCTGCCCGGAGATCGCGAGGTCTGGCGCATCGCAGCGCCGATGATCCTGTCAGCCATTTCCGTGCCACTGCTCGGCATGGTCGATACCGGCGTGACAGGCCATCTCGAAAGTCCGATCTACCTGGGCGCCGTCGCTATCGGCGGCACGATTTTCGGCTTCCTGTACATCGGAATGAACTTCCTGCGCATGGGCACGACAGGCATTGCTGCCCAGCGATATGGCGCAAACGATAACGACGGCTTGCGCGTATCGCTGGGCCAGGCCGTCATCGTTGCAGTAATGATTGCGCTTGCCCTGATCGCATTGCGGGTACCTATTGGCCGAATCGCGATGGGACTCATAGGCGCCGAACCCGATGTGGAGTCCTTTGCGCTGCAGTATTTCTCGATCCGCATCTGGAGTGCGCCGGGCACGCTGGCCAACTATGCATTGATTGGCTGGTTTCTCGGCTTACAAAACGCGCGAGTACCGCTGTTGATATTTCTGACGATCAACATTACGAATATCGTGCTGGACTTGTTTTTCGTACTAGGTCTCGGCATGAAGGTTGACGGCGTCGCACTTGCATCGGTTATTGCCGAGTACAGCGGCCTGCTGGTCGCGCTCGGCTTCGCAGCCATTGCGCTGCACAAACGAGCAGGACATTGGCCGTTTAGCCGTTTATTCAATATTCGGGCTTACTCCGCATTCTTCTCCATCAACGCACATCTTCTTATCCGCACGATGGCCCTAATGTTCACCTTCGCATTCGTTACTGCCCAGGGTGCCAGGCTCGGCGGTCTGATCCTTGCGGCAAATGCAGTGCTAATGAACCTGCAACTTCTCACCTCTTTCGCGCTGGACGGACTCGCGCACGCGGCCGAAGCGCTGGTCGGCAAAGCTGTCGGCCAAAAGAATCGTGAGGCGCTCGAACAGTCAGTGCGCCTTACACTCAAGTGGTCACTGATTTTTGCCGCTGGATTCTGTGCAACTTACATTGTGGCCGGCCCGCTTCTGATTCGCCTGCTGACTGACCTGCCCGATGTGCGGGAAGCGGCAATGCGCTACCTGCCATGGCTTGTCGTGTCACCACTGGTGTCGGTCTGGTCGTTTTTATATGACGGCGTCTACGTTGGTGCAACTCGGGCTCGGGAGATGCGCAACATCATGGTCTTTTCGACATTCTTCGTCTTCTTGCCGGCCTGGTTTCTGCTACAAAGCTATGGTAACCACGGTCTCTGGCTTGCATTTACATTGTTCATGGCAAGCCGCGGTATTGGCATGCACTTCGGTTATCGCAAAAAAGTGCTCCCCTCAATAGAACATTCGACCTAGCCGACGTAAGGCCTGGCACGCTCTCTTCTTGTGATGTGCAAAGAGGCGGGCGTCGCCTTTGGCAGGCGTGTGCCGGACGTCTGCCATCGGAACTGGCTAACACATATTATGTGAAACAGGTCTCACTTTGACAGCGGAGTTTGGCCAGATGATCAATTCTTGTGATCCGTCTCCCACCTTCCGGAGTCGAATCAGGTCATTTTGTGGTCGTGATTCTCAAGAGATGACGAGGGAGAGTAATCATGTGGTTACCGACACCCGTTTACGAACGACTTCCGCAATTCTGGTTATTGCTGGGCCTGCTTTTTATGTCTTGCGGTACATACCTGGGCTTCGACTTCAGTCTGTCCTTCCTGTACTTCGGAGTTGGCTTTGTCTGCTGCTTGTGGAGCTTGTGGGTATTCTCGATGCGCCTGCGCTCCCGGAAAGAACCACAACAGACTCAGGAACAGGCAGAACAGGTCGAACGAACACCAGGTGATGACCTGAACAAGGGCGCTGAAACCGCCGCCTAGCCGTCAGTCGAATTCAGCGGTTCGCTGGCTGCATTGCTTGCGGACCGTTCGCTTTGCCCATTGGTAGGCAACGACTCCCGAAATTATATTTGCGACCGAGTAGGCCGCAAATACTCCCATTGCATCGAAAAAGTGCATCCCTGCAATCGCGAGCGGCACATACAACACCACAATACGACCGACGCTGATTCCAACCGCGGGCATCGGGTAACCAAGCCCGTTGAGCGATGCATTCATGACCATCACCATGCCGTATGCACCGTAACTGAGCGGCGCAATCCACAGGAACAGGCTGGCCGTGCTGACAACGTCAGCACTATTACTGAATAGTGCCGGCAGGAAATCGGCGAACGTGGCGAGGCCGGCTGCAATCACCAAGCCACTCACAACACAGAACAACATACACAGTCGCAGCGCACTCAGGATGCGCGCCTCCTTTCCAGCCGAGAGATTCTGACCAACAAAGGGACCGATGATGGCCGACAGTGCGTAGAAGACGACGAGGGTCATCGATTCGATGCGGCTTGCGACGCCGAAACCTGCGACCGCCTCCGATCCATATCGCGCGATCATCGCTGTAATAACCGCCGTACCGATCGGCACGATCGCGTTTGTGCCGGCCGCCGGTATGCCAACGTGCAGAATATCTTTCCACGACTTCTTCAGTTCGTCCGCGTCGGGCCTGTTGAAACTCAACATATGCAGCCTGTCATGCAACAAATACACGGCACCGATGAGTATTGCACCGCGCGCGATCAATGCCGCCATGGCCGCGCCATTTAATCCCATCGCCGGGATGGGCCCCAGCCCGAATATCAGTATTGGATCCAGTGCGACATTGAGCATTGATCCGAGGATCATGATCTTGCTCGGCAGCCGCGTGTCACCCGTTGCACGCATGCTCGCCATGGCGACCATTCCGACGACGATAAACGGAACGCCCGAATAGACAATGATCATGAATCCCCGGATCAGCGGGATCAGATCTTCAGGAGCACCCAGAATCCGGAACAGTGGATTGATCGTCATTACGCCGACCATCGCAACGGCGGCAGTGATCAGGAAGGACAGCAACAGGCTGTCAGTTGCCATGCGGCGCGCACGACGATGATCATTGGCGCCGATTGCTCGCGCCACAACAGATGACGTTCCGGCGCCGAGGCCTATCGAAACGCTCGTGACGATCATAAGTATTGGAAAGCTGAATGCGTGAGCCGCCAGTGCGTAGTCTCCAACGCGACCCAGAAACCACGCATCGATGAGCGCCTGAGCCATCATCGTGGCAATGCCCAAAAGAACTGGCACGGTCATGGCGACAAGGTGACGCCCAACCGGACCTTCAGTGAGTCTGGCTTTCTCTGATTGCATTAGTGCGCGAGTCTGGCAGCTGGACCAGGATGCGCATAGGTTATCATCGGTGTGCGATTCCGATGTGAAGTTTCAACGTGAAGGAAAAGGTTGGCAATGGGCTGGAAGAAGATGAGTTCGCGGACGGTCTGGGAAAACGACTGGATGAGGATTGTCGAAGACGAAGTGATCAATCCCGGCGGCGGCAATAACCAGTATGGCTACGTACACTTCAAGAATCGCGCTGTCGCGATTATTCCTATAGACAGGAACGACAACGTCTGGCTCGTTGGTCAGGAGCGTTACACGCTGAATGCCTGGTCCTGGGAGTTGCCGATGGGTGGCGCCCCTCTGAGCGAAGATTCTCTCGACGCGGCAAGACGCGAACTGAAAGAGGAGACCGGTCTCAGTGCCGGAACATGGACTGAGCTGATGCGACTCCACCCAAGCAATTCGATTACCGACGAGTTGGGCATTGTTTACCTTGCCGAGGACCTGACCGAAGGCAAGCCCGCATTTGAAGAAACAGAGGACCTCGAAATACGCAAGATACCCCTGGACGATGCCGTGGCGATGGTCGATGCGGGTAAAATCACCGACGCAATCAGCGCTGCCGGGTTGCTGCGCATCGCAGCCGTCAGAAGATCATCTTCGCCGTAACGACGTAGCGCAAGGGACTGCCCGCTTCGCGCTCATCGAATGGATAACAGGTAACAAGACTCAGAATCGATGCTTCGGTGTCGAGCAACAGGCTGCCGCGGCGCGCGTCGACGACATCGATGCCGATTACTTTGTACAGGTGCTTTCGGCCACCGATCTTCTCGATGAGCAGTGACTCGCCGATTTCGATGTCGCGAAGGAAATTGAAGTGCGTGTCCCTGTGACCTGCAATCACGCTGTTGCCCGTCTCACCGGGTAGTGAACTTGCGCTCAGGTGGCCAGGACCAAAGGCCAATGTACGACCCGAGCCTCCCGCCAGAATGATCAGATCGACCTCACCGGATTTCGCTGACAGGCGGGCTACAGGCCAGGTATCTGCCCAGGGCCAGGGTACCTGCTGCTCGTCGTCTTCCGTTGCTCGCGTCCAGGCGCGCTGCATGAGTTCCTGTGCGAGCCATGCTTTGGCTGGAATGTACGCGCCCTGACCCAGTTGCCAGAAGCCGAGACAAAGCAGGCACGCCACAATCAGATTCCGCGGTGATCTAGCGGGCCAGGCCATGGAACACCTTCCTTTGCACCGCCGACATCGTCAGCAACAACAGCGCTGCCAGCAATGCGATCGAGCCGGCAAAGCGCAGACCAGGTGCGTTGGTCGCCGTCGCCGGAAACCCGAAGATCGCCGACCCACTCTGCCCGTATGGCATCAGCTTAGGTACTTGCTCGCTCAGGAGCGGATTACCTGCCGGACGAGCCGGCGTCTTGTCGACCGCGACCAGGCTTGTGTATGTGCTTACAAGGTGATGCGTGAGCGCGGTTTCTATGATCGCCGCGCGCGTCTCCGTTGCATCCGCACCGCGCCGCCCTTTATCAAGCAGATCCGCGATGCGCGCACGCGCCCACAACGCGCCGACACCCGGACTTTGCGAGTCGATATTCAGCACGAGGTCGCACATCCATGCACCAGCGACCGAATCACCTGCTATTCGAATCGAAGCACCCGGACGAAAAGCCCCGGACGCTTTAACCCTGACCGATATCGGCTCGCCGCGGTAAAGGTCCGGAATCACCGCCGGATAGCTGTCGATTATCGTGCCGCTCGGCCATTGCAAGTCGATGTTCGTTACCTGCGGATGCTCGAGCTTGCGAAACAGGCGATCCATCTTTTCACCAACCTCGTGCAAAGCGCTGATTGTCGTGAACGTGCCCCGTCCGCTCTCCGCGGCCTTGCGCATGAACCAGCTGTTGGGCGCCGAGCCGATTCCAACGGTGAACAACCGTGCAGCGTCAAGACGAGCCTCTATCAGCTCGAATAAGCCTTCCTCATTGCCGACCGCGCCATCGGTGATGAAGATGATCTGCCGCAGGTAGGCTTCTGAAGGGGGCGTTCGCAGGGCGAGTCGCAAGGCGGAGCGCATCTCTGTGCCGCCATTCGCCTGCAGCCTGCGGACGAAATTTCGGGCAGTGCCCACGTTGCTCGAGTCCGCCGGCACGCTGGTCGTGAAAAGAGCGTTCGCATGAGAATTGAATTCAACGACATTGAATCGATCCCCGGGATGCAGTCCCTCCAGTGCGCGCTGCAGGGCCTGCTTGGCCTGCTCTATGGAAACACCGTGCATGGAACCGGACGTATCAATAATGAAGATCATCTCACGGGGCATTCTCGCCGCAGACGATTCGCCCGAGTCGGGCGGCATGACCATGAGCAGATAATGAGGTATGCCATCTATCGTTTCTGCGAACGCCATGCCGCGGGGTGCCGACGATGGCACCGGACGCCATAGCAACTCGAAGTCGTGGTCCATGGATACCTGCCCGGCAGCGAGCCCAACCAGGTACCGTCCGTCCGCCTCGGAAACATTAACCGGGTGATAGCGGCTCGCGATGATCTCAAGCGGCATGCCCGCGTTTACGTTCGCCTGTAGCGATACCTTGTGACCTCGGGACGTACCAACCATCGGCGGCGTGATCAGAGAGGCATCGGCAACCAACAGAGTGTCCGGCGACCATCCGCTGCCCTGTCGATCGGGCAGGGCCTGCCCGGGGATGTAGCGTGGAGTTAACGTCATTGGGAATCGCAGGCTGAAAGTGCCATCGTCATAACGAATGTCCTCGAGATACTCGATTTCGACGATCACCGCCTCACCGGGCCCTATGTTCGCGACCGACGTCGTAAACAGGTTCGCACGCTGTTGTTCGACGAGGCTCGTTTTCTTTCCTGCCAGCTTTGCCTGCTCGTATTCCTTTTTTGCCTGTTCTTTCTCGCGTATCTCACCCTCGATAAATCGATCACCGATAAAAAGACGCATCTGATCAACCGCTGCTTCATCCGGCAGGGGAAACACATACACGCCTTCGACCCACTCGCTGCCGTCATTCCTGAATTCCTGCATTACCGAAACCCGGGCAACGAGGCCGTTGACGGAAATATTCACGTCGGTATTCAGCAGTGTCGCCGTGACGTACCCTTCGCTCATGCGCATCAGAAGACTGCCAGTCTGCATCTGGTCCGGTGTCGGCCCGTTCGCCATTGCGAGGCCTGGGCAAAATGTGAGAATTACCAGTAACAACACAGCCCGGGTTAGCGCAGAATTCAGTCTTAGCTTGTACATCGAGGGCCTCCTTCTCTCTTGTGACTAATTGCAACAAGCCAAAACGTCCTGCCACGGACTGCGGCATGGCAATGCACCGGCGTAATGTGGCAAATTGTGGCGAGGAGGGACGCTCCTTCTCCTGTAATGCCGACTTTTGGAAAGACAAGTGACCAAACGTATTGCGATCGTTGAAGACGAAGCTGCCATTCGTGAGAATTACGTGGCGGCTTTCGTGCGTGAAGGATATGACGTCGATGCCTACGACGCTCGTGAGCCTGCGTTGCAGGCGTTTGACGCGCGTCTACCCGACCTTGTTGTAATCGACATCAATCTGCGGGATGACGTCGAAGGTGGGTTCGAACTGTGTCGGGAACTGCGCTCAAGAGCTGCAGAATTACCCATCATCTTTCTTACGGCGAGGGACAGTGAGTTTGATGCGGTCTCCGGGCTGCGACTGGGCGCCGATGATTACCTCACCAAGGACATCAGTTTGCCGCACCTGATGGCTCGGATCGCTGCGTTGTTCCGGCGCCTCGACGCGCTGCAAAAACCACAGTCAAGAGATAGCCGTATGACGCGTGGCGATCTCGAAATCGACACGGATCGTATGACCATCCTCTGGCAGAACCATGCCGTTGGGCTGACACTAACCGAATTCTGGCTCGTTCACGCGATGGCCCGTTACCCGGGTCACGTGAAAAACCGGCAGCAGCTGATGGACGCGGCACAGGCGGTGCTCGACGACAATACGATTACATCGCACATCAAGCGTATACGGCGAAAATTTGTTGCTGTCGACTCAGGATTTGATGCGATTGAGACGGTGTACGGCATGGGCTATCGCTGGCTTTCCAACTAGCAAGTACAGCCGATCATGAACCTCAAGCGGCAGTTGCTCCTCGTCAGTGTGCTGACTCTTGTCCTGCCCTGGGCCGGCTACCAGTTTATTCATGAGACTGAGTCTGCGTTGCGCGCCGGGCAACAGCAAACGCTCGCTGGTATGGCTCGCACGATTGCTGACTCCCTTGCGAAGTACCCTGAGGAGTTTCCGGAATCCCGGATCACTGGCTTCGTCGATGGCGATCAAATATACGGCCACCCGCTCGAGACGCGGCCTGAAATTGACGGCTACTTCGATGACTGGACTATTGGTCGTGAGTCTTTGCGCGCTTTACGGGGTACGGATGGCCCGATCCGATTCGCCGTTGGTCTTTTCGATGAGGCCGTCTATCTTTATGTGGAGGTTATCGATAGAAGTGTCGTCTTCGCACGTCCCGGAGCGATTGCGCTCGATGACGGGCCGCACTTTGCGGACCGCGTTAATCTGATCAATACGAGCCCGTTGTACCTGAATGAGACGCTGTCGTTCGCGGCCGAGGCGCCTGGACGGGTAGTCGCTGTCGTTCGAAACGACTATGGCTTTAGATCGGATCCTGCGATTCTTTCCTATTGGCAAGACGTCCCACGCGGCTATCAAATAGAGGCTCGAATTCCGGCAAGCAAGCTCGGCACACATCTGGGAATCGTCGTCAGCAACACTGCGAGCGAAACAGAGCCGCCCGTTCGCAGCGCCAGCTTTTTGTCGCGGACACCTGGAGCTTTTGTCACACCATCACCCGAGCTAAACACCGTCGTTTCGAGCCTCGCCCAGCAGGCCGGCGCGCGCCTGATCGTCACCGACTCGTCGGGATGGCGAATCGCTGCTGGCGGCGACCTGTCAAATGCCGCAGCTGCGCCGAGCGGTGCTGGTTCGGCCTGGTTGCGCAAGGCCTATGACGCTCTTGTCGAGACCGGTCAGGCAGCCCAACTGGCCAGGCCAGATCCAACTGGCCGCGAGCAGCAAAGCTATATCGTGCAGGCATTGAACGGCCAGGAATCGGTCAGTTGGTTTCGCAGTGCTGACAGTGGCAGAGCCGTGGTTGCCGTTGCTCAGCCAATTACGTCCCACAACGTGACTATCGGTTCGGTTGTGTTGCAGCAAGGGACCGATGCAATTCTTAGCCTGACCAACCGGGGGCTGGTCCGACTGATGAACGTGACGCTGATCGCAACCTTGCTCGTCGCCGCGACATTGCTTGGCTATGCGACCTGGCTGTCACGACGCATTCGCAGGCTCAGTGTCGCAGCCGAAGGCGCTCTTGACGGCGACGATCTTCGCAGAACCTTGCCCAGCGCCCTTGCCGGCGACGAAGTGGGCGACTTGTCACGGAGTTTTTCGCACGTCCTGCGACAACTTGGTGACTACAACGAATACTTGCGTTCGCTGGCGTCGAAGTTGTCGCACGAATTGCGCACACCGCTCGCAATAGTCACCTCTTCGCTCGAGAACCTCGAACACGAGCCGCTAAATGAAGCATCCACAGACTACACGGCGAGGGCACGTGACGGTGCGGACCGCTTGAGGAAGATTCTGACGGCAATGAGCGAAGCGAGCAGAGTAGAAGAGCTCATGCAGCACGCCGAACCCGAGACCTTTGACCTTCGTGCCGCACTGAGCACCACAGTCGCCGCTTATCGTGACGTCTATCCTGGTCGCAGTTTCAATTTCGATACGGCACTTGATTCGACGATGACACAGGGTTCGCCGGAACTGATCATTCAGATGCTCGATAAACTTGTCGACAATGCAGTCGATTTCAGTTCAGACGACGACACGATCACTATCGGCCTGTTGGATAAAGACGGATCGTTCCTGCTGTCGGTAATGAACCCCGGTCCGCCGCTGCCAGAGCAAATGCGATCACAGCTGTTCGACTCGATGGTTTCGGTTCGGCCCGGCAGCGACAAACATCTGGGTCTCGGATTGTACGTAGCCAAGCTCATAGTCGAGGGACATGGCGGTAGAATTGACGCACGTAATACCGATGACGGAGTTGCCGTTGTCGTTACATTATCGGGAGAAACTCATGGCGAATGAGGGATACCATGAAGCGATTGATGAATTGTCGGATGAGACGATCGCCCACGAGCAAAGCCGTCAGTCGAGTACCGCGGTGACGCATGAGAGCGATTGTATTTACTGAGTACGGATCCCCAGACCGGCTACAGGTCAAAGAGGTAGCAAAGCCCACGCCAAAAGATGACGCGGTGCTGGTAAGAGTGCACGCGTCATCTATTAACTCATGGGACTGGGAGTTCCTGAACGGTACGCCGTTTGTGAACCGCCTCATGTTCGGCCTCCTGAAGCCAAAGCAAGAGAAGCAGATACTCGGTGCCGACGTGGCAGGGACGGTCGAGGCGGTCGGCAGGCAAGTAACGCGATTCCTGCCGGGACAGAAGGAAAAATCACAATAGCCGTCGCAAGCTAGATGTTCGCTTTTTGCTGAACGCGGACTCAGCTAGACAGCTTAATCGCGACTAGCTGCTTCACGATTTCCGCGTCGGCTGACGTGTTTACCTCACACCGAACTGACCGGCCCTCAACATACTTGCGGGCACCGGCAATTTCGGATTTGACTTCGTCGGGCAGCGAACTCTCTTGTGCGATTGATACGGCTCGATCACCAAGCGTGAATACGACGATAAATCGACCGGATTGAGGTATCAAATGAAATAGCCGGCGACCACTATGCACAAGAGCTAGCGTCCAGCCGGCCTTTCTGCTGTAGAACTTCCATTCGTGGTCCACTGATCCGAACTGATCGAGTACGTGCTCTTCAACGTCCTTCAATAGAACAGAAGATTTCCCAAGCGCCCCGTCAAGCGCAGTCGAATTTGGCGTTTCCGATTTGTCATCAAATACGCTCGCTGCCATTCAAATCTTCCTACAAACTATCGTGTCCGCTTTGGCCAGAACCGGTCATTCGTAGCTGTTCTTCAACGCCTCGATACCCGGCGCGACTGCAACCAAATAAACTCACAGTAGTATGACGCGACCGGTTCATTGACTTGTTAGGTGGTATTTCTACCCGCCTTCGCCCCAGCTTCCAACAATGCCAAGGTTATTCCGCTAAGCGTCATCATACCGCCGATAGTGAGAATTATCGCAGGCTGCAGTGCGGGAGTCGCTACAAAACCAACTGTTAGCCAAGCAATGAACAGCGCATTTGCCACACTGATCAATTTCCGAGATAACGGTTGACAACCTCGTTGCCAGAGGAAAATGTTGAGAAATGCAACAAAAATCCCCCCCAATCCTGCACCGGCAAACCACATCGCTGCTTGGCTCAGGTTTTCGTAGAAGAAGAATGTACCCAGTGTATGGATCACGCCTATTGCAAGTACGAGCCAGGTGGAAGTCCTATGGATTCCCTTGATCAGCCTCATGATGCCTCCATCAACTAACAGCTATATATGCGCACCCAACGGTCCACATATCAAATTGTTTGGATCACTAATAAATCTAGTAATAGCACTTTGATTCAGCAGTTACAGGTATTCTTTATGTTCGCCCCGAGGTGAATATACGGACCCGACTACGACGGCCGCTATGGGATTAGCAGCCACTGAGTATAACTCCAGGCGAGCGGCTGGAAGCGGTCACTTCAACGATCATCTTCGAGGCGCCATCTAAAGCACCGTAAGCACGCATTCGTGAATTTCGACGTATTGCCTCTTTGCTTTTAGAAAATCGTCGATCTTCCTTATTTCGTTGTGACGATCTTTGGGTGCTTCGGCCGGGTCGACACGCTCGTCAGACGATTCTTTTGGCCCCTGCAGAATTTCCGAAACATAAATCTCGCTCTCTTTCATCTTGTCGACTATGGACTGATTTGCGATCTGGACGTTATGAGCCAAGAGCTTTCTAAGCACCTCTATCGAGATCCCGTTACCTCGGCCTCGCTCTAACCTATCGGTGATGAACTCAGATCGTGACTGATCGAGATTGTCATCGCAGTTAACATACGCCTCGTAGAGTGCGTTGTAGACATCCGCTTGAATAAGCGGTTCATTCCCCTGGGCGATTGAGGGGGTTCCGGGATTCTTGGTTAGCGCATCCAGTACCCTTATCTTGGAGGCTGTTTCTTTCAACGATTGATGGGATGCACATCCGACGGGGACATGTAGAGCCTCTTCATTGTCGCTCTTGTACGCGAACACCAGGTAGACGTCTTTTGTACGAAACAATGCATCGGGGCCTGTATCGTCCCAATAGAGGTTTGCTTTGATCGTGACAGTCCGTCCGACCTGACCTTTCCAAGACTTATCAACCTCTAGTGTCGCTGTTTGCAAGCGGTCCGGTTGAATACTGCGAGATTGACCGGCCTCAATCATCTCAAGCAGCTCTGCCATGGTACCCACGTCAGCTGGTTTAGAAGCCGGTTGAGCCGGTGGGTCTGGCGTTTCTCCAGCGACAACTTCTCCGAGGAATACCGCATCCGCAGAGTCAAAATACTTCTGCGTCCATTCAAGATAGTGCAGGCGCTCTTCACAATCAGACGGATCTGCTGTCGCGGTCTGCTGAGAAAAACCGCACAGGATCAGGCCGATCATCGCAAAGTAACGCAGAATCACTTCGTTCCAACCCTCCGATCAATAGTGGTCGTCTGGTCTCCGTATGGACCATATTCAGGCCAACTACCAACGGCCGCTATATTGGGTCATAAGCAGCCTGTCAACATTCTAGCAGTTGAACGGCTGGATTCGGCCAGCGGCCGTTCTAATTAGCGATAGATCAGAATCTGCGTGCAGCCGTGTCTCAGCACAACAAGAACGTAATCACTTGCCGTCGCAGCTGTCCTTATCAGTGTTCGTTAGCCGCCCCGATTAACGCTGCATTGAACTCTTCAGCACTGAAAGCTTCGACCATACTGTCTGCCAATTGGGTGACACTTCTTGTCGCTGAAACGTTGAAGCCGTCTATGATATTGAAAGATCTTCCAGAGCCTTCGAAAGACCTTTCCCAATGAACTTGCCCATCGGCCGCTTCAAGCCGAAGCGTCACTTCAATGCTGCCCCAAGTTATAATTAGAGGTGCCAACCACGTGTAATTATTGAAGCGTACGTTGTTGACATGTGCTTTCAATACAGGTCCTAGCATTTGACTGCCAGCCAGGCGTGTCGTGTATCCAGCCGCAGTTAGTGCATCGCGGACAACGCCCATCAATTCACTGGACTCGTCGCTTTGTATGTGGACCGGCGCAACGGGAATGTAGAATATTGTTATCCGTCCCCACCCAACACGCCCACCGGGAAAACCTGTCGCTTGAGGATCAACGGAGACGACCCCTGATTGGCGATGCGCTGGTTCTTGCAGATCGTCGTGCTGGAGATGAGTGATCGAACAGCCAGATAGAGTAAATATCCCCCGGCAAAGCCGGGGGCTTTATTTTGTGAGCCGCTCAAAGCGGCATGACGGGATCGCTACGCGCTCCCTTGCGCCCCCTAAAGGGGGC